>Ga0214542_1005982_pt1 | contig 22625 bp, 11 predicted proteins | sample CNSS1metaG_FD_160096 | JGI IMG/M metagenome (GOLD analysis project Ga0214542, IMG submission 160096) | Root nodule microbial communities from cowpea collected in UCLA plant growth center, Los Angeles, California, USA - CNSS1 | ecosystem: Host-associated > Plants > Roots > Nodule | place: USA...
GTTGTTGTTGTTGCTGTTGTTGTTGTTGTTGCTGTTGTTGCTGTTGTTGCTGTTGTTGCTGTTGTTGCTGTTGTTGCTGTTGTTGCTGTTGTTGCTGTTGTTGCTGTTGTTGCTGTTGTTGCTGTTGTTGCTGTTGTTGTTGTTGCTGTTGTTGCTGTTGTTGTTGTTGTTGTTGTTGTTGTTGTTGTTGTTGTTGTTGTTGTTGTTGTTGTTGTTGTTGTTGTAATTAGACACATTTTACTTCTATTTACTACAGAATCATATCTTCATTACTTGTATTTTTTATTTGTTTTGTTGTTCATTTTATCTATATAGATGTGTAATTATTTGAATTAAAAAAATAATTACTAAAATTAGTAAAATGATAAAACTGACAAATAATTTTTTATTATGAAAAATTATTTAAATTTAACAAATAATAATTAAAAAGATAAAATTGTATAAATAAAAAAGGACACAGAAAATATGCATCTCTTTATATATTTAGTTATTGTATTATTATTATTATTGTTATGTTTATCATTATTATTATTATTATTATTATTATTATCATCATCATCATCATTACGAGAAATTATTATGATGGTATTATTATTATAATTAGACACGCATCTTAAGTTTATTTACTACGGGATCATATCAATTACTTCTTTTTATTTGTTTTTTTTTGTTGTGTTGACGTATATCTTTACATATAATTATAGATTATTATTCTCGTTAACATTAGCCTTAGTATCAGCATTAACATTAATATTTATAACATAAACATTATTATTATCATTAGTTTGTTATTATTGGTATCATCATCATCATCATCATCATCATCATCATCATCATCATCATCATCATCATCATCATCATCATTATTATTATTATTATTATTATTATAGTTAGACACACATTTTTCCTTGAAAATTAACTCTCTATACTCTATATGAGGGGATGAATATATCTAACTCTATATTCGAATGGAGTGAAAATGAAATTATGTTGAAAAATGGAAGTAAACTGAGGAAAAAGAAGCACACAGTACAATCGTCGGTAGTCTATGACAATCAGAAAATCCTTGAACCATCGGAGAAACTCAAGGGCGATGGCAATGGCTCATTTTTTGACCGTAGTAGTCTACAAACATTTAATGAGGTGCCTGAATCTAACCTAGGAAATGCACAGCTTGAAATAGGTCTAGATTACTAAAACTGTGCAAAGAGCGTGATGACAGCTCCAATTTACGGTGACGATAAAGCCAAAGATAACCCACTCTGCAAACAATTAATGTGTGAATTCTGCAGCTTGAATGGTGTGCAAAAGAAAAAACCAGCCCAATCTTCAGAAGGGGGTGCACATAGAAAAGATCTACAGAAAGCCAATTTTGTTATAACAAGACAACTTACCCACTAAACCTAGTAATGGACTCCTCTAACGTTGCTCTCACAAAAACAATGAAAATTTCCACGTCGAGGGGCTGTAATCCTAGTGACTTAGGGCTAGAGCAATTTAATCAATTTTTTTGCAGGTTTGACTTATCGTACGGGGAGCAAGGCAACAAAAGTGATGAAGCACAACACAATAATAATTGGAGTATGCTGGAAAGTAGCGCATGTCAAATAAAAAAAGGTTATGATCGCACACCCTAAAAAACATCCCCACAGCAAAGACTGTGATCCCAATCACATGATCTTAATGAAGGAAACTAATATGGACCCGGAGGAATTCCTAGCACGAAGGCAATTTTAGGTCGGTGAATCAAGCAAGAAAAAGCAAGATTCATCGAAATGCAAAGTTAAGGGAGGTTGGAAGGCAGGGAAGAGGGAACTTCTCAGTTCAATAGTTCATATCATATGTAACTCCTTATCTGATGATAACATTATTAACTGTAATAGACTGTTTTGGCAAAATAATAATGTATCAAGTGGGTCTGATTGTGCTAGACTGTGGGACATAGAAAAAGTACTAAGTGTTACTTTCTTAGGAGATGAGGAAGAAATTATAAAGGAGTTGGAAAATTTGGAATCTAGAGATAAGAAACAACGAAATAGAATTAGTGGGGAACACACGATTGAATATGAAAATAATTAGTATTAATATTAGAGGCTTAGGTGGAGGTTACAAATAGAAGTATTTAAAAGGAATCCTAAGAAATGAGGCAGTAGATATGATATGCATTCAAGAGACAAAGTTGCAAGTTTTACAACAATCTAGTTGTTATAATCTATGGTGACATAACAATATAAAATGGGTGAACAAACAAGCAATGGGAAATTCTAGGGGCATTCTTACAGTGTGGAATAAGGAAAAATTTAGGTGTGTAAAGCAAATAGTTGGAAATATGTATATAGGGGTGATAGGAGAATTTTATAGCAAGAATAATGTTGATCCAATTCATGTAGCTATATTTAATGTATATTCCTCTTGTGACTTCAATGAAAAAGTAAGCTTGTGGAAGGAATTAGTCAATATAAAGTTGGGAGAAGAGTGTAAGAAATGGTGTTTGTTAGGCGATTTTAATGCGATGAGAAAAATCAGCGAGAGAAGAGGACAAAATTATAGAGGCAGTACTGCAACAAGAGAAGTATACATGGTCTAGGAACAATGGTATGGCCAAGAGTAGAATTGATAGAGTATTGATATCCTCAGAGTGGTTAGAGTATTGGCCAGATAGTAAACAATATATAAAGGGTAAACAAGTATCCGATCATTATGCACTTTTGTTTAAATCAGTTACAATTAATTGAGGACCCAAGCCATTTAAAACCCTTAACATTTGGTTTTCGAATCCATCTTTAAAGAAGACAGTGAAACAGTCTTAGGAGTCTTACTATAGGGTAGGAAGCCCAATGACAATTTTAAAAAAGAAGCTAAAAAAATCTTAAACATCATTTAAAGTCCTAGAATAGAGAGGTTTTTGGAATAATAGGACTAAAGATACAAAGCCTCAGTTCGAAAATAGATAGTCTAAATCAAAAAGGATGATGAAAGTAATCTAGAAGAAGAGGACAAATCAAGAAGAATGCACCTCCTAAGTGAGTTAAAATTGCTCTTACAAAAGGAAAGTTCCTTGTTAAACCAAAAGGCAAAGGTTAAATGACTCGAACAAGGGGATATAAACTCTAAATATTCCCATTCTTAGATTAGATGGAAAGAGGCCTGAATGAATTAAAAGGATTGGATCTAGATGGAGTGTGGTGTGAGGATCTTGTTAAGGTTAGAGAGGAGGTAAGGAAAATATTTGAAAAAAGTTTCTCTACATCTAGGAATTCTAGTGTTAATCTCCATAATATTGAATTTCCAAACATTTCAAAGAATGACAACAGGCATTTAACAAAGAATATAAGTGATAATGAAGTAGAGGAAGCCATAAATGAATGTGATGGAAATAAAAGCCCTGGTCCAGATGGTTTTAATTTCTCATTCATAAAACATAATTGGTGCACGGTAAAGGCCGATGTTTGTCAAGCGGTAACATGGTTCCAAACTGAAAGGAAAATCCCTAAAGGGTGTAATGCTTCTTTCTAAAAGGAAAATCCCTAAAGGGAAAATCCAAAAATAAAATAAAATCCTTTAGATATGGAGGACTACAGGTTATGTGTATAATATTATATCTAAGATCCTTGCAAATAAACTAATGAGTGTACTACCTAAGATAATAGATTACTCTCAATCAACATTCATTAAAAGAAGAGGACTCTTAGATAGTATTTTGGTAGCCAATGAGGTGGTGGAAGAATATAGAATTAAGAAGAAGAGGTTGGCGATAATTAAGGTTGATTATGAAAAAGCTTACAACTCAGTAGGTTGGTTGTTCCTATATTACATGAATGGGGTTTTGTGTTAGGTGGATTGGTTCAATAAAAGAATGTCTAGAATCATCGACAATATCCATTTTGGTTAATGGGAGCCCTATTAAGGAGTTTTTCCCTACAAAGGGGTTTAGACAAGGAGATCCTACGACACCTTTCTTATTCCTTATAGTAGCAGAGGGTTTAGCAGGGATGATTAGACAAGCTGTAAAGAAAAAGTTATACTGTGGAAGGATTCAATGCAACTAATGTGGAATTGCTACAATTTGAAGATGATACCCTTTTTATGTGTGAGGCAAATATTCAAAATGCTTGGGTCATTAAAACTATATTAAGAAGTTTTGAATTGGCCTCACGACTTAGAGTTAATTTTTTCAAGACTAAAATTGGAGGTGTAGGTATGGAAGCAACATTAGTTAAAGACTTTTCCAATATCCTAAATTTTAAACATATGAAAATCCCATTCATGTATCTTGGAATGCTAATTGGTGGGAACCCAACTAAGAATCAATTTTGGAAACTGATGGTTAATAAAGTTAGAAGTAGGCTTTCTAGTTGGAAAGGCAAACTAATATCCATGGCTAGACAGGTTTACCTCATTAAATCGGTAATCTTTGCTCTTCCTTTATACTACATCTCCTTCTTTAAAATGCCCACTAGTGTAATAAAGGAGCTTATCAAAATACAAAGAAACTTTCTCTAAGGTTAGGGATTTGAAGCTAGGAAAATAGCGTGGGTAAGTTAGGAAAATATTTTTAAGCCAAAGGAGAAGAAGGGTTTAGGTATAAGAGACATTGGGAACTTTAATACAGCGCTCTTAGCTAAATGGAAGTGGAAATTGGAAATGGAGGATCATGGTGTATGGAAACTGATTTTGGATTCAAAGTATGGTTCATGGAGGATGCTTAATGAATCTAACACTTTTGCCTTGCTAGCCTTAATAGGCAGCAAAATATTATTTTGAAAGGAATGTGGTTAGCAATTATAGGGAAATTTGGAAACAAAGGAATGAGGTTATTTTTAAACAAAATAAAGTAGATGCTATTGAGATATTCAATCTTACACAAGTAAATGCATGAGTATGGGTGAAACATAAAATTCCATCTGTAAAATTCTAATATAGTGATTGGTGTCTCTCCTCTTATATGTGCTTAAAAATTCTTTGATATGATAATTTTTGTATGTTTAAGAATGCCAGGGAGCCAAGATCCTCAAGTCATGGGAAGATGAAAACCATAAAAATTAAAGGAAAAATATATCGCCATTCAAGGAAGAGGAAGGCATAAACTAGCTTCAAGGTATACAAAAGGGGGTTGCACGAGTGGCTAGTAGCAGGCATAATAGGAGAGCAGTATGGTCCTCGTAGACATTCAGCTTCGGTGCATATTTTGTCAGCCTAGGAATTCAAGTTCAGGCTTCCAATGTTAACCATACTTTTGTTGTTCTACATCAAAGTCAGTGGTGGAATTCTCTCTTACACGTTGTTTGCCATACTCTGTTACTCTCTAATAGATATCAAGTATTGCATTGATAGGGTTGCTTGGGGAGAGTAAGGTCAATATAATATTAGGGACTATGCCTATGCTAATCCTTACATCTACGGTTCAAACTGTGGAGTATTTTAAGCTAGCAGGAGCATACCTAATTGAAAAAGGAGAATTGGTTGTTGTTATTATTGATTACAGAAGGAGAATTGATTTTGATGTCATTAGCATGTTCAACGATATGTGATTTGATAAAGATGTATATTTATGGTCCTTTTTGTTTGTGGACCATAATGCTGATTCGTGTGACCATTTGTTTTGGTTGGGCTTGGCTGTTGAAGTCATGATGCTAAGCTAATGCATCAATTCGTATAGGTTCTTTTTGTACAAGGGTTGGAGCACCTCTCAAGTGCTCTTTTAATTTAATTCTATTCTTTGCTGATAAAAAGAAAAAGATATCAATATTTAAATTGGAAGTAATGTTAAGGTGATTATATTATGCAAGGAATACCCACATACATTCCCTCATCATGTTTGCAAGGGTGGGGCTAAAACCAGATGTTCACATCTACATCTTGTTATTCAATCAAGGAATCAATCAAAAAAATAATGATTTTCCACAACATTTACGATGGACAATTTTAAGTTTTTTACCAAAGTGTAATTTTTTTTAATTTAACAAAATGGGTAACCTTTTAAAAAAATTCCAAATATGTGTAAGTTGTGCCAAGGTAACATGATTTTATTGTAAAGAAGTCATGCGAAGGTGACACGACTTTAGTTCAAAACAATTTTAAAGTTCAAGTCATGTTTCTAGTTCATAGTATTTTAAGCTAAAGTCAAGCTATCTTGGCACAACTTTTTCCAAAACTTAACTAAAGTCGTACCACTTTGGCACAACTCTAATTTAAAGTGCACTAACTAAAATTGTGTCACATTAACACGACTTCAACTTAAAAAAGGTTTTGTATTAAAATCGTATCATTGTAACACGACTTTTTCACAATGGAGTCATGTCAAGATGACACAACTTATCCATATCCATAATTTTTTTCTTTAAATTGCCCATTTTGGTAAATTTGAAAAAAAAAACACTAGTTTAATACAAAAGTTGATAAAATGTGGCAAGGGTGAAAAGTTTTAATATGCCTTAGCTTAGTTAGAATTGTGTATTTGAATGAGTTTGAGTGAGTTTATCTAATACATGCATTATTACTATAAGATTTTGGCTCAATTATGCAAAATACAGGTCAAACTCTTTTCTATTTTTGTAAATGTACATATATACAAAATATGTTGATTGAAAAAAAAAAGTATAACATTGATAGTGACAAAAGATTAAAAGGATTATTTTCTATAATATGGAAACTAGAAATATAATTTTTAGTTTGAAGACTTAAAAGAAGAAATTATGAGAATAAAAATATATTTAAATTTTGAAAATAAGATCTTTCATCCATGTTGGTGTATTTACTTTATGTTTACTAGGCCAACAACATGGTCACTACTTAACATCCATGGACAAAAGCATTAACTATATAACAAAAGTAAAATAACGTTTCATAAAGAATAATATAGAAAATGATAGAATAATAAAAAAGATAATGAAATAAGAGTATACAAAATTAATTAGAGAACAGGAACAAATAATATGTTTCTACTTTTTTTTATGCTTCATAAACGATGAGTATTGTTAGAAGAGAGAACTCACATTGACTTGGCTTTCTCTGTCCATGAAGGCAGTGGTCCATTTAGAAGATTTCCAGTTAAATATCTACAATAGAAAAATATTAGAAGATTAATATATAAAAATCTTAAGCTGACGTTAAAAGTGGATTTTACGCTTAATTCTACCCTAAAAAAATTGGCTTGCAAAGTGAAATTTGTGACCATACATATATACTTTAAATTAAGTGTATTGAGGTGTTTACACACTCTAAATGTAAAGACTCTAAGTACTTTAATATGTAAAAGGGAGGAATTTAAGCTTAACTCAAATTCCACAAACCGGCTTATAAAATAGAGATTTCACTCACTTATATATTATAAATTAATCTTATTTTTAATCGATATCAACTTTCAATTTAAACTAAAAAAAATATAGCTCAAATCAATAGATTTGTGAATGAAAATTAACGTATCTCAAATTAAGAATGGTTAGAAAAAAATGTGAAAATTTTCATACATGTTCGTCACTTTTGTTGCTAGGGCAGCATAGGTATTTGGAATTGGTCCAGTCAACTTGTTAAAGCTGAGGTCTCTGAAAAGTAAAACATTTTGAACTTGAGTTAGTAGTAGTAAATTGCTACAACTAAATAGGTTTAGAAAGCAATATTAGAGTTTGATCATCAAAGCAATAAGTATGCAACGCAATAAAATGAAAAGTTACAAAAATAATTTAGAATAAAATTTGATGATTAGTTGTAAACAAAATGAAAAGTATGCACTTACAAGTTGTCATCTAAACTTGCGATTTTCCCAAGATATTCGGGTAAATCTCCAATGATGTTACAATTTCTCAGAATCCTGACAAACATCAACATAGACAAGACAACATTATATTATGTTAATAGTAGCTCTTGCTTGACTTGTCTGAATTTTTAATGAAAAAAAAAACAGTCAAAGTAATAAACTCACAACTTCTCCAAGTTCATTTTATCAAGTAGAGGAAAAGTTGAAGTTTCAGATCCTCTTAGATCACTAATTATCCTGCATATATCACATTAGAATAATGGCAAAGTAAACAGAAATTAATGAAAGTTGATTTAAAACCATGCATACAAGTCAATTAAGTTTTGCAGATCTGAAATTCCAGAAGGAATTGGTCCACTTAATCCACTCCCTTCAATCCTCCTGTCAAATTATGGTAATAATTATGACTTCAAGAAACAGGACAAGCTAATTCAAATAATGGAAAAACAAATAAAATAAACCAATAAAGTGAGATCAAATAAAAAGTAGAGTTCATACAATATCTCTAGATTTCTCAGATTTTGAATGAAGTCAGGTATCTTCCCAGAAAATTGATTGTCCCCTATTCGACTGCACAATGAGAGTTTTAGTTTAAAAATAATATTCTTTAAATTATTCATCACTCCATAGTATAAAAAGAATACTAAACTTACAAATCTTTCAATTCAGAGAGTTTGCCCAATGCAACCGGAAGTTCTCCAGTAAAATTATTGGAGGAAAGTACCCTGTGTATAGTTTATGTCAACAAATAAATTGGACCAGTTTCAAATATAAGTTTAGGATTTAATTTATTTTTACCAAACTAACATATAAAATGAGGATTGTCCAAAGTCTTATAAGTAATTAATAATGTTCAGTCCATATCCTTAAACAATCTCAAAAATAGAAATTAAGGCAAAGGAGACACAATTAAGAGATAAGAAATAAAATGGAAAAAGAATAAAGTGCTTACAATCTTCGAATTTGGGTTAAATTAGCAAGCTCAGGAGGAAGGCTTTCAGACAATTGATTGGCTTCCAAGTTCCTGCTCATTTCATTTAATGGTAAAGTTAAGTTCCATTTCAGACTCTTTGAAAATTTAATACAGCTTTTAAATTCTGCTTCGTAATTAGCATAAATGTTGTGTTTTTTTAGTCTAAATAATTGCGTAATAGATGCATCAACACTTTTTTTCTTTGGTGAGTTCTGGAAAGTGAAACTCACAAATCTTCAAGAGTGGATATATTTGTTATCTCGATTGGTATTGAACCTGTCAATCGATTTCCAAGGAGGGCACTGTAACATTAAGAAAAAAAAATTCATTAGTAACCGATGGTGTTCTTAAAATTCAAACTATATAAATAATGCATTTAACTAAAGCTTAAACTTCTAAGAGATCCAGTTACTATACAAAATATATAATATGCGATATAAACTTGGGTAAAAAGTTTACGTTCTCTAATTAAAATTGGAGCTTACTGTGAACCATTCCATAATCACAACCTTCACTGTCAATCTTTTACAAATATTACCAAATTAAAAAAAAAAGTTTAATTTATTTTAATTCCTAAATTCTAATATGAAATTGAAATTTGTTCTTGATTCAATTTAAAAAATAAATAAATGTAATTACGTTATATTTATTTAGTGGGTTAAACAACAATTTAATTTTACATTTAATCTTACATCTGAGTTTTTTATATTATTTAATACTATTTAATATATTTTATCTCAAATATCAAATTTTAAAATAGAAAGAATTTCAATTTTACGTACAAACTTCAATCATATTTAATCATGAAAACAAATCTAATTTTGACTATACATTAATATTAAAAACATATAAGAAACTAGATGTAAGTTTTTCTATTATGTGAAGATGAAGTATTATAGAAATTGATAATTTAAAACTCAAAATAAAGAATGACAGGAAATCTTACATGGTGACAAGTTTCGTTGAGCCCCATTCTTTAGGAATTGTGCCATTCAGATAGTTGCGAGAGAGGTCACTGCAACAACGAATGTGTCTTGACAAGTATATTCATAATTTGAGATTCAATGTGAGTAACGTTTGAAAATTACATACATTTCTTGAAGATAAGGCAACTTGAATAGATTCTGCGGGAGCATACCCGGAAGACTTTGTGATTTCAAAAATCTGCATGTTTATTTAACCATAAAATACTTTATATGTAATAAGTCAAATATATAAAAACTAAATATATGTTTAACTATCTAGAAAGAATAATCAATATTTTTATATAGTTTATTGTTATAACTTGCATATGTAAAACATACTGTCATAGTTTTTAAGAGTTTAAGGAATGGCGTATTTACTTTTTTTTTTAAATAATAAAATAAAGAATTAATGTGTTGGTAATTAAGAAAGACATAATTATTCTATAAAGGTCTTGTTTGTTTACGAGATTCACATTTCTGTCACTACTTCATGTGACAATTTGCTTAAAAAAATCAATTTATGCTATTCTCGTAAAATAAACAATGAACTTGGACTGGATCAACTTTTGTCGCTATCTAAATATTATATTATTATAAATTGGTTTCATCCTTTTTTTTCAATTAATCATATTTAATATTTTTCTCTTTTATTTTTTATTTACTGTTAAGACTCTCGCGAGAATATTAAAGTACCACATCAAAACATAAACCATTAATTGTAAATCTAAAATAGAACTGAATATTTTTTTAGCTCTATAACTAAATACGAAATTTTCATATATTTTGGTTTCTAACATTTAAAATGAATGGATTTATTTTTCTCTAAACTATAACATCATTTAACACTTAAAAAATATTAATGTTATTGAATTTGAAAAATAATATTCATTCATTTTTAAAAATTGATAATTAGATTAAGATGGTAACAAATGTTAATTTTAAGTCTAAAATTAAAAATTAAAAGTATATTTAATTTTCTAAAATATAAATTATATGTTAAAAAATCATTGTTTATTGTAAATTTTAATTATTTAGAATAATATTTATCATAAAAACCTATAAAGAATGTTGTAACAAATTGGGCAAGGTCAAATTCTAGAACACCTTTTTATTTATTTTTTTGTTTTTTTTAGAGTACAAGAAGGTGTGTCAGAAAGGATGTACAAGGGCCAGAGACACAATTTGAGGACCAAATGACGGAGGAAATGTTTGGGCTACAACAAACAAGATGAGTGGGCCGAAGAGTCAGCCCAACACGCACAAGGCAAGGATGGATGGCTACCACAACTTTGGAAAATGGAATGGAAATAAAAGAGTATTCTTTTAGCATATTCGTCTCTTTTTCCTATGCAATACAAAAATATATTTGGGAATTTTTAATTTAAATATTTGGAAATGTATTTCAAAATTCATAATTTGGAATACATTTTCAAATTACGGATTTTGGAAATTTAGAAATATTATATAATATGGAATCCATTTCTAGATTACGAGATTTGGAAACTGAGAAATGTATTATGGATTACGTATTCTAAAATACATTTCTGTATTATGAAATTCAGAAATATGAAAATATATTGTAGGTTATATGAACCAAAATACATTTTTAGATTACACATTTTAAAAATCTTATGTAATTCATATTGTATTTCTAGAATATACAATTGGAAATGTATTTTCAGATTCAGAAATACATTACATGTGTAACATAGAATGTTTTTGAAATGCACCGTACAAACATGGGCATTTTAGATGTTGTAAAGACCCTCGTGGAGGTGTAAGAAGAAATCATCGGGCGCAAAAAGTAATTGCTATTATGAAATAGAAAACATTTTGACCCGAATGTATGTAATGGCATGAACCAAGAAGGGAAATTTGATAGTCTCAAGCAAATTTTATAGACAAATAGAGGATGATAAAAAACAAAGAAGGGAACTCAATCACAAAAGCTATCCAAAATGATAGGGAGAAGTTGGTCTTAATCAAGAAAACACCTTTGCACCCTCACAAATTTCTTTTGTGGAAGGAGGATTATATTGGGTGAAATAAGTTAAAAAAAAGGTGACTAATGCTACAATGTAAAAGTGGTGAGTTTAACATCTTTATCTAGTGTTTTAGAAAAGGATGCCCAATGGGTATAAGTACCACATTAAATAGAAATCACAAAGTTGAGCTACATATAAAAAAGAAAATACATAAATTCATTGCTTTAAGGTTTTAGATTGGAGGTAGCGACATGTTTCTTTTATGGGTTTGTTCATTACTAACTGGTGTTAAAAATGCTTTCACTTAAATGGAAGTGTATCTATATGAAAGTGACTCAAACATTCCACAGATGCTCCGATAAAAGGTAATGTTGACTTGGACTACGAGGTTATTTGGACACTAGAAAATCTCTTACAGGTTATGTGTTTACTACATATGATACTACAATAAACTTGAATGTTGTTAGGCTGCAAAAGATAACGAGTTTGTAAACCTACTATAGGAATTTTCGTATATGTCGATGGATTGTTACTGGCATAAATAAATTCATTAGTAAACCCAAATTCATCGATTAATTTTTCTAACAAATTTTATAATTTAAATTACCAATAAATATTTTTGCCGATAATAAATCCTTCAGTATCTATCAGTAGTGTATCGGACGGTTTATTCTGACAATAATTTATGATTCCAATTATCAATAGATATTTTCATTGGTAGACTTGTTGGTAAAATGAGTAGAAAATTTCCTTGTAAGTCTGATTCATCGATGAATTTTTACTAACCAAAATAAAGTAATTAGCAAACCCAAATTTATCTATTGATTTTACTGACAGATTTTATAATTTAAATTACCAATAAATATTTTCATCGATATAAAATCCTTTGGTATCAATCAGTAATGTATTAGATGGTTTATTTTGTCAATAATTTGTGATTCCAGTTATCAATGGATATTTTCATTGGTAAATATGTCAGTAAAATGAGTGACAAATTTTTTGTCAAGTCTGATGAGATTTTTTTGTATATTAAGAGGATATGGGTGCCAAATAAAAGAAAAGATAAGAAGAAGTGAATGAGGAGGATGAGGAAAAGAAGAACAAAAAAGGAAGAAGAAAAAGTGGAGAAGGCACAACGACGACAATGGTAACAACTTATTGACGATGACAACCAAGGTTGAAGGACGAGGAAGAAGAAGAGGAAGAGGAGGAGAAACAAAAGGAGGAGTTGGAGGTAGAGATGACAAACTAGGTAGAGACAATAGTAGAGGGGGGTGAGATAAAGAAAGTAGAAAGAAGATCATTGAATGAAGACATTTACCAATGGATTTTATTAACTAATAGAAATCATCAATAATTATTGATGGATTTGAGATAGTTGGTCATTATTTACAAATCGTTAATCATCTTACCTGTGGATTTTTGATTGTCTGTAATTGTCAATAAAATCAAATTACTTACAAACTTTTATAATTACTGACAATCCATTAGTAATATGTGATTTTCTTATAGTGACCATTGAAAGAAAATATATTGCCCTAAAGGATTGAAAAAAGTCACTTATGAAGGATTGAAGGAAGCCTTGTGACCGAGGGAGTTTATCTAGAGAGCTGAAGGTACAAGACCATGTTGGCATCATTCTATTGTAACAACTACAATCTATATAATAATCCGAGAACCAAGTTTACAATGAAAAAACTTCACATGTGGACATCAAGCTACATTTTGTAAGAAGGAGATTTCTCAAAGGTATGTGAAGTTGATAAAGATATAAATATATCCTAATCTCTTTGATATAATTACGAAGGTTCTATCAAGAACAAGATTTTTCAATAATTGGATTTGATTTAACAAAAATTTGAAAAAAATTAAAAAAATCACGAAGTGAAACTATAAAAAATTAAAAAAAATTAAAAAAAAAAATTTAAAATTTAAAAAATAACGAAGTGACACATGATAGTCAATGTTCATGATCGTTGATGATTTAAACGGTGTTAGTAAAAAAAGATCAAATTAAACAAAATTGACAAAAATAAAAACATGTTTGAGCATAAAAACAAAATTAAGACTTATTTAATAAAACTTAAACAAAAATCGAAAAAAAAATAAAATAAGATAACCTAATTGGTTTCATTTAGTCGTATGGATGGATAAAATGGAGAAAAAGTGAAAGATTTACATTCGGGTGACATGGCAGACGGTTCCATTGTGAATGTCATAGGCCCATGTGATATTATTATCATTTCCTGACCAATTTCTTTCTCCACTGCATGGATCTACGCTGAAATCCCACTTCTTCCCAAGTCTCTTACCTATATCTTTCAGAGCTTCCACTGTCATAACAAAACCATCAACACCCATTCATATTATATTTCTTATATTTTTCAACTCATTAATTAAACAAAACAATTTAATAAATAAAGCTAATTAAGATACCAAATCATTATGTAGACTATAAAAATTTTAAATTGTCAATCTTCAAATTATACTCTCTCTGCAAATGTTTTTTAACTAGTTATTAAATAAGTTTTCACAATTGATAATCAGAACTTTAGCTGCTTTCAATTTAAGTTCTAATTTGGCTTCTACTTATTTTACTAATTAGTTCTTAAACTTGGAGTTTAATTCAATTTCTAAAAACATTTTCTTGTAACTTACCTTTAAAATCATGAATAGTTTTTTCTTCCGTTAATTATTATCTTTTTAGCATAGACACAATCTTTGTAGTGAGTTGAGAGATAGTATCATCCATGAGTAGTAATTGTTTACCAAATTAAGTTGGCAGTGGCGGATTTAGTGTGTGTTTAGGGGTCCATGGCCCCGCAAAATTTTTAAATTTTTTTTTAAAAATTCTATCCCAAATTTTTTAATTTTTTTAAAAAATATATTATTTTAAAATTTTTAAAAATATATATAATATATATTTTATTAATATATAAATTAAATTAGATAAAATTTTATAATTTTATAAAGTATAATATTTAATATTAATAAATAATAAAACATAAAATTAAATATAATAAAGAAAAAGTTATTTATTGAGATATTTTTTATATTTTTTATCATTATCTTTTAAGTCTCTCACATATTCTAGTTATCTTTCACTCTTTCATGTTTTTTTTTTGTGTTTTTTTTAAAGAAATTAGACACAAAATCATTCTTTCTACTTTCATATTTCATGTGTTCTCCTTCATTTTTCAAAGATAAAAAGGTAATTCTTTCTTATCTCTTGATATTGAAATATTAGTTTAATAGTTAATATTTTTTTCATCTCATAAGTTTTCTGTATATTTATATTTTTATGAATATAGAAGGAAAATTTATATAATATATGCTTTTTCATAACCATTTTTTAGTTTTTGTTCGATTATCATATAATTTTATTTAGTAGCTACGTCTCTCAATTTTCGATTAAATTTTGATAAATTATTTTTAGTCTTAAAGTTTTTTTAAATAAGTATATCGATGAAAAATAAAATAATAGATTATTTTTTTAAGTGAGAGAAGGGAAAATATCCGTGAATATGAAAACAAGATGTTATTTCTTTACCTTCTTTACCGATTTTCAAACATGACACTAAGATCCAATGATTGGATTAGAGAAATTATTCTTAAGATTTGAAGAATTATAGTTGATGATTTCATATTAATTCTTTGAAACTTAACCATTAACCAAGAAATATTATCAAATGAGAGTATCCAATAAGTAAAAAGTAAAAGAGATGAAATTAGAAAAATTTATTTAAAATGGATTATATATCAAATACAACTTAAAAACTATTATTTTTCTGGAAAAATTCAATAATCAATTATATATATTTTTTAAATTAATAACAATAATTAAATATATAAATTTTAAGTATATTATTTTGTTTCCTTCAAGTATTTTTTTTAAATCCCTTATTGGAAGTTGGTGTTTATGATGAACATAATAGGAATTTGTGAAATCTGACTTTGGTCTATATTAAGGTTGGTTTCAGCCACCAGAAATTAAAAATAAAAAAGAAAAATAAATCGTGTATAAACTTCGAAGAAAAATTAATATCATATTTCCAAAGTTCAAAGAAATAAGATAAAAAGATGATATTGTTAGTGTTGTTGCTTAACAAGACATAAACTAAGGTTTACAGCGATAATGATTTGAACTAATACTGGTGCAGCTATTAACGTACCTTCATCCTGAGGCAGAGTGGCTCCAGAAGCAAAAGCAAAAGAGGCAAAGAAAAAGGAAGCAATGAAGAAGAAGAAGAAGAAGAAAGAAGGGTTACTCATGATTGTTCTTGCTGATAATTTCCTGAGTGAACAACTACTTTAAGCTTCGAATTTATTGGGTTATGACAGAAACAGATATAAGTCACTATCTAGATATATAAGAGAGGGAAAGCACAAGCATATTGAACTGGTAAAGGAATGAATATAAAGAAATTAATGAGAGAAAAAGAGAGTTGAAGAAAACTATGTCACCTCCACAATAATTACTAATTCATGATAATATTATGAATATTATGGAACAAAGAAAAAAAAATATCCCTTATGCGATTTTAATTTTAATATATATATATATATATATATATATATATATATATAAACATAAATATATATTTCTAGAAAAAACAGTAATACTTAAATACTCTTGAAAAAAGGGGTCAAATATTTTTAGTCCTTGAACTTTGATATAAAATTAGAATTCGTTCATGTCCGAAACTTTGATATATTTTAGTCCTTAAACTTTAAAAATGAATGAATATAGTCCTTTTAACTCCATTACGTTAACTTTTTTTGACGTCAAACGTATCTTGATACGATCCTATCTAGAAAAGAGTATGATCGTTTCTGAATTTGAATCTATGACACGAATAAAGTAGAAAAGAACGCGGGATAAAACAGAGATGTAAGACACCACAATTCGCCACAAAATGTTTATCTTTGATAAGAACTAGATACCTAAGCCAAGAACAAAAAAAATTCTCTCTTTAAAGAAATCAAATTCAATATATGACTAAAAGTGGTGTCTACATCAATTTTTAGTATTTCTATTTATAGGCACATAAGTTTAAGAAAAGTTGAAAACCCAACAAGAAGGTCCAAGCCCAAAACATAAAAATATAAACTAATTTTTAAAAGAAATCCCAAAACCCAAAAATATTGAAACATAACTAATTGCTAAAAGAAAACCCAAAAGTCCAAAAACATAAACTAATTTTCCTTAAAAAAAAAGAAAGTTAACGTAATTGGGTTAAGAGAACTATATTAATTCAATTTTAAAGTTTAAAGACCAAAATATATCGAAATTTGGGATAAAGACAAATTCCAATTTTGAATCAAAGTTCAGGAACTAAAAACATACTTAACCAAAAAAAAAAATATATCCAATTAACGATCCAGTTAATAATTCTAATGAAAACACATACTTTACCTATATTTACCTATATGTGTATTTACATTTTCTATAATAAAAATAATCAAATTTTCTTATAATTTTAAAAGTATAAATAAATAATTTTATTATTTTATTATATTATAGATGGTTTTTATTTAATTTGTGAGAATTTTTATTATTATAGATGGTTGTTTTAATTTTGAAAAATGATTAAATGTTAAAAAAAAAAAATTATAAAAAAAAATAAGTAAAAGGTGTAAAATTGTTAATGTAATTATATTCATATGTTAAAAGATAAATTAAAAAAAATGTAATCATCTTCTTTATATAATTATGTAGATATATTAAAATTGTAAGTTAAAAGTATATTATTAATTTAGATTACAAATATGATCTCTTTTGGTTTTAGTAATGTCAAGGTCTTTATTTCTGTGTGGGTCAAATGGAGACTAGTATTCATCATTAATTGTTATTCTTTATATACACACTATCTACCTAACTCACCTCTCTTCTATTTTAAAAGAAAATTCTTCAAATCCTAAACCCTACAAAGACACTTTACCTCATGCATTATCACATTTAGAACAAATAAAGAATTAAATATGTTTTTCCTTTTTATATTATATATTATTTTAAAATATATATTTTACTCTTAAATCAAATTATATATTTATTTTGTTTCTGTATTTTTTAAAAACTATATAAAATATCTTTTACGGTACATAAAAGTTATATTGCAATTCATTCTACAATTTTATTTGTTACATAAAAATTATTTAGTGTATTATTTATTAAGAATTTTTTGCATATCATTTATTAGAAACAATATTTTGAGAGTCCACATAACCTTCTTTTAAGAATAATATAAAACTTGCAATAAATAATGTTTTATAATTACAAAGAAAAAAAAATCAATAACACTTAAGATTAATATGTTGTAAGTGTTTAAAGCAGCAACACATTCCTTTCTCTTTATATAATGTTGTAGAAAGCGATATAATATAAGTTAACTGGAAATATGTTTTGGTATATTTATTTATTTTTTTGTGGACTCTCATTACAATTTTAGTGTTGTATTGAATTTTTTAAATTAATTAAAAAAATATTGTTAACGTAATTTTTAAAATAATTATTATAAAATTCAATAAATATCTTATATATATAGTATTAATTAGTACGTAAAGTATTTATTAAAAGATGGACACACAAAAATCTTTCTGGTTTCTTTCCTATGATTTTTCTTGTTTTAATTTTTCTTTGATTGCCAGCACAAATGAGTCCATCTAATTTTCGTCTTCGTTTACTTTGGAGAAGTGTTTTGAATTTTATATTTTATTATCTTATACGGTTCCATCAAACTTCTATCTTTACAGTTGTTCGTAAAGAAATTTGTTAATTTATTGTATTGAAACAAAACACAAGTTACAAGGAATAACCCAACTAAAATATTCAAATGTGTAAATGTTAATTCTCTTTATCATATTTAAAAACGTTTGAGTAATATATATATATATATATATATATATATATATATATATATATATATATATATATATATATATAAATCCACTCGGTGTCAATTAATTGTTATGTTTAATTAGGAACTTTATAAGTTTTCTTTCTAACATTTTAATGTGTGTAAATTAGAAGAAAAATTATAGATGGAGATCACCGTTCACTTATGTCATTTATTATATAACTACTTTCTTTTATTAAAATATTATATTATATAATAAAATACTAATTTGTTTGGTTATAGGTAGAGTTGTCAAAATATGTTAAAATTCATGGATCAATCATGCCCACCTCGGGTTCGAGTCAGATGGATTAAAGAAAAAATACAAATTTCAGTACAGGTAACCCTTGGAGAGTTGGGTTGGTGAAGAAAAAAAAATTATTTATTGAGATTATTTAGATTTTATTTAGAAGTATGATTTAGTTTTTGGGATAAATATTTTATTTGTTGTCTAAAATGAGAAAAAAAAAACAAATTTTTAAAATAGGTCGAATCCAGTTTAGTTGATCCCAACCAAAATTTTCTTGAGTCGACCCTGGCCCAAATTTGGTCATATTTGGCCATGTCGTCCTGTGCCGAAATTCAATCGTATGCGGCTAGATTTTATCGAGTCAGACGTGACCGAAATTTGGATATATTTGACCGAGTCGGTCTCGATTGAAATTTGGCCAAGACGACCCCAACAAAAATTTGGCCGAATTTGACCAAATCGACCCCAACCAAAATTTGGTTGAGTCAACTACGATTGAAAGTCAACCGAGTCAGTCCCCTCAATTATTTTCGCCTTTCCCTCTAAGATTTTACATTTACTCTCATCACTCTGCGCTTTCCCCAAAATTTCCAAACCTTTTGCATTCTCGTTTTTGTTTTGAAAGCTCTGTCATCAAATCAGCGTTCTGAAAGATCATGCTAAAAGCTCGATTTGGATTCATCAAACCGGCGTTCATCTCCATCCTTGATTGTTGGCCAGTTTTCATCATCTCTGTCCTCGCTCATCAGTTAGTGCTCGTTGTTCAGTGAACGTTGGTAAATGTTTAGTCAAAAAAAATTGATTTAGGGTTTTCATCCTTTGATTTAGGGTGTTTTTTTATTTAGGGTTTTCATCTCGAGAATTGAATATGGTGATTTTGAGAATTGAATATTTTAATGATATATATTTGAACACCTTGGTAAAAGTTTGTCATGTCTTTTGTAACAATTAAATTATTTTAACAAAGTTTACCAATAAATATTATTGACACAAAAATATAAACATTTGAAATTAGGGATGGCAAAGCGGGTCAGCCCGACCCGTTTTGGCCTGTCCTATGTTTTGGCTCGCAAAGTGCGGGTCGGGTTGGCTTGCCTCACAATTTAATATCAGGTTTACATTTCTGGCCCGCCCTACCACGCCGGTTGGCCCGCAAGCCTGCACCCGTGGGCTAACTCGCATTTGAGATGAGCAAAATATTTTTTTTTTGTGATGAGCAAAATAACAACTTTTTTATTTTTTTTATAATAATTGATATTCATTTTCTATCGAAATAATTCCAATTAGTTTACCTAATCAAAGACAAGAAATAATAGTAACGCAAATTATAGCTGAAGTACAATAACATGTCACCTTACAAGACAGGTACCTAAAAATGCATAAAAAGATATTCCATAGTCAAGAACTAAAATCATTATCTTATATACAATGATTATACATAATAATAATAATAATAATAATAATAATAATAATAATAATAATAAGAACTTGTAAAAATAGCATGATGAATGATGTTAGAACTAAAACATGAGAATATTAAATTTTGTAAGCGGGTTAGCGGGTCAGCCTGTCCCGTCCTGCTTTTAGCCCGCGTGGGTTGCGAACTTGTGCAGGATGAGTTTGTGCGGGCCAACGGGTTCAACATCTCAACCTATCCCACGTTTTTTTATGCGGGCCTACGAGCCGGTCCGCTTGGCCTATCCCGAATTGACATCCCTGACTAAAATAGTGACATCCATTACCATATATACAAGAGTTTCTAATTTCTAACAAATTATTATATTTAAAGAATAGAGATAACGTAAAAAAAAAAAAATAGTAAACCCACAAAAATAAATAACACAAATGAAGAAGGTTAAAACTTCTACGATATAATCGTCAAATTGAAGAGGGTATTAACCCCCACAAAAAAGAAAAAAAATATTGAAAAAACAAAGATTTTATCTATAGTAAAATTGTTTGAAATGAAGGAAGTTTAACTTCCACAAAATAATTGTCACCAATAAAGTGGTTAAAATTTTTCATAAAAAAATCTCCGCAATGTTACTTGGATACCAAGAATCATCCAAAAACCTGCATAGATTTAAAAACTCTTCCGCAAATTAATTTACAAGGATAAAAAATTTCACGAATTGAAACAAAAATGTTCATTAATTTTCAATTCTTTTGTAGTATTACTTTTACCACCAAACTTAACAAATTTTCATACAAATAAAACTACGCATAACCAAGGTTCATTGAAATAGTGCGTTTTTCACTAACTGGTGCAAGATATTAAAATACCTTCATCCTACTGAAGCAAAGAAGGCAAAGCAAAAGGAAGCAACAAAGAAGACGAAGAAGATGAAACGAGGGTTACTCATGCTTGTTCTTGGTAATGATTTCGTGAGTAAACAATTACTTAAGACTTAGAATTTGTGAGAAAACTGATATAAGTCACTATCTACATTAATATGACAAGACAATGACTAGTGTGGGAGGGAAACATAATTCGACAGGTTTAAGAATGAATGATCTAAGAAATTAATGACGAGAAAAAAGGGAGTTGAAAAGTATGTCAACTCAAGAATAGTTGGTTGCCGGTTGATGATAATATTATGAATATTATGGAATAAAGGAAAAAATAATTATACCTAGCAATATATATGCGATTTTAATTTTAAGACATATTATGAAGATAAACATTACTCATCGTCATAATCTATCTTTTTAAAAGAAAAATAATACCTTAATACCCTTATAAAATATTACACCTAATTAAAAATCTCTTTTAATAATATAATAATGTTTAATAAATTTTAACTTAAAAAATAATATAAATATAATATAAATATTATTATTTATATTATATTTAATATAAATATTTTTTATTTTTAATGACTACATTTTATTTAATTCTGTGTGGGTCTTGACTGAAGTTTATATTTAAAACCTCTTTGGCTGAGTCAGTTTTCTTCTATTTTACAAAGATCTCTTCATATTATAAATATATTAAATCATTTTGAGAGGTTCCAAATTTTGTAGCAAAATCTTAAGTAGATTCTCTATTTTTATTTGACTCAATTGAGTCCTTATTTAAGAAAATTCGTTGTTGTAATTAGAGATGTCAACGGGGTGGATAAGGTACGGATAATAGCTCCCCTATACCCTACCCGCTGGATAAATATTCGTCCCGTACCCGTATCCATATCCGTCGGGTATTCGTTGGTACCCGCCTATTTTTTTTTAGATCCGCGAGTATCCACGGGTATCCGCGGGTATTTACAAAATTATTTAAAAAATAAATATTTAATCATAAATTCAAATAAAATAAAATAAAATATATCATTGTCATAAATTTTAAATAAAGTTCAAATAAACTTAAGTTCATACAAGTCCAAATAATTATAAAAGTAAATATAAAATGACGTTCAACACAATGAAAATTCTTTAATTAGTGTTTTGTTCAAAAAGTCCATTTTCTCCAATTGATTCCTAAAAAGTAAACAAAATAAACAAATAATAAACCTCAATTATCCCGTGCCAAGTATTCTTATTCCATCATTTGACAACAAGCACACCATAAACGTCATTGTCTAGATAGGATTTGATGTATATGCCCAATTTCAAATAAAGGAAAGAGAAGAATGTCAAGGGGTGTACTTGGAAGAAGACAACATACCAATACTTGAAGTTTGAAGAATGAAGACAGAAGACAAGATGTGTAACTTACAAAAAATTAGGCCAGAATGTTTTTTACTAATATATATATATATATATATATATATATATATATATATATATATATATAGATAAATATT
>Ga0214542_1005986_pt1 | contig 22617 bp, 14 predicted proteins | sample CNSS1metaG_FD_160096 | JGI IMG/M metagenome (GOLD analysis project Ga0214542, IMG submission 160096) | Root nodule microbial communities from cowpea collected in UCLA plant growth center, Los Angeles, California, USA - CNSS1 | ecosystem: Host-associated > Plants > Roots > Nodule | place: USA...
TTATTTTTTATTTTTTTTTTGCAAAACAAAAAAAAATGCCACATATCAGGTTCTTGGTGTGACACGTGACATTGTCAGTGCCATGTGGCAATGCAATGCCACATGTCAGTGTTACTATCAAATGTTATTGTGTTGATTTCAATTTAGTCCCCATGTATGTATTCTTGATTCAATTTAGTCCCTACTTACGTGTATGTGATTCAATTTTGTCCCAATATTTTTTAATAATTAAAATACTTTTGTAATCCATTTTTATTAGATTAAAACTAATTAAGTATAAATATTTTTACAAAATTAAGTACTGATATTTATATTGTTTCTCTCCAATTTCAGACCAAATTTATTATTTGTATAAATTTTATCCTAATATTTTTTATTAAAAAAGTCTTTTTAACATATTACTTTATTAATTACTTTTTATTAAGTACTCATGTTTTGTTAATTATTACTTTTTTTTTTCAAAATAAAACAATATTGTCTCTCACTAATTTTAAACCAAAGTTTTTATTTGTATGAATGTTATACTAATATTTTTTTTTATTAAAAATGACTTAATAAAATGACTTTTACCACTAAATTTTGAAATAAATATCAATACTTAATTTTTGTAAAAATATTTCTATTTAATTAGTTTTAATTTTATAAAAAATGGATTTTAATTATTAAAAAAAATGTGTCAAAATTGAATCAGAGATACATAATTAGGGACTAAATTGAATCATTTAGATGTGAACTAAATTGAAATCGAGATAATGACATTTGAAGGTGACATTGATACGTGGCATTGCATTGCCATGTGGTACTGACAATACCACATGTCACACCGGGAAACTAACACGTGACATTTTTTTATTTTGCAAACAAAAAATAAAAAAAAAACATAGATTGACACGTGGCACATTGTTAACGGTGTTAGTCATCTCCGTCTGAAAGGGACCTAATTGAAGCACTTTTTCAAAAGTTGAGATGCAATTGACACTTTTTTAAAAGCGTGTACCAGATTGACACACCTCTACCAAAGTGGGTACCATCCGAGTAATTAAACCTAAATAAAAATATTAAAAAGAGGAAGAACTATTATAAGATATGACCTAAAAACTATTTGATTAAATGAAATTGATAATACACAATTTGAACGTAACCATACAAAAGAAAAAATGTATAACTAATAAAATAAGTACTTTGGAAATTTTAATGGATTTTGGTGAACTATTTTAGGTTACATAAGAGAATATATATATATATATATATATATATATGTGTGTGTGTGTAACTTTTTTAGGTTACAAAATAAATTATGGGTATTCCAATAATTTGAATGGAAGAAAATGGATGAATATTGGGATGATTTGATGGGTAGGGCACATAAGTACATATTGTCCCCACACCCAATTAAAAGAAGTACTTTATTGATGCAAAGATTTCGTATCAAGACATAAATGAGTTCATTCAATGTTATTTGCCATTACAAACATAAAGTCATGCAAGGTTACTACTGCAATACATTTCTTATATCCTCATATATTAATAGGTGTCACAATCGAAATTACAACGAACGATAAACAAAAAGGTATATTTAAAAAATAGAGAGTAGTTGCCACCACAGTTTATTAAGAAAAACTATGAAAAAACCTAGAATAAGAATGATCTACAAAATCAGATCGAGTTTGGAAATCGATTACGTGTGGGAAATGTATTAACACCCTACAACGTCCATTTGATGATGAATCTTTTAATTAGGTGTGCAAAATTAATGTAATTTTTAAAATATTTGTTTTTCCCCAAAAATTAAACAAAAACGTGCATATAAGAAAAATATTATTGAAATTTTTATTTCGAACCGACAAAGATTGACCTGTAATCTCATTCAAAATGAAAAATCAGAGTTTCATAGTTTTTTTTAAGTTTTTTTTTTGGTTGATATTTTACTTTTTGAAAATTTAATAGCTTTTGAGATTTTTATTTTAACGACAATTGTAATCAACAAATAAATCTCATACTTGCATAACAATTAGTCATCTTTAATATTTTAGATGTGTTCCTACAAAGACAAATAAGAGATATTAGGGACACAAATAACGCCTTACCTCAGTCCTTGACCTCTCGAGCTAGTTCCTTTTCGGTTTGCACATGTCATCTGCTACCGTACACGACTTGGACCCTTAAGGGGTTCACTACAAAGAAGGCTCTAATGATCAAGTTAGCAAAAAGACTCTCAACAAGTCAAATCTTGGCTTAGGGAATTAATGAAAGTGTACCTCTTAATTACTAGGGTCCACTTGTATTTATAGAGTTTATTAATTATATTTGCCACCCTTATGGGCTGGACGGATATTTGGGCCCTGGATGGGCCTGGGTCCAGCGCTAGGCCCTGTATTGGCGTTTGTTGGTATTTGGGACCTTGTCTGCAATATTCTAAGTTTAGTGTTATGGACCTATTACACATTATCCTTTGAAGTAGGCGGCCTGGGCCACTGTGTTTCTGTTTGACTGGTGGCCTGGGCCGCTATATGGTTCTGCTTGACTAGTTATATACTTAGTAATTTTATTTGTGGAGCTTTGTGTAGGTAGTCTTGACCGTGTGGTTGCCTTGGTCCGCCTAAATATAGTACAAGATGAAACTTTAATTATCACATGAATCTGAAACTTATCATGATGTTTTTTTAATATTAAAATTTTAATTATTAAATGACTATGTCGCTGGCGACATTGTTCACACAAGACCCTGCATTTCCATTGGTGGTCGTGGTGCAAGTCCACCACTGTTCTCTCTAACTCTGGGCGTCGTTGTGAATCAGATCACTTTAAATATCATAGTCGTTGTCGCCAGTGGAAAGTTTGCCCTCAAATCAGAATTCGTTGTAAACCTAAAGAGTGGAGAATAGCCCAAATCGTCACGGGAAATGTTAGTTGTCTTCCTCTTTTATCACACATTATCTGGTTCTCTTTGTCATGACATAACCCATAATGAATACATGTCCTCAGCACGGTGAGTTACAAACCATGAGGATGGGATCAACGAAGTTGTATTGTGTTTGTTTCCAATTGATGAAAAAAGCGTAGGGAATAATGGTATGAAGCAGAAGCAAGGATGATTGGGGATTTACTTTTTTATTTTTGTTGAATTAATTGTAGCATGACATTTTGAGTAAAGGTAAGATTCTCATCATCATTTAAATATTGAAAATCTGGAATTGGAGTGATATAGAGTAGGCTTAATTACTCGGAACATTCCCACTTAGGTTCCAAAATTTCAAAATGGTACCCACTTTTAAGTTTGTCTCAATTTAGTACCCAAATTCATAATGTGCATTAATGTAGTACACTCTATTAAGTTTTCGCAAACGTCGTTAAGTACCTTGCCACGTATTAGCCTCTGGTTTTTGAATTTTTTTTAAAAAATAATAAAATTGCCACGTGTCAAATCCTTGGTGACACGTGGCATTGTCAGTGACACGTGACATTGTCAGTGACACGTGGCAAGGTACCGCCACGTGGTAAGGTACCCGCCAAGTGTCATTGTCTTGATTTCAACTTAGTCCCCATATATGTCTATTTGTTTCAATTTAATACCCATATTTGTTTATTTGTTTCAATTTAGTCCCCGCTCTATTTGTTTCAATTTTGTTTGAATATATTTTTACAAAATAGAGAAATATTGTGTCTCCCTTAAGACCAAATTTATTATTTATATAAATGTTATATTTATATTTGTTATTAAAAATGACTTATAAAATTAAGTATTGAAATTTATATTAAAGTTAATAGTAAAATACTTAATATAAATTTAGTAAAATACAAAGTTAAATTTAGTAATATCTGTTACTCATGACTTTTACCATTAACATTAATATAAATTTTAATACTTAATTTCATAAGTCATTTTTAGTAACAAATATCAATATAACATTTATATAAATAATAACTTTTGTCTTAAAAGAGATACAATATTTCTGTATTTAAAAAAAATATATATTTGAATAAAATTCAAACAAATAGAACAGGGAATACATTGAAACAAATAAACATATATGGGTACTAAATTGAAACAAATAGACACATGTGAGGACTAAATTAAAACCAAGACAATGACACTTGGTAGGTACCTTGCCACGTTGCGGTACCTTGCCACATGTCACTGACAATGCCACATGTCACATCAAAGAATTGATACATGGCAATTTTTTTTAAATTCAAAAAAATAAAATTAAAAATTAAAAAAATTAAAAAAACCATAGGCTGACATGTGGCAAGATACTTAATGGCATTTGCAAAAACTTAACGGAGTGTACTACATTGATGCACATTACGAATTTGGGTACTAAATTGAGACAAACTTAAAAGTGGGTACCATTTTGAAATTTTGTAACCAAACTTAATATATTCCGAGTAATTAAGAGTAATAGTAAACTATGAGTCTTCAACATGTGTCTCGGTTGTTGTAATCGCCAAAATTGATAAGTGGACAGGTTGGACCTTGTTGTATAGAGAAAAGCGAAGTTACAAATAGAAGGACCAAAGGGAACAAAGTTATGAAAGCTTTTTTTTTCATGGAATAATTTAATAATTTAACCATATTAATTATAATTTAAATATTTTATTATGTTCTGATTTTATTTAAATTATTATTTTTCATTTTAATTAAAATTTAAATCACAAATTAAATTTAAATTTAGTGAAAGAATTTTTATATAATTATATTATTATATTATGAATTTTTTTATTTGAGAACACTTTTATATTTTTATTTTATTTTATTTTTAAATTATAGAACATAAAGTTACAAATTTTGTAACGTGAATTTATTATTTTTAAATGATGGTTAAAATACCTTTTTGGTCTCAATTTTCGTCAAATTTTGTCAAATAAGTCTTAATTTTGGTTTTGTGTTCAAATAGGTCCTAATTTTCGTCAATTTTGTTCAATTAGGTCATTTTCTGCTAACACCGTTTAAATCATTAACCACCATGAACAGTGACTGCCATGTGTCACTTCATAATTTTTCTGAATTTATTTTTTATTTTTTGAATTTTTTTTAAATTTTTTTAAAATGTCCATGTGTCAGTCAACCTAGTAGCATGCCACATGTCAAAATCAATGTTCTATATTAAATTTGGTCCCTATATTTGTTACTTTTGTTCAATTTAGTCCTAATTTTTGTTAACCAAATTGGAACCAAATTTAATTTTTATATCAAAGTTATAATGATGTGAGTTTTAATATATTACATAAAAATATTTAATAAAAATGTGAATTTTAATATAAAAATGAAATTTCGTTCCAATTTGGAGATGGACCAATTTGGTTCATGTTAACAAAAACTAGGACTAAATTAAACAAAAATAACAAATATAGGGACAAAATTGAATATAGAACATTGACTTTGACACGTGACACACTGTTGAGTCTACACGTGGACATTTTATAAAAATTTAAAAAATAAAAAAAATAAAAAAAAATTCAAAAAAACCACGAAGTGACGGTGGCAGTCACTGTTCATGACCGTTAATGATTTAAATGGTGTTAGCAAAAAAGAACGCAATTCAGCAAAATTGACGAAAATTGGGACCTATTTGAATACAAAACCAAAATTATGACTTATTTGACAAAACTTGACGAAAATTGGGACTAAAAAAGTATTTTAACCTTAAATGATCAATTAAAGTTTTATTAGATATAAATTTATGAAAAAAATAAATTATAATTTTACCTAAGAGAGTGAGTCACTAATGGACTCACTTTTAGTACCAAATATTTCTTAACTTGAAATTTCCTTGAAAGAGAATTCCACAAATTTTGTGATAAAAAATTCAAAACAAAATTTCTTTAGTGTGTATGAGTGTGTTCACACCCTAAAAACAAAAGGAAGGTCACTAATAGTATTAGAGACTTTTTTCTTCCTAGTCTTGTCATGGATATAAAAGCACTAAAGTATTGAAACCATACAAGTTTCTACAATGAAAGTCCAAATCACATTTACAACCTCATGGGACAATTTCACACCTACAACCCAAACAATAGCCCAGCCCATGACAAGGCCAAACATAATTAATAAACTATATATACTCATGGACCCCAACAATTAAAGCTACGGATTCATTAATCCCTTAATCATGAGATTTGACTATTTGAGAATCTTTTGGCTGACTTGATCATCGAAGTTCTTTCCGTAGGTAACCCCTCATGGGTCCAAGCCGTGATACCAGTAGATAACATACGGGAGCCGAGGAGAAGCCATCTAGAGAGATTGCGAATTGAGGTAAGGTGATATTTGTGTCTGACTTCTCTTACTTGTTCTCCACGAGAACAATATATATATAAATATATATATATAGATATATATATATATATATATATAGAGAGAGAGAGAGAGAGAGAGAGAAAGAGTAAGAGTAAGAAAGAAAGAAAGGGAGAGAGAGAGAGAGAAATAAAGAAAGAAAGAGAGAAATAAAGCGAGAGACAATAAGAAAGAGAGTGGGAAAGAGAAAGAAAGAAAGAGAAAGAGGATGTGTAGCAAGAGATTGAAAGAAATCTTGATATTCTAAAAGTATTTTTAGTGTATCAATCGAACCGAAAAGGTAAGGGAGGGGTGATATTAAATTCTTTATAAACTTATATATGTTTAAGCATTTACTTATTTTGAATTATATATTATTTTATTTACATCCTTTTAACTCATTTTCAATTGTTATCTTCTTTATTTATTTGTATTTATATTATTTATTTTATCTCTAATTACGTTTTGACTTATTTATTCTATTTAGTTTATATGTAGTTACACAATGATTTTTATTGTTTGTTTTATTTAATTTATTTTTAGTTACGCATTTTGATGCTACTTATTTATTTTATTTAATTTTTTTCTAATTAAGCACTAGTTTTCCTTATTTATTTCTAGTTACACATTGGTCATTCTTATTTATTTCATATAAATTATCTTTACTTACACATTGGTCTGGTTTATTTATTTATTATTTATAATTATGTCATCTAATTTATCTTTAGTTACACACTGATCTTATTTATTTCATTTAATTTATCTTTAGTTATACATTGATCCATTGATATTGCTTATTTATTTATTTCAATTAATTTATCTTCTATTACGCATTGTACCTGTTTATTTATTTATTATTTATAATTATGTTATTTAATTTATCTCAAATTACGCATAAATCATGTTTATTTATTTCATTTCATTTATGTACTATACTACACAAATAAAGCCTAAAACAATGAATATCTGGCCCTAGCCGCTAACTTATAGTTCTATTTGATTACATCACCAATCAACCGTGTATAAAATTAATGCATACATTGCGGCTAAACTTACATATCGACATCAACCACCTACTCTGAACTTATGGAATAATAGCCAAACACAAAATTGATCTCTAGGCCTACAATAGTAAGGTATCAAGGAGCATAAATCATGTCTTACCCAATCCTCGACTTCTTGGATTGGATACTCTTCGATCATGTTGGGCATGCCTTCATGTCTTATTGTCGGACTGAATATTTTAGAGGTTACCAATACAAAAGGACTTCGATGATCAAGTCAGCGAGAGCTCCCAAAAGTCAAATCACAGTTTTGGAATTAATGAATTGCATACCTTTAATTATTGGGGTCCACTTGTATTTATAGAATTATTAATCATGGTTTACCTGGCTTTGTGGGTTGGGACTTTGCTTGTCTCGTTGGGCCACCCTTTAGGCTTGGGCTTGTGTGGGCCTGGTCCAAGCCCAAGCACCAGGCTTATGTTACTCTTTGTATGCATTCTTCTCTATGTTACTCTTTATTTTAATTTATTTAAAAATGTGTGCGCAAAATGATCTTAAATTGTCTATACGCTCTACTCAACCCCCCTCCTAGAACCACCTTGCGCCAACAAATAAATATATATATATATATATATATATATATATATATATATATATATATATATATATATATACACGAAGTTATGTTATTATTAATGTTCTCTTATTTTTAAGAAACTCATTTGAATACGATTTTTAGTGATAAGAAACTCCTGTTAGATTAAAGATACTCTTTACTTGTGCCATTGCACTCGTTGAATGAGGAAAAGATAAATTATATATAAATTTAAATCTAATTTATAAATTTCTCAAAACATGAAATATTATATAATTTTTCAAACTAAAACTTACGAGATAAAATTTAAATATACAAAATTGAGGAATTTAAATATCCTTAATCATCCCCTCAAGTTAGTGAATATGTGTTCTCCATTCCCAACATAGATATAATTCTCTCAAAGTTTACTATTATTTAGTTGGATATTACTTTTGTTGAATTGAGGAACATACATGTGTCATTGATTTTTGTAACCATTGGATTTCATAACCATGCCATGATCGTGGAGTCTTCTTCATCCCATGACTTGAATTTATGATCATCTCCCACAAGGGCATTAAATGACTAGCAGCCGATAAAGAAAATGACTAGCATTTCCTTTTTATATTTCAAAATGGTCTTAGCGTGGTGTGACCACTTGAGATGATTTTTCCCATTCAACCTATAGGTTCAATGATCATGCTATAATTCTCCTACATTGTAGGACTTGTCTCCATTTTCCATTTCATCCATCGCAAATATGTGCAGTTAAGGCATAGAGAGGGAAGAATGAATTTGGACACAAAATGAACCTAGATGCAAAATGAATATGGACAAAAAAATGAATCACAAAATAAATATGGACAAAGAATGAATTTGAATGCAAAATGAATATAGACACAAAATCGAATAATGCAACAATGGAAGTTGCAATATACCAAAGAAGGCTACAATAGGTACTAAAGAGACACAGCAAGGAAGGCTGCATTTTAGGGTTTGCTCAACAATAAAGGTTGCGTTATAGTGTTTGGTCAGAAAGTTGTGTTTTAGGATTAACACAACAATGAATTTGGCGATTTAAAGTATACAACAATGAAGGTTTCATTTTAAAGAGCTTACGTATCAATGAAGGTTGCATTTTAGGGTTTACACAACAATGAAGGTTGTAATTAAACCACACAATTAGAGAGGCCCACAAGGATCAAGAGCTCTAATACCATCTCAAATTTTGAAGAGAGTAATTTCTCTCTTACTTTTATCATTATACACATTGAGTTGTGTGTGTGTGTATAAATCATTCCGGATAAATTCTGGAATCCTACAGAACAATTTTATAAATAAAAATAAAATATACAGAATTTAAACCCAATAAATGCATAATTATAATTAATAAGAATAATAAATTTCCTAAAATATCTTAACACTAATGAATAAAATGCCTAGTGGATTCATATACCATTCAAAGTAACAATAGGATGTTTAAAAATAAAGAAAATGAAAAATCTAGTAGTATAATTCAAACTACTTTATATAAATTGTACAAAAAGAATGGATGAAGAATAAGTGGATGCTTAAGTTACTAATTTGTCTACATGTGTCATTTCATTCAGCGTTATCAAAAGTATGAGTATTAAAAAATGTGACATGACAAAGAGATATGGTGTCGGCTATAAACCTTCATCCTATCACAATGTTTAGAAAGAAACTCTTGAAAAAGTAGTGCAAAAAAATGATTTAATTCTTCTAAGTACAAGGATGGTTGAAAATGAACTCGTTCACAATGATGTATATATGTTGGGTAGATAGACAAAAAAGACATTCAATTTTGTAACTTTTTGGTGAAAAAATATAGATAGAGTGCGTATAAGATGTTGGATGATGTTGTCAGATGTTTTGGAGAGGAAATGAAGTGCAAGTAGTTACTGATAATGTTGCAAATTTCAAGGCTATTAAAATGTTATTTATGCAAAAATCAAAAGCAGTTATAATTGTTGGGAATCCAAGTGTGAGTCTACGTCCCACATTGAGTAAAAATGAGAAAGTTGAGCACCATATAAGGATGAAGACCCATAAACCCATCGTCTTAAGGTTTTGGGTTATGAGTGGTGTTAATCCCTTATATGTGAGTCAGGCTCATGTCTCATTGGTGTTGTATCTCCCTAGTGATCTTCTCTCGAAAGACCTAAGAGTGGTATCAGAACTAAAGGTTCGTGTGGTGACCAACTTAGACGAGGCCTTGTATCAAAAGTCTTCATGATAGTAGGTCAAGTAAGCATGTCCCGTTAAAAAGAACGACGGTACAGGAAAAGAGATACTCGGTAGTTAGCTAGAGGGGGAAGTACCAATGTGAAGGGACTCACACTTAAGGGAAAGATTGTTGGGAATCCAAGTGTGTTGGGACTCACACTTAAATAAGGATGAACACCTATAAACCCATCACCTTAAGGTTTTGGGTTAAGAGTGGTGTCAATCCCTTATATGTGTGGCCTATTGCAAGATTGGTGTTGTATCTTCCTAGTGATCCTCTCTTGAAAGACCCAACAAGATTGGCTCTCATGTGTGGCCTATTGTAGTGATATGATCTTCGAAGATTTTGAAAAGCATTAAAAAGTCCATAATGTTCTCATCAAGAAGGGAATAAAGATGATCATCACCTACATTAATGGTATAACAATGATAATTAGCATATTGACAAGGCTCACAAAAGGAAGGAACTTGATAAAGTTTGGTATGACTAGTTTTGTCATGACTTATTTAACTCTAGCCTGTCTTCATGAATTTAAAAATACATTAATGAATATATTTAGCTCTTAAGAACAAAAAATAAGTGAGTTTGGAACTTCAAGAGAAGAAAAGTTGAGAATATGATGTTAGATAAACATTTTTGGAAGAATTTAACCATATGTTTCAAGGTTTTTTTTGAAGAATGTAACCGTGTGTTTCAAGGTTGTTGTTGGTCCTTTAATTGATATAAAATCCACAATGGTTTCATATATGACGGGATTATTTGTGTAAAAGAAGAACATTAAATGCAACTTTGACATTATTTCTAAACCTCCTCTCATTTAAAATCAATTATTTATTTGTCTAATTATTCATAGTATGACATAATTTTTATTTTCATAATTATGATATTGTTTAGATAATTATTAATGATAAGTGGGAAAATTAGCATCACGGGTGTTCACATGTTGTTAATTATTACATTAACATATGTTCTATATACCTAATTTAAGAAATGACAATCCTAAGGTGAAAGAGAGATTGTATATATACATGAAAATATTGGCTAGAGATGTTATAGAAAGAAAAAACATAACCTTACAACTTAGGACTTCCAATGTGTTATAGGACTTTTTCCTTTGAAAAATTAAAAGATTATGGGAAAGTTATGCAATGTGAATAGGAGAGTTTGTCTCAAATAAGGGAAGCTAATTTTAACTAGTTACTTGTTTTATTTCAATTAATTGTTATTTATGCGATTGAAACTGAAATTTTATGACAATTTGGTATGTTTGATGATTAGTAATTATATTAAATGAGATAGAGGAATTCAAATGCATGTTTTGTGTGTGCTGTGAAATTAAAGGATTGGTATGTTATGCATTGTTGTATATGGACTTAGTAATGAAATTGTGAAATTGATGTTGTAACTAAGATAATTTGTCTTAATGTGATTCTTTGTGTGCTTGAGATTTCTAAGAAGAATTGAAATGGATTGTGGCATGTTGGGAGCTGGAAAATTGTGGGATTTGAGTTTTTGTGTTATGCAAACTCACTTGGTGAGCCCTTAGCAAAGAGTTAGGGGAGGGCTGCTCCTTGGGAAAGTAGACTCTCGTTGAGCGAAAGTCAAACTTGAGTTTAACAAAGAGTCAGGGGAAAGAGACTTGTTGAGAAAGTCTAACCTCACCAAGCGAATAATCATGTAATTTGATCCACTACTAAATTTGATAGGCAAGATACCCAATCGCTGAATGAGTGCACCTCCAAGGGCTACTCGTTGAGCAAGTGTGTGATCTCGTTGAGTGAGCCTGTCAGTTTTTAGGAAAAACATATATGTGTAGGAAATTATGAGGACAATTGAGAATGGGGATATTATTATTACAAATTTGTGAATTTGCAAAAATATATCGATATATGGTTGGGATGTTATGTTTGTTCATATTACAATATTCTTCCTAAGGAGGAAGTGTGTAGTAAGTTAGTTAAGTTATGCATTGACTAAGGACACTCATTTTGAAGTTATCCTTGATTTACAAACTCATTTAGAGGATGAGGTTTAGGTGATGAAGAGTGAAGGAGGTTCCTATATCTAGTTAAAGAGGTCAGGGACCCCTTTTCTATTAAGCTATAAGGACTAAACCTTAAGGAAGGGGAAACGAGGTATCACTATTGATTTGTAAAACTTGAGAATTTCATTTTTTGTGATAGGCAAAGTTTCTAGAGTCTGAGTCAATGCATAAATCTGAATAATCGAGGCTAGATTTAGCTTGTGCCTAGATGTGATTGTTTGAGTAATGTATTCTATTTGGAATGGTAAATTGTGATTATTGGATTCCTATTTGATGTTAAGGAGATGGTAGAAAGAATAGGTCATAGGAGTGGTTGCTTAATATTGCTCTAGAGTTGTGAAGCATAATATTTGAAAATGCATGGAATTAGTCCTTTAAACCAAATTTGTTTAAGTTTATTTGATATTTCAAATGTATTTCTCAACTAACATTGAAACAAAAATATATCAAATGGTTTAAACAAACTAAAATACTATAAAGAGATGTGTTTGATACGTTAAAAAGACTAAATTCATGTATTTACAAAGTTAAGGGACTAAATTGATTCAAGATTTCCAAGAAAGACTACTTTCAAATTTCACTAAAAGTTAAAAGAGAAAAAACATATTTAACCTATATATATATATATATATATATATATATATATATATATATACAAAAAAAAAAAAACTCATATTCCCTGCCAACTTTGTTTTGAATTTTTTTTTTAGGAAATACTTACAAATTTTGTTGTGAAAAAAAAGTTGCAAGAAATTGCTACTAATTTTCTTGCAAAATATTTTGTATAAAACACATTTTGCAACAAATTTTGTAGGAAATACTTGCAAATTTTATAATTTTGTAGGAAATAATTATCCACGAATGAATTATCTACCAATTAAAATTCTTAGAAAAAATGGTAGGAAAAAGTATTTTCTTGCAAATTTTTTTAATAAATTTACAAGAAAAATCTCATGTAATATAAGATTTTTTAGTATATATATATATATATATATATATTCATTTGATATTCCAATCATTGCATGGTGTCATGTTGTATTAATCAAATTGTAAAGATGTAGACAAATTACCCTAAAAATACTGTATACTACTATTTTATTATATTATATGTTATTAATAGTTTAAATTATATATTTATAATATTATTGATGAAATTGTTTATTTTTTAAGATTTACATGATAAATATTGGTAATGACTATGATAACAACATTTAATAAACATATATTTCATCTAAATTTTACTCAAAATTATTATCTTACCGAAAGTTATTAAAAAACAAATTCACAAAAATGTGGAGTCTTCAGTTTTTTTTTTTTTTCTTTAATTTATTCTGTCATATATTTTGTTATGAAAATCTATAAGTAATGACAGCAATTATAAATATGATAAAAATATCTTTTAATATTATGACATTAAAATACTTATTTTTAGACAACACTATTAATATCAAATTAACATGAATTTAAATTTATTTTAAAATAAATATAATAAATTTTTTCTGTTTTAACTTTGTGAAATCTTCCAAATTAAATAAATGTCCTAAAAGTGATTTCATATTTAAAATTTAAAAACTATTGTAAAAAACAAAACTAAATTTATTTGACTTTTGTTTGAAATGTGTAAAACTATTAGGAAAAATATCACAAATATATTTTATTTTAATGATTTTTGAGTTTTTATTATAAAGAAGAATGATTCATATTAATTGAAAAATATCTGAAGATTAAATCTTTTGATTAATTAATTTTATTTCTATTAATATTTATTTTTTTAACTCTTATTATTTACAATTTTTTCTTTTAACTAACTTTCTACTTTTAAAATTTGATAATTATTATAATAACCATAATTATGAATATATTTTGTCTTATTGTTTAACTTTATCAATTTTCATCTTCTTCTTATTATTTTTATTTTTATTATGATTAGAGATGGCAAATAAACTCGTCTCCGTGGGTATTGCCCGAACTCGTCCCCGTTTTGACAGGGAATCCCCGCATTGACTGGGTATGAGTATGGGTATGGGGAATCCCCGACTTTTTCGATTGGGTATGGGGATGGGTATGGGGATGTACATATCCCCGCCATATCTCCATTCCCGTTTAAATTATTAAAATCTTGACAATTAATTAAGTAACCTTATATATATATATATATATATACTTTTTATTTTTTATTTCTTCTAATTATTTGGTTTGTATGAAACTCATTTGTATCCAATATATTTTTCATCTTATCATAAATCTTTATGTAGTTATGTTAAAATTATTTATGTAATTAAAATTTGGGTTAAATATGTTTTTGGTCCCTCAAGTTTCAGTGAATTTTGGAATTAGTCCCTCTTCGAAACTTTATACCAATTTAGTCCTTCATCTTTAGAAATGCGTGGATTTAGTCCTTCTTACCAAATTTTATTAAGTTTATTTGATATTTTAAACGCATTTTATGATAATATTTGAGTTAACATTGAAGTAAAAATGTGTCAAACAGTGTAAATAAGTCAAATACTATCATGAAATGCGTTTGAAACGTTAGATAAACTTAACAAAATTTGGTTAAAAGGACTAAATTCACACATTTTTAAAGATGAAGGACTAAATTGGTCAAAAGTTTTGATGAGGGACTAATTCCAAATTTCGCTGAAACTTGAGGGACCAAAAACATATTTAACCCTTAAAATTTTTTATGTCTCACATTTGAATATTTCTATTATTTTTTAATATTTTTATTTATTGTATATTTTTGTTTCACATGAAAATTTTTAATACTCTCAATTTAAGTGTTTAATAGCATAAACATTTCATTTACAAGGTAATATACACAAAGCTTTACTTATTATTAATAATTTTTCTTTCATTTAAACAACTTTTTTGTTTCGCTAAAACATTTTTTGTTATTTCTCGACCATTGAGTATATATGTTGATATTTGAAAAAAAAAATAGATCTCTAAGGTATTTTTCATCTTATCATACCCTTAATTATACATTTAATCTTCTTTGTGCGATTTCTTTCAGTAGTCTCTCAAATTATTTCTAAGACACACATTTGTTAATTTTTTAATACTTTTATTTGTTGTTTATTTTCATCATGTAGAATACTATTTTGATATATTTTATCTAATTATTTTTTATTTTCTAACTCATTATCAATCATGCTGTAATATTTTCACTATAATTGTATAAATAAATTTTATTTACTACAATATAAAAATTTAATGTAATTGTCATGAATATTTTTTATCACCATCCAACATATATTGGAGTTCAAAATATCCAAAATCTATGTCAAAGTTTTATTATTATGCTTATTATTTGTTCTTTGCGTTATTTTGATCAAGTGATGTATTATAACTTTTGTTAGTGTATAAAAAAGACATTGATTAGAATTTAAGAAATTGAAGTAAACAAACATTTAAAATATATTTTAATTTAAATATTTTTTTTTTTATATTTTTTTTTAAATATTTTTAAATTTTATCAACTAGGTTTCTTTAATGTTTGCAAATTTAATAAATATTTTGGTTCTAATGAAATTTTATTTGGTATTCTAATCTAAAATGTAAACAATTATAATTTATTTCAAAGTATTTGATATTGAAGAAACAATCATCCTCTTAAATATTTGATAATATTATGTTTCGTTTACCGTAATATTTATTAGTTTATAAAAAATTAATTAAAATTAATATTGAAGTAGTAAGAAAACGGGTATGGGTATGGGTACTAGATTATACCCGTTACCCGGTGGGGATGGGGATGGGACAAAAGTTTGATACCCGTTAGGTTTGGGTATGGGGATGGGGATGAATTTTTTTTATGGAGATGGGTATGGGATAGCGAAACCCATCCCCGCCCCGCCACGTTGTCATCCCTAATTATGATGGTGATTATTATTATTATTTTGATGATGATTATTATTATTATTAACATTATTATTTTATGTGCTAGTTCTAAACACGCGAAACGTTGCAAAATTTGGATTTGTGACCCTTGATATTACAAGGAAGAATTCCTTATATTGGATTTTAAATGTTGATATATATTTAGATGCAATGGATATTGGGATTGTTGACATGTGAAGCCAAGGTGGTTTACTTCTTGAAGATTTGATGAAGACTTAATGAAGTTCTTTTGAACTATCTTGAAGCCATTACCATTGGAATGAATCCTACATTGATGAAGGAAAGGAGATTTGATGATAACTATGTTGATCAAGGCTGGAACATGTGCTCTCCATGTAGTTACATCATTAAGAAAGTGTATTTGTAGTTTGTAATTAATGTTGTAGACCTTATAGCATTAATTAGATGTAGTTTGGTCTTTATTGTGTTTTTAATCTATTGAATGGTTTTTCAACAGGTTAAAATGTCTCTTTTAATTTGTTGAATGACTTTTTAACAAGTTAAAAGGTTGGTTGTAGTAGTCTTAAACTGCAACAAATTCAATGAGTTGATTTAGTTTTTAATTGACTGATTTCACTTAAGTCAAGTAAAATCAATCGATTGATTTGAAAATCAACCTGTTGAATTTCGTAACAGTTTGACTATAAAAGCTGTGATTTTCGAAAGAGTTGAAAGTTGATCATTTTAGAGCACAAATTTATTCTGGAAACTTGTGGAAACCCTCTCCTTCGTGATCATACGTGTTGCAGATGTTGAAGATTGATCTTGGATCAATTTTTGGAGCTTTTGGCTTGGTTTGAAGCTTGGAGAAAGTGGTTTGTGGTAGGATGGGTTGTGCTACCACTGAGGTTTTATCTTTCTCAAGCTTTGTGTGTGTGCCTGGTGGTTTTCCAGGTCTACAAGAGGGTTCTTGCTATGCTGGTGTGATTCTTGTGTGATTCAAGAGTCTTTTGTGATGTTTTTGCATATTTTGGAAGTGTAAGGGTGGATACTTTGTAAAACTTTTGAAATAGTGCAAAGTCAAGCTCAGGTTGCCTTGACAAACTGGATGTAGCTCAGGTTTGAGTGATCCAGTATAAAAATTTTGTGGTGTCCTTTCTTCTCTAACCTTTCTCTCTTGCATTTTGATTTTAAAGTTTAAAGAACTTGTGTTTTAATCATCTTTTTCATGTTCTTGCATGTTTTCATAGCATTTGCAGCATTAAACATGTTTCCATAATCATTTGGAACCTATCTTGATCATTCTTGTGCATTGTTCCTGGTTTAAAATTCAAATTCGCATTTCTGCATTTTTCCCAATATTTCAGTCGACTGTTTTCCTGTTTCAATCGGTTGATTATACTAGAACAAAATCTGTTTAGTAAAATCAATCGATTAACTCTGTTTTTGATCGATTGAAAGTGTACAGTTTAGAACTAATTTGCATCCTAACTTAGTGATCTATTTGATTCAATTAAAGGTAGTTTTTAGCTTGCAAAGATAACCTAAATTTTTAACTAGCCAATTTAACCCCCCCTTCTTGGCTTTTCAACCATTTCAAAACTAACAGGGATACCATTAAGTAAAGAAATAAAGCATCTATGTAACTAATTTGCTCATGACAAAAATATTGTGAAAAGAGATTTCACAAATATTATGAATTTATTTCTGCCTATGTATGGCTGGATGGACAAAGCAATAATGCTTTTGATGAAAAATCATGAGATCCGCCTAATCTGCTCCATTCACAGAAGTGAATGCAGCAATAAATATTATGAATTTATTTAATGTCTTTGTATGGCTGAACAAAGCAATGAGCTTTTGATAGAAAATCAAGAAACTTGTCCAAATTGGTTATGCTCCATTCCCAGAAGTGAATGCAGCAACATTTGATTTATATTTTCATGATCGTGATCGTGATATTGATTATGGACATGGTTATAAAGAAAATTTCAAAGACACATTTTGTCACCAGAAGTGGCACAATAATGTGAAAAAAGGGGAAAGGAAAATGTGAAAATATTGACAAAAAGATGAAAGTATATATTATCACTACGGCGGTAAACGCCATTTAAGTTGTACTTATTGTACACCAAAGCATCTTACAAATAATGAGGAAAACATAGAAACACACTTTGCTTATGAAGATGGTGATTCTGATTATGTCCATATGGATGTTAGTCATCTTGATATTAGTATTTTCTTTGCTAAAGCAAATGGAAGCATTGATCACCTCATTGATTATGAGAGTGTTAAAAAAAATAAATCTCATATTGATATTTACGTTTATATGAAAAACGAATGTTTGCACTAGTACCAAAGGATATGTGTCTTATTGATAGTGCAACAACTTATACAATTCTCAAGAGTAATAAATTTTTCTCTTGTTTGATAATGCGAGACATCAATGTTAGTATTATTTATAGCACTACAAATATATTTGAAGACTCTAGAAGAGCTATTATACTTCTTCCAAGAAGTTGAATAGAAACTTATTAAGTTTCAAGGATATTTGTCTAAATGGATATTATATTGAGACAAAGAATGAAAAAGATATGAAATATCTTTATATCTCTACGATTGAGTTGAAAAAACAAATGTATATTGGAGAAATTATCAACATTCTCTTATGGTTTATACTACACATATATTAGTACAATTGAAATGCATGTCATGGTAAACTAGAAGTTTACGAATCAAAATGAATGCCTTGTTTGACATGATCAGTTGGATGATTTGTACTACGCATATATTAGTACAATTAAAAGTCATTCATGGTAAACCAGAAGTTTACGAATCAAAATGAATTCCTTGTTGGTATGATCATTTGGGTCATCCTGGATCTATTATGATGCGAAAAAAAGGGTTGAAAAAGTCATGTTGACACCCACTTAAGAGTGAAGAAACTTCTTCAGACCAATGAGTTTTCATGTACTATACGTTCACAGAAGTTGATAATTAGACCATCACCAGAAAAATTAGAAATGAGTCAATCTCATTTTCAGAACGAATACAAGGTGATATTTGTGGTCCAATACACCCACCATGTGGAACATTTATTTTCATGGTTTTAAATGATGCATCAACTAGATGGTCACATATTTGTTTATTATCAACTCGCAATCAAATAATTGCAAAGTTATTAGTACAATTAAGAGCTCACTTCCCAGATTATCTGATTTGATTTAGAAAATCTGTTTTGATAATACTGGTGAAATTACATCTCATGCTTTTCATGAGTATCGTATATCAATTGGAATTGAAGTTAAGCATCCAATAGCACATGTTGATACTCAAAATAGACTTGCGAAATCATTACTAAAACGTCTAAAATTGATTGCAAGACCATTACTTACGAGAGCTAATCTTCCAATGGCTACTTGGAAATATGCAATTTCGCATGTTGCATTATTGATTTGCATCAAGCCAATAAGTTATCACAAATACTATATTATGTAGTTGGTTTTTGGTCAGTGACCTAATATTCTCATGTAAGAATTTTTTAGTGTGGTTCCAAAGATAAAAACTCTTGAATGAGAAAGGGAGCTAAAATGCAAAATGACCTAATCGAAAAGGTTGAAATCCCGAAAGATTCATTTGACATAATTAATGGTTCGGTTCCAAAAGAACCTCAGGTACCTAAAATTGTTGAAAATGATGAGATCTCAATAAATTATGTCATGAATCATATAATATGGAACCAAAATGAAATTAACATTGACGAAACTTTTACCTTTTACTTATAACATAACGATGAATGTTATTAATGATAATGAGGATCAATAAGCAATGGTCACTGAAAATTGTCGGCAAAGAAAAGATTGGCCAAAATGAAAATATGCAAAGAAGCATAATTATATTTGCTTGCTAAACGAAAGGTTTTAGGTCGTATAGTTTGCACACCTGAGGTTGTGAAACCCGTCGGGTACATATGGATTTTTGCGCAAAAATCAAATTAAGAATGATGAATTTGTTAGATACAAAGCACAATTGGTTGCTCAAGGTTGTTCACAAAACCTTGTATTGATTTGTGAAAAAACGTATTCTCTAGTATTGGATGCAACAACATTGCAATATTCAATTATCCTAGTTGCACAACAAGGTTTGCATTTACATCTAATGGATGATGTTACAACCTATTCGTACGATTCTTTTGAGAATCATATTTATATGAAACTCTCTGATGAATTTTGTTTGCCCAACAAGACAAATTCTAAAGAAGTTTATTCAATAAAATTGAACATGCTCTTTTATTGATTAAAGCAATCAGGACGTGTGTAGTGTAATTGTCTTATTGAGTACTTATTTAAAGAAGGATATAGAAATGATCCTATCTGTTTTTGTATTTATATGAAAAGATCCAAAAATGAATTTGCCATAATTATTGTTTATGTAGATGACATAAACATCGTTGGAACTTCTAATGAGCTCACAAAGGCAATTGATTACTCAAAGAAATAATTTGATATGAATGATCTTTGAAGGGCAAAGTCTTATTTGAAATTAGAAATTGAGTATTTAAATAAAGGTGTTTTTATATGTCAAGAGACTTATATAATTAAGGTGCTTAAAATGTTCTAAATGGACAAGTCATGTCTATTATGCACTTCAATAGTTGAGAGGTCGTTAGGTGTTGATAAAGACTCTTCTTAGACCTCAAGAAAATGATGAAGATCTTCTTGGTCCAGAAGCACCATATCTTAGTGTCATAAAAACACTAATGTATCTTACTAATTATACTCAATCTAATATTGCATTTGCTGTAAATTTGTTAAGCAAGATTTAGTTCTTCAACTACAAGAAGAAAATGGTTTGGAGTAAAACATATACTTCGTTACTTTAAGGGTACTTATTCCATCCAAATGGTTCAAATTCAGACCAATGGGTTATGTATATGCATGTTATTTTTACATATTCTCACAATGTCACAATGGTTGATCACAAACAAGATGTTTGTACACATGTGGTAGCACAATGGTTTCATGAAGGTATATGAAACAAACCATAGTAGCAACATCGTCTAATCATACAGAATTACGAGGAAAGTTGTGAATATGTTTGGCTAAGGTCTATAATTCAACATGTGCAAGAAACTTGTGACTATCCCCGACAAAGATGGAATCAACAACCATATATGAAGACAATAGTGTATTGTTCAATTGAAAGGATGATATAGATATCCAAAAATTCATTCATGTGAAAATATGACAAGTCTATTTATGAAGTTTTTGCCAAGAAGAACTTTTGAGCAAATGATTCACAAGTTTGGACTACATCACCTTAATTATGTAAGTTTACATGAGGGGGAGAAATAGAATATGTAATGAACAATATTGTATTAAAGAATACAGAATGTTGTACTCTTTTTCCTTCAATAGGTTTTTTTTATCCTAAAGGGTTTTTCCTAGTAAGGTTTTAACGAGGCATATTCTTTTATCAATGGATACTCAAGGGGGAGTGTTATGAATTAATGATTGTTCATTGATTTGATACATTTACTCATATGATTGATATTGATATGATTCATTACTTTTTATGTAAATATTTGTATTAACTAAGTTGATTTGTTTCCTTTATGGATTACATGTTGTATCTATAAATAAGACTCTTCCTATCAATAATAATACACAAATGAGTTCTCCCTATTCTCTATTCTCTATTGTTTCTTTGCTTCTCTATTATCTATTATTCTCTCTGTTATTCGCTTTATTTAATAACACAAACTAATATTTCATAAGTTCTTTCATTTTTATTTTAAGCAAAACTAATTTGGCTCTTAATCAGGAAACATGCATAATATAGCTCTGGCGTTCACTACAAAAAGTGAATACATTCTTGGGCTTTAAAGTTCAAAATATAATGATAATACTACATTGTTATATATATATATATATATATATATATATATATATATATATATATAAATAAAATATATTTATTTAAAGAAAAATATGAACTTTGAATATTTTTTATCAATAACTTTTACGCATCAAATTTGAAATAAAATCTAGATAAAATATATGCATAAGTTATCATAAACAAAAGCATGAAAAAGAAAAATTGTATCATATCAATATGAACTATAATAGGTATTTGTACTATACCTAGGCAGACTAAGGTAACTACACGACCAAGACTGCCTGGGCATAGCCCCCCAAATAAAATTAGTACGCAAATAACCAGTCAAGCAGAACCATATAGCGGCCCAGACCGCCTACTACAAAGGACAATATATAATAAGTCGACAACTCCAAACCTAGAATGTAGCAAACAGGGCCCCTAGTATCAACAAACACTAATGTAGGGCTTGGGCGAAGCCTAGGCCTATCAAGGATCCAAATATTGACCCACAAAGATGGCTGATTGATAAAGGATTATCTTGTTTTCTTTTAGAGTTATGAATATGGTGAAGTTATTTAAGAAAGCTTTTTGAAAATTCCCACTGGACATTAAGATAACAAGCTATCTAGATGTGAAGGTTCATTTCTCAAGCTCATGAAAGGAAGAAGAGAGTTGGATTCAAGCTTAAACTCACACGGCATTAACAACACTTAAAGAACCAAAATGAAAGAAGAAACATTAAAA
>Ga0214542_1005988_pt1 | contig 22608 bp, 10 predicted proteins | sample CNSS1metaG_FD_160096 | JGI IMG/M metagenome (GOLD analysis project Ga0214542, IMG submission 160096) | Root nodule microbial communities from cowpea collected in UCLA plant growth center, Los Angeles, California, USA - CNSS1 | ecosystem: Host-associated > Plants > Roots > Nodule | place: USA...
TTATTATTATTTTTATTATTATTACTATTATTATTATTCTTATTATTATTTTATTTCACAATTTTTATTAATATTTTATTAATATTTTATTTTATTATTTTATTATTTTATTATTTTATTATTTTTATTATTTTTATTTTTATTTTTATTATTATTCCTATTATTATTATTTTTTATTTTACTATTATTTTATTATTTTTGTTATTATTATCATTTTTTTATTTTATTTATGATTTTATTATCATTATTATTGTTTTATTTTGTTATTATTATTAGTATTATTGTTTTATTATTACTGTTTCATTTCATTTTATTTTATTATTGTTTTCATTATTATTATTTTTATTTTTATTGTTTTGTTTTATTTTTATTATTATTGTTATTGTTGTTGTTGTTGTTGTTAGTTTTATTATTATCATTATTATTATTTTATTGTCTGTGCGATATTTTGGGGCAATGGTTATGTATTCTTCTTACTTTTATATATTTTTTGGTTGTTCAGGATTGTATTGGACTATGATCTAGTCATGTGATTATGACTGGATAAGCATATTTCATGTTATGAATTGTATGTATACTGCTTGGGGTTCTTTGGAACTTGCTTCAAAGTGTCAAAAAACCAGTAGTAGTGACGTTACTGGTGTGGCGCCTAGCGGCTTGGGGTGTTTTCCTTGGCTGCTTGGGGTGTGCTGCCAGGTGATAAGGGAAAACCAGAGAAGCTTGGAACGCATGGCGCCTGGTGGAAAATGTGATCCCGCCAGGCGGAAAATATCTTGTAGATGCTTTGGAAAGCGTATGGCGCCTAGCGGCGTGAGGTGTCTACCAGGCGGTTTAGATCCAAGTTCCGCCTAGCGACGCGAGAGGTGCGCCAGGCGGTTTTGGGTGTAGAGTTGGATCTTGAGGAGGATTCCTGCACCACTTTGGATGGAGGTCATGAGGCGATGCTTTGTTGGGGGCCCATTTACGAGTGTAACTTGTATTAGGGTAACACGTGGCCACTCGAGGTTGAAGCCTGGTGGTTTTGGAAGTCCAGTGGAGTGTGCAAGTCATGGAGTGATCTCAACATGTATTTGCATTAACAATTCAAGAGTAACCTTACAAAGAGTGTGGAGTCTCTCATTTATAGTAGAGAGCATCTCCTAAAATGAAAACCAAATACAAGACTAAATTGAAATGTAAATGCAAGGTGACCATGTGAAGTGGATCACATGCCATGTGGCATGTCACACTTTCCTCATTTAACACATGTGTAAATATGCAACTCATAGCTAAGGCTAGATGCAAACTTGGTCTAGACTTTTGTAATTGGGCTTGAATGGACCCAATTGCAAAAGCTAGATCAATTATGACCCAAAACTACTTCTAGTAATTTTACAATTTATTTTTAAAACATGGCCTAAACAATGGGCCAAAAAATAAGTCTAATCTTAGGTCTTAACATGTCTCTTATTATTGGGTCTTTGATTGGACTTGGGCATTAAGGTGCATATGGGCCATGGAATGGCCCTTGAGCATGATTTGGGCCTATGCGTCGGCTCAAGCTATAAGCCTTGTTGGGATCACATCAATCATGAAAGCCCATGGTTATATATTGTTGCTTTAAACTATATGGGAAAAACCAATACAAATGTGGTCTAAAAATATAGGTGAGGTCTAAAATAAACCTGAAAAATTATTTTCTACTATGAGGATTTTAAACAACGATTTCAAAAGTATGAAAGCCTATGGTTATATTATTATTGCTTTAAACTATATGGGCAAAATCAATACAAATGTGGTCTAGAAATATAGGTGAGGTAGAAAATAAACCTGAAAAACTGTTGTCTATTGTGAGGATTTTATGCAACGATTTTAAAAGTATTGTCGTACTAAAAATTGTTGTATATTACCTATAACTACACTCACCTATACTACGCTTAAAAAACTGTGATATAATCTTTAGACCATGGTTTTTATAATTTAGATCACAATTTTATGCTGCTGTCTAAAGTGACTTTTGTTGTAGTGGTATTTGGGATGCAATTTTGAATGGACCTTAGACTCCTAAACATGTTGATAACACGTAGGTTGATAAGCCTTGGAATGAATGGACAATGGAGGAAAGAAGGCGTGCTCAATATGATTGCACCGTAAAGAACATTCTCACATCTTCATTAAATATCGATGAGTTATTTAGAATCTCTCAATGTAAAAGTGCTAAAGACATGTGGGATGTGCTTGAAGTCACACATGAAGAGATAAATGATGTGAAGAGAGCATGGAAGCATGTCTTGATATAAGAGTATGAGCTGTTCAAAATGCAACAAGGAGAGTTAATTGCTAAAGTAGAAAAGATACTGAAGGAAGCACCATTTGTTCATGTTTGTGTTGCATTCGAAGAGCACTCAAGTAGGGATTTTCATTTTCAACTCTTCTGGTTCACGTTTTCTCCTCCTTTGTTCATTAAATGAAGTATTTTGTTTTGGATATATTCTGGTCTGACTCCATTTCCATGGAAGGTTGACCTTGTGATGAATTCATATTTATGCCCTTGTTTAATGTTTAATTTTGGATTTTTTTTATTGGATTTTGCTTCTTAAAAGATTGATTTAATTGTGATTTCCTATAATTCGGTTTATTGAGCATGAGATACAAAAAAATGTTATAAATAGTTTTTTAGTTGCATGAATGTTTTTTTTTGGATATTTTGAGGTGTGTTAGTATAGTTGCAGCTAAGTTGAGGTCATAGAGGGGTGGAAATAAATTGATTAAAGCTTCATGACACCTTAAAGATAAATCCAAGACTACGAAATTATCAAATTCACAAAAGTCCAAGCCAAACAGAAGAGGGATGGACAATAAAAATTGATAAATATTTATCATAAAAGATAATTTGGGAAAATATATCTTTAGATATTTTATTTGATATTTTTAAATAATTATCTTATTTAATTATATCATAAAATATCAAAAGATAATAATTACAAAATCTTTTTAAATATGACAAGATCTTCTTAAATCTTTTTAGATCTCCACAGCAAACAAATATATCTTGAAGATATTGGAATACTTAGAAGATAATTTGAGGAGATTACAAAGGATTGATTTGGAAAATTAATGCAAATATTAGTTGGTGATAATTTATCATATATCTTTAAGTAATTTATTTATTTATTTAATTATATAAGAAATTATAAACCAATTTGTCAAATAGTTTATATCTCTCCAAATATTTTTAGATATTCAAAACAATTATAAAGATAAATGATATATATGATTATTTTAAAGATATTTGAGAGGTGTTAGCAACAGAAAAGCTCAAACCAAGTCCTATATAAAGAGACTAAGGGGAAGCAGTAAAGATAAGCTCGACACTTCGGAGTTTAGGAACCCTTTAGGGGGGGCCTAATTTCGTTCTTCATCTATCCTTTCTTTTGTATTTTTATTTTACTTTTGCATTCCATGGAGGGCTAAGCTTCAAGGGTTAGTTCCACTGTAATTTTTTAATTGGATTCTAAGGTTAGATGAATAAATTTGTTTGTTCTTTTGATTCTTGTTACGATTTATTTTCATCTATGTCTTTTGGTTCTTAATATAATAAAAGTAATAATTTTTACATTATAGCAAGTTAGCACAATGTTAAATCTATATAACATAACAATCATATGAGTCTAAGGGTTTTTAATTTTAATTGAGAAGTTACTTTGGTTAATTTTAGAATCTTTCAAATGATTGAATGAGGTGTTTGCTAATAATTTTGAAGTTACTTTGATTAAAGGTGAAACCTTTGATTAGAATTAATCAAGAAGTTACTTTGGTTAATTAGCTTTTTACTAGATATAAGAGGTAAAAGAATAGACATGATTAGGATTAGTAATATTTAATTGAGAAGTTACTTTGGTTAAATTTACTTTGATTAATCTATAAAGTTCTTACTTTTAATTGAGAAGTTACTTTGGTTAAGAGTGAGGATGCCAAAACATCAGTTAAGAAGTTACATTGATTAATTTGAAATGTTCAACTAGAAATCAATAACAATAGTCTTTAGAAAACCAATGATGAATCCTATTTTGAAAAAGCAGTGGAATCAACCTATTTTCTTTACTATTGTTTTTATCTCTTTTTATCTTTTCAATTATATTTCTTTCTTTGTTTATCTTAATCCTCTCGTATTTTTATTATTTTATTTAACTAACTCTTTTGTATAGTTTTTATAAGAATTAATTTGTTTAGAAATTAATTTTGTGCTCGTTGCGAGATGACTTTGGGTTAGTTTACCCTTTCTATTTTGTTGACTACTTTCTTAACAATACTGAAGTCGTTATAGATAAGTAGTATTAATTTGACCGCATCAACGACGACATTATCACCTTGTAATTGATACCCTAAAGAGATTGCTTGAACTTTGAGGAATTTGTTCAATAATCTTCTATTGTATTTTGTTCTACTTTACTTTTCATCAATTAATCTCCTTGGGTATTTTGAAATCTGTGTATGCTTAATATCTAGTGGGTATTTTCATGGTTAAGTTAGTTTGTAGTCATGCTTAATGAATGTGGATTGTTTTTTCTATGTGCGGGATTAATTGATGTGTGCATCACTTAGATGGATAATGAAACTATTGTTAATCTTCACTTAGTTGATTAAAATTGAGTGGATTAAGAGTGAACCTAACAGAGCACTAATTTTTGCAACCAATGATAAGTGAAATTGCATTTGAATCAGGGAGTCAACACGTTTTCATTATTGTTTTATTGAACTCTGTTGAACTACGTTTTGAACAACAACCCCCCCTTTTGTGTTGTGTTTGGACTAGAACCTTTGATTGAGAATATTGGTAAGGGGCGACGACCTTAGGATAACTTTGTGGGTATTACATTTTAAACTATTTTATTTGATTGGTACGACCTCGATCAAAGGGTCATCAGGTGCGAAGATCAAAATTTTTGTTGTGTATTTGGGATACGTGGTTGTATTGAAACAAGTTCAGTTTCAATTGTCATAACGTTTTTTTATTTATGGCGAGCGTGTATTTTTATAGTCTATGCAGTTTTGGCAAAATTACGTTTTTTAGTTCGTTAACCGTTGGATTGAGCTAAAATTTTGATAGTTGATAAGTAACATGTTGTTCTTCAGTTTGACCATTGTGATCTTCGTTTGGATGTCTATAGTTTAAGAAATGTTTCACGAACTATTGCATAACGTTGTTTTTCGTATTCTGACGAGTGTACTTTTCTAGTCTGCGTAGTTTTGGTAAAATTTATTTTCCTAGCTTATTAACAAATGGATTTAGCTGAAAATTTGATAGTTGATTAGTAACATGTTTTTCTTTAGTTTGGTCGTTTTGATCTTCGTTTGGACATTTGTAGTTGGAGATATATGCCACGTGCAATTGCTTTCTTTTTCTTGTTGAATTGTGTTGATACTTTTGTTGTGATAAATTGCGATAAGTCCTTGTTTATAGTATTTTGTATGTTTGGACATAATGACATTATTTTATTTTCTATGTATGTATGTACGTGATGGTGGTGTATGTATTCTCTTGTAACCATCAATTCAGGATGATTCTTTTACCAAGAGGACTTAAGGTTGATCCTATTGAAATCAAGATGAGTTGGCCCATGTCGAAGGTCGAGAAGATTCGGTGGAAGACAAAGGTTGGCTTGATTTGGCGATGTCAAAATGATTCGACTTAAGATGGTCAGGCAAGTCAACTTGAGCCAAAATCTAGATGAGTTTGCCCATGTCGAAGGTCGAAAATATTCAGTGCAAGATGAAGGTCAAGTTGATTTAGCCTTGGCCGAAGGTCGAACTGATTCGACCTAGGCTGAAGATCAAGTCAACTCCCAGGTCGAGGGTCGAGAATATTTATCCTAAGCCAAAATTTGGGAATATTCAGCCCGAGTCGAAGATCAAGAATATTCAACCTAGGTTGAAGATCGAGAATATTCGCCTAAGGTCGAAAGTTGAGCCAATTTTGTAATACTTTTTCAAGAGTGGTAATTGGACGTGAGAGGTATTATTTAAATTAAAAAAATAAATAATTTTACAAAAGTGAAGTATAGTATAGGTTGTTAAAGCTTTAATCATGGGATTGGTGGTAGGGATGTCAACGAGGCGGGTAGGATATGGGTAGTAGCTCCCTTGTACACTACCCGTTGAATAAATATCCATCATGTACTCCTACCCATATCCATCGGGTATCCGTTATGTGGGTACCCACATATTTTGTTAATATCACGAGTATTCATGGGTACCCCCGGGTATTTACAAAAGAAAATTTTAATATTTAACAAGATATTTTAACCATAAATTCAAATAAAAATACAATGTATAACATTCATAAATTTCAAACAAAGTACAAATAACTCATTTAAATAGTGTTGAATGATAGTTTATAAAGAAATGAACATTTTTTAAAACCAATTGATAAAAAATAACCCATTCAAAATTAATGTGTTAATGTTTTAATCTTGTTTTTTTAATTTTTTTAATTTAAATTAGAGTATAGCGAGTACGGGTATCCTCGGGTACCAATACTATGATGCTCGTAACCGCCCCACTAACATGCGAGTATAAAAAATACTCGTACTTGTTACCCACGTGTATCCATTTATGATATCCATTTCCTACCCATTGCGGGTTTTATTTGCGAATATCCACAGGTACAAATGGTTTTTGACATCCCTGGTATGTGGTCTAGGGTTTGCTTCTTGATGAGTGCATTTGGAGTGTTTATATTTTAAATGTTGTTTTATAATTGTTTTTGAAAGTGTTTATGTGTGCTATTGGAGTGATTATATTTTAAATGTTGTTTTATGATTGTTTTTGGAAGTGTTTATGTGTGCAACTTGAGTGATTTATATTCTATAATTTTTATAAATTATTTTGAATGCATTTATTGCATAGATAATATTGTAATATTTTTTATGCATGAATATGACAAGATAAATGTGATAGTTTATTTTATTTGTAGTGTTTGCTTGAATCTTGGTGGTTGTGTGTTTTAACTTTGGCCAGAGCAAAGTGCACACATATTTTTTTTTTTTTTTTTTTTTTGGTTTTTTTGTGGTGTTCTTAAGAAGGTGAAAAGTTGAAGGTAGGTTCATTGAATATAGTCATAGACATGAAAAATAATTTCTTATTAAGGTGTTTAAATTGCATAAATAAATATTAATAATTTAATTTTTAATTATTTTATAAACAGAAAATTGGAAGGATGGTCGGAATTATTTCTATTTCGGGTGCAATCATTAATTGAACTATTTAATTCTTTTAAAATGGATTATTAAAAAGGGAAATTAAGTTAGATTTTTTTTTTTTGCAACCCATTCTTATGTTGGTTTTAACGTTGGGTTAGAGGAAAACAAAGGGTTTATTCTGCCAAGTTAAATTTTTGGGTTGTGAGGAATGGTGAAGCAACGTAGCTTTGAAAGAGAGAAATCATAATTTTTGTTAAGTTTTGGAGAGCAAAGGAAGTGGAGGAAGGAGAGTTATCTTAGTGCAAAATTTCTCTAATGGAAGGAGAAATCTATGTTCAGGAGTATTCCAAGTAAGGGGAGCTACACCTTGTTCTTGTGTAGTGAAATTTTTGGAGTTGGAATATGGAATTACAAAGGGGTGTATTCAGTTTCTATGATCATTTTGTTATATTACTTGTGACTCTGAGATAAAAATAAGAATGTGATAATGTTGGTGAAAAGTTTGGATTTTCTTGTAAGGTAAAATAATAATTTTGTTTTAAGATTTATTCTTTGGGTGGTAGATCGGGTGGTTTAAGAATTTGTTTTAGTATGGTGAAATTTTATTGTCGCGGTTAGAAAGTATATTTATAATGCTAAGTTGATATGATAAGGTGTTATGGTTGTTAGGTATAAAGAAATTTTAATTGTTAATATGATTTTTTGATTGCATAGGATAAATATTGTTGTATGGATAGCAGAAAGTTTGTATTGAGAAATTTTTGGTGGCAGAGATTGCTTATTGGAGGAAAGTTGATTGATTTTGTTTCATGTTCATGTGTACTAATGGTTGTGGTATTAATTCTTGGCATGTGATGGATGTAGTACAGTTTAGTATTTTAAGATTGAATTTGTTGTTGTAAATATGATGTTGAAGTGGTTTAGTGATAAAATTATGTGCCTAATATGGTCAGTGGAAAATTGAGTAAGTTTTATTGTGTATCACAAAATGGTAAGTGCAGAATATTATGGTGTAGTGTTAGTGTAGTATGTGAAAGATTGTGGTTAGTTTTACTAAGTGTCATGAGTATATTAGGTGTAGTTCTATTCTAAATTGGTTGATTTTAGTCTTGGTTGAATTGGTTGTGTTGTAGCGGTGAATGATGTGCATGAAAGGGAAGGTTGAAAACTAAGGAATATAGTGTTGTGAAGGTTTATGCATGGTGAATCATCATTTGGTAATTCTTTTATGTTTGAATGCTTTTGAAGTGACTAAAATATGTGTTTTACGTTGTTTTTCATATGTTGGGCGAGTGTGTATTTTTTTGGTCTGCATAGTTTTGGTAAAATTAAGTTTCCCATCTTGTTAACCATTGGATTTAACTTAAATTTTGACAGTTAATTAGTAAGACATTTTTCTTCAGATTGACCGTTTGGAGGTGTGTAGTTTAAGAAATATGTCATGAACTATATTGCATGACGTTATTTTTCGTATTCTGGGCGAGTGTGTTTTTTCTAGACTATGCAATTTTGGTAAAATTGAGTTTTTCGGTTCGTTAATCGTTGGAGTGAGCTGAAATTTTGACAATTGGTCTGTAACAATCGGTGGGATCGTTGATTGGAAGTCTGTAGTTTGGGAAATATTTGACACACTATTGCAGTGCTTTTGGTTTTATGATGATAAATTGACTATGAAATTTTGGTACAAGAATTATGGTTGTGATTTCTGTTTGATTTTGTGCAGAATCTCTAGTGAATTATTTGTTAAAACCCTTAAGTGCAAGGAAACAATGTTTGTATTATGATATGATGATGAGGTATGGTTGTTCATATGGTAATGTTATAAGCATGTATGTGTGTAGTGATGGGACAATATGAATTATCATATAATCATAAACCCAAAATGGTTATTTTACCCAGAAGGCTTTGGTGAGTCTAGTTGAAAAGGTTTCTTTCAGCCATAAGTCATTGGCATGAGCTTAGCAAGAGTGCTTTTACCCAAGGCTTTATTGAGCAAGTAGAGTTTTTGCTTGTAAGTCTATGGAAAGTAGGGAAAAGGCCCTTTCCAAGAGGCGTTGTTATGCAAGAAAGGTAGAGTGGTTGGTTATGAGAAAATGTCATACCATTTGATATTACTCGGTGGTAATATGTTGATGATTGCATGTTGTGGTTTTGGAACATGTGATGGGTTTTTATCTTGGTTGAAGTTATGCATATATTATATAATTATACTAGGTGAGTTGTATGTTCAATTTAAATTTTCATGCATTGTTTTTATCTATATACCTCACCTTTGCGTGACTTAATCTAGTTAGTTTATTTTAATGAGGTTTTATTTTGGAGAATAAAGCTTCTTTCAAATAAGATTTTAGCAAGTGATTTTCAAGATAAATATATGTGAAGTTTCCTATTCTATAGGATGATATCCGAGTTTTATGTTTGAAATTTTGGTGAATTATAAAAAAAGTACACATGACATATCAAAAGGGGTGTTATAGATTCAACTCAGGTCAAAGGTCGAGCTTATTCGGCATGGACCAGACGTCAAGTCGATTCAGCTCGAAAAGAACGTTGAGAATATTCAGCCTGGAATGAAGGTCAGGAGTATTCAATCTAAGTCAAAGGTCTAGCAAATCCAGCACAAATTGATGGTCGAGCCGATTTGGCCCAGGCCGAAGGTCGATAAGATTCAACCTAAGGCGAAAGTCAAGTGGTGTCTGTTAGGACCAATAGTCAAAGGTCATAACAAATCAGCATGGATCGAAGGTCTTAGCAAGTCAATTCGAGCTAAAGGTCAAAATGCATTGGCTTGGGTCGTAGGTTGTGACAACTAGGCTCGAACCAAAGGTCGAGACAAATCTACCAAGACTAAAGGACAAGTCAAGTCATCCATGTTGAAGGTGTAGATGAATTGTCTAGAATACAGGTTGAAGGTCGAGACGACTTGTCCCAATCCCATGGTTAAGATGACTCGAGATGACTTGACCTGAACCGAAAGTCAAACTAAGTCGACTCAAGCTAAATAGTAGAGTCGAGTTATTAAAATACTTTTAAAATAGAATTTTGTCTTAAATAAAAAATTAAGTTGTTTATCCAAAAAAGAAAGTTAAAATCTAAAATATTTCAATTACTTCATTCAAACAAATCAATGAAAACAAATTCAATTTTAAATATTTCAAATATAATTTATTTTATCTTGTTGAAATTGTTAAAATTCTTCTTTGTTTGAATAAGTACATTTGCCGATACCTGTTGGAAAAAAAGGTAAAGTAAAATCGAGAACATGGAATAACAAAACATTCAAACAGTTGAGAAACACATTAAAATGTATATTCTATCTTGTACAGTCAACTAGATATTGGCATCACCTTAAAAAATTACTATCATTAAAAGAAATATGTTAAGTTTCATACACAACATACATGCTCTACTTTCAAAAATAAGGTTCACGATTTAGCTGGTACTTCTTTAATTTAAAGTTGAATTTAAAAACTAAAAAAAATTGATTTTCAGTGGAACTTATTTTACCTCACACCCTAATAAGCAGTACATTAAATAAACTCTGTGAACAATAATATAACAAAATTCAAAAGCACGTGCAGAGCACGGGCCCCTTCAATATAAAACAAAACAAGCCTTTAACCTTTTGTTAACTGGGCCAGGAGCACGAAGAAACCTCTTGCAGACGAAAACTTAGGGTCAACAGTTCACACATTTTAGACCAAATAATTGTATTTTTAGTAAAATTTTGTGGGCTGGACGGCGAAGAAGAAAATAAGTATTGGTGGGCTTTATTGTTGCAGACAAAGCCTTGCAGACAAAGCCTAGTGGGCATCACATTACCTAATGCAGATAACAAGTTGCTTTTCCCTTGTGGAATGGAGCCACGTGCAAGCTAAAGCAAATTCATAAATAAATAAACATATATATATATATATATAACATTTATCCAAATCTATTTTTATAGTAAAAAAGAAAAAAAAATTGATTTTTCAATTTAAGAATGAAAGTGTGACTAAAAATATCATATTAAAATATGGGTTTAAGTATAGTTTAACCTATTAAACCCATTAATAAAATGGATTATCTTTATAAATAATTCGATTTTATTTTTAATAGATGTGACATCTCTAACATCTAACACATCTAACATAAGTGTGGAATAGAAGTTCTAAGCACTTTTTATTTATTATTATAATTATAATTGTAGCTTAATAACAACTTCACTAACTGTGCCTTAATAAGGCCAAGACTGGATCATTAAACCCATGTAGAGTGTTGGATCTTGCCTTTCTTTTTGGTGGGATATTATTCTTTGGCACAATCATTAACTATGTGAAAACTGAGAGAAGCCACATGAAAAACCATAGATAATAGTACTAGTACTCAATAATCATATCCCAAATGTCTTTTCCCGGAAGTCACAACATGTAATTAACACAACAAATACTGGTACTATAGTACTAAACTTGAAATGACAAACACCAACAGTGGTTGTTTTCTGAATTCTTTAAGCATCTTGTTCCTTGGATTAGCATAAATTGGTATGCTCACCAAATAAACTATTTGACATACTTCCAAAGGGGGACTAATCTGCAGACAATACCACACTCTGTTGGGTATAATTGCATTAAGCAAGGTAACCCCTTTGTTAATACCAAATAATAATAATAAATAAATAAAAACCCTTTATTTATTAGGTAAATTACAAATCTTGGATTTGATTGACGGTTTGATATCACATGCTCTGTCTCAACATGCAACGTTTAGATTGTCATTTAGCTATATCATTTTCATGTGCATGAAATAATAGAAAAGATGTTTAATTAAAATTCTTGCATTAGGAACATAATCCTAAGTAGGGCCAAAAATGTTGATGCATAAAGCATATAGGTCCCCTAATTGAAGAGTATAGTCAAAGAATGGGTTGGTCATCTCTATATGAACATGTAATACCAAAAGCAAAAAGCTTTTTTCTGTACATTTCCATAGTGAGAAAGCACCCATTGTTGTGACTTGAGACTAGATACAATGTAAAAGGAACAAGTGAGAATGGGATCCCATGCCCTCACCCATTTCATTGGAGAACATGCCATGTGTTGTTAAATTGCCTCAACCCTTCTCATTCAAGTTCATACTTACACAGAAAACCATCAAACTTTGTCTTTCCTTCTTCTAACTATGCAATTACTATGCTTTTGTGTATAAGGTGAATTAGAAGTCTTACGTTAAATGAAAATCAGTAAAATAAATAATATAATGACACAAACTAATTATATTGAGGTTTTAGATTAAAAATAATGTCCTAATATTTTATATATATTTGTTTACAACTTAATGATACGAATCTCTATGTATCTTCTTCACAAAGTGTCATACTTTGGTACATATGCCTACTAATGCAAACAATCAATAGGCTAATAAACCCATTGTAATAGTAGATGGAAAGGAACTAGAATTTATTTCTGTCTATGTTTCTCACAAGATGCACGCAAGGCCAATTATTTTAATATATTATTAGTTGTAAAGATTTCTACACAGCTATGAATAAATAACTCTTAATATAATTTTAAAAATATTAGTATAGTTAATAATTTAGTTCTGTGATAATTAATGAATAAATACGAATATAAAAAATCTTTATCAGTGTTTCCATTTAAATTAACTTGAAATATTGGAAAAAAGAAATACATAACTCTTCTTTGGGCATGGCAATAAGACTGAGAGCAAATGGTCCAAGAAAAGACACATTTCAGTGGTTCAATTTTCCACATTTGTACCATTATGATTCCCCCATCTCGGTGAATTAACAAGCATCTCTGACATTTTCCCATGCAAATAACAGTTACATTATTTGAGTATAAAAAAATTTGGTGGCGTAATTTTTGCATTTATAAGATATTTCTGTGCAAATAAATGCCTTGTATGGGCCAAAAATTTCTTTTATGATAATTAATATAAACTAATAAAAATCAAGGAAATATAGTAATTGACATCATCGAAAACGCGTCTTGAAAAAGAGAAGAAAAAGAAACTGATTGTACTTAGACATGCCGTCATTTCCCCTCTTCATGTATGAACCACATAATCACACGCAGAAAACTATTATCAAATTCGACATAACAAATATTGCATCAATAATACATATATGTGTAGAAATCCAGAAATGGGAGACCAAAAATCGTCTTATCCCATCACGAATTTCTTCCCTAGAATATGTAGTTTTAATTTGGTCACAGTCAGAGATTGATATCTTCATATAACAACACCTGACAAACGAATATGAATCTGTAATCCAAAAAAAAAAAAATAATTGAAAAATCTCTCAGCAGAAACTCCACAAACGAATGTCAGTTTCTTCATAGAGATCATCAAACAAGTGTGTTGAATCAATGTCAAAGAATGCCCCACTTAGCATTTGATCAGCATACTTTGGTGATTGTAAGGCCTCCAAGTCATACCAATATTCCATCATGGCCATTGATTCATGTGCTTGATCACAGTTAAGTGAAGGTGGAGGAGGAGTGTAAGCCCCAAATGGTGACAGAAGTGAGACATCATCGTCAATTTGGTCTGAGGGAGATGATGATGAGATTGATGGGGATGAGACCAATGAGGAGGAAGAGGTTGAAGCAAGAGGAGGAGAAGGAGGAGAAGGTGGTGGAGATGGAGAAAATGGGGTGGTGGTAGCAGCAGCAGCAGCTGCTGCAGCCACTCTTTGGATTGATTTTGGGGACATGACAGTGTCTTGAGGAATGTAGTGTGAGGAGGAGCTTGAAGGGAAGTTGAGATTGGCTGAGGAACCTTTAAGGCAAAGTAGTGCAGCATCATAGGCTCTTGCTGCGGCTTCAGCAGTTGAATAAGATCCCAACCATATTCTAGTTTTCTGGTTTGGTGCTCTAATCTCTGAAACCCATGAGCCCCAGCTTCTCATTCTCACTCCCTTGAACTTCTTCTTCTTCTCACTTGATGCTGCTGCTGATGAAGAGGAAAATGCCTTCGATGATTCTGTGTTGATCTTCATCTCTGGCTTAACCATTATGATAGATAACTCAAAGATGCTAGCTTTCTTCACTGGGGTGAAAGTGTTTCAGTAAAGATTGATTCTGTTGAAAAGTTCTCTCTCTTGCACTCTTGTGTGAATCAATATAAATGAGTGTCAAGGTTTGTTCAACAGTTTCTGTGATGTTTGTGTTTTGGGATGAAAACTTTTGGTTTTGCTTCTTGGAAATGGAGAAGTGAGAATGCTGTATTTATAGATTGAGACTTGTTTTTGAGGTACCAAAAGTTTTCATATTCGGGAGATTGTTGCCAGATGGATTTTAATTAAATTAAATTAAATTTGATACAGAGGACTCGGTTCTTGAAATGACCTTTTTGTCCTTTATCTCAGAGAAGCTTCCTTCAGATACGTATATTATATGATGGAGAGAAAAAATATTTAAATAACAATTCAGCAATCTATAAAAAAAAAGAACATCCTAGTAAACTAATTTGGTAATGGAGAATTTATTAGCATTAGTATTATTGAATTTTATTGAGTATTTTTATGGTATACAATGCGTGTTTTTGACAGCCAAGTTTGCAGAGCAGTTACCAGTACGACCAAGACTATGGACAACTACGAGTGAACAAGTTTTCAAACTTAAACAACGGAAGTTCATGGTTTAGGCTGAAAATTAACTTCACTGTCTCTTTCATTCCTGAATTGTCTTTTTAGTGCTTCATCTCCCAAGAGTCACCTTCAATAGTCTTCTTTTCCCAAAATAAACTCAATTGACAAAGAAAAAACACAATAGTTAAACCTTATGAAAAAAAAATACAGAAACTCGTCTATTTTAAAACCAACTTACCCAATTCTAAACTAAATGTTTTTTAATAAAATTTAATTAATAAAGATTAAATTTCTTATATATATATATATATATATATATTATAATTGCATTTTCATTAGTTAATTATTAAATTATTATACTTAAAATTTCATTTAATGAAAAATTACCAATATTTTATAAGTTAATTAACAAGTTGAAAGTTAATTTATGCTACTTTATTTTTATTTAATAGTCAATTTTTTAAATTGAGTTTATACAAATAAAGTTATGTTAATTGTTATGCGATAATTGGAATGTTATGGTAATCGAAAATGGTAAGAATTTAATACCGCAACAAGTTTATTGATTTTTTTAATAAAATTGTTAATCGTGCACTGTAAATGTAAAATAGTTTCCCAACCGTAAAACACGGTTATCACGAGTTTAGGAAAATTATTAATACTATCGTGTATTTTTTAAATATAAATAATAATATTTTGTAGACGATAATAATGTAATGTTATTAAGTTAATATATAAAATAATTTTATATTTATTAAAAATAAAGTGAAATATTAAAAATAAAGTTAAATAAATAGAAAAATTAGTTATTACTAAATGAAAAAAATAAACAATTTTGTAAAAAATAGGTAACAATAATCATTAATTTTAAAAAATCTAATAAATAATTATATTATAAAAGGTAAAATTAATATTATGAAATATGAATATAAAAGTGGAAATCTCTTTATATATTATTATAGATTACAAATAATTGAGTACCATGAGTTTAAGAAAATTATTAAAATTACTAATAATTAAGTTTTTTCTTAAAATTAGACAGTAGTTTATTACCTTTTGAAGCAGTTTTTTTTTTAAATAATTCCACTATTATATTGTTTCTGTACGATTTTCTACAACACGCATAAATATCGGTATAATTTACTTTGGAGCAAACATCAATCAATTTAAAAGCCAAAATTAAACGTATTTAGCGCAAATGAAACAGTTGTGTTGTGATTAAATAATGTTTTCTCTCTCTTTTGAATTAAATTTATATAATGGTTTTCTTTTTCATTTCATAAAGACTTTGGTTTAAGGTTTTCGCATACTAACAAAATATACCGCTTTCGAAATCACTTTTACCATAAAAGATAGTTAATTTAAGGAATATTTAACAAATAAATATTTTATTAAAAAATGACACCAATCAATTTAAACTACCTAAACCTATAGGTTTGTTCTATAACTCCATAGTTATAAATGCTGATATATTCTCTTAATATACTTCAATACATTCTTTATTATTTGATAAAATTGATGTAAGTCTGACTTCATAAGACTATTAAATGCATGTACTACTGTATCAGAGTTTTGTACTACGATTTCTTTTTTCAGGAGCACTATTTTCTATCTTATTTACCTGATATAAATATTACATTCATGGTACGTTTTTTTGTTTTAGGTGGGAATTTGAATTTTCGGAGACTGAATTCCAATTTTCGTTTTACCTTTTTTTTTCCGGTTAGAATTCGGTTATCAGGATCCGAATATTAAATTTGATTTGTATTTTTATTTGTTCATTTTTTACATAAATAAATTAGAATTAAGATTTTTAAATTTTTTTAATAAAATAGATAAGAGTTAATTTTTTTTTGTAAAAAATGTTATATTAGAGATTAAATTTATTTTTAAAAAAATAGATTTAGTATTGTGTTTTTAGTTATTTTAGATATTATTTAAAAAAATAAAAAAATAAATATTATTTTTTTTCTTTTTGAATTTGTTGATTTAAAAATAGATTTTGTATTATGTAATAAATTATTTTATGTGTAATTTGAAAATATAAAAGTTAAATAATATAAAATACAAAATAACTAACTACACAATATAAAATCTATTTTTAAATCAACAAACTCAAAAAAATAATAATAATTTTTTTTTTTATTTTTTCAAATAATACCTAAAATAAATAAAAACACATTACTAAATTCATTTTTCTAAAAAATAAATTTAATCTCTAATACAACATTTTTTAAAAAAAGAAAAGAAATTAATTCTTATATCTATTTTATTAAAAAAATTCAAAAATCTTAATTCTAATTTATTAATATAAAATACGTAAAAAAAATTCACTTCAAAATTCGAATTCCTTGAAAACCAAATTCAAAACTGGAATTCAGTTTCCAAAAATCCGAGTTCTCGCCTAAAACCAAAAGGTGTACTATGAATATAATATTTATATACAATATGTTACTCAGATAAATAAAAGATAAAACAGTGCTTCTGTAGGAAAAAAAATATTTGTACTACTATTAATTTCCCATATATATTAATATAATACATGTGAGAAAAAAAAGAAGAAATTGTGTCACGAGCAGCTTCGGGTGCTGATGCTTGTTTAACTAGAATTTTAAAGTGATAAGGTGTTATGAACAAAAATTACTGTGAAGTGAAAGAAAAGAAAAATGGTTTTGCATGTTGCAACCAAACACAGCTCAGGCTACTCTGTAAAACCGCGTCCTGGGCCCTTGTTTCCAAAATAAAATGTGCCTTATTTTATGTCTCACACCAAACAAGGACTACTTTACAGTATTTGTATTTAATGTGCAGCATTTCAATGCAGTGTTTGCTATCGCCTGCGTTACTTGACTTTTGCACTCTTTCTTTCTTGCATTTAATTTTTGTTTTTTATTTTAAGGTTTTGAATTCATTCTGTATATGGTACGGCGCAGGACCAATCAGTTTTCGCTTTTGCTTTCGAAACAATGCCACCACACATGCATGCATGCACGCATGGATGACATGTGTCCAAACTTCACTTTGTTTCATGTGGCCATAGCTCCATGGGTTGACACATCATCATACGTTTTATATTGAGATGCTACTTCATTTTTACTATATCGTAAAAAGTTTGTACTTTCATCCAGTTAATTGAAAAATATCAGATAAAACAAGAGAGTATGAAGCCGATATGATAAATATGTCTGAGAAATGTTTTAGCTGCAAGAAAATTAATTTTAACCACAATGTTCTGTGTGCTTCTACGTTATGAACAAATATTTATAATTCAAACAGTTATTGTTATTTACCTTATGCAGAAAAGAAATTTTCAGTAACCTAAATAATAATCAATTTTAAAATAAGAGAAATAAATGTTTATTATTAAGAATTTTTTTGTAATATTTATTTTTATGAAATTTTATTTTTATCAGAAAAGAAAAAATTATTTTGTGGATGTACGAATCTTTGGCAAGTTGGATGGTGGTCAAATTCACACGCGCTGAAGGAGAAAAGGTAACACCTGTAAAACCCTACAAAGAAAAAGGATGACGATGATGATACCACAGACAATTAGTCCACTGTCTACCAAACACCAAATCAACACATGATCAACAAACCAAACAACAATTCATTTGGCTTTGACCATTAAGAAGATAATAAAGGTTGTTTATAAAGTTATTTGGGTTATTTTGAGTTTGATTAATAATGGCCAAAATTGATCTTAATCTTTTAACAAGTACAAATTTTATGTTGAATTTCTTTTATGTAGTCTCTTAATTAATTATCAAAATATTAAAAAATCTTTTATATTGATTAAAGATACGACAAATTTAAAACATGTAAATGGTTATAAATTTTATCTTATAAATTACTTTCAGAAGATTGAGTTAGACTTAAAGTTTATTTCATAACATAGTACTAGAGTCTTGAGTTTGAGTCTATCTTAGCGCAATTTATTATTTATCTATTTTAGAAGTTTCACATCAACTAGAAATAAGATTAATTTAGAGTATAAGTGATACAAATCTTCCATTACAAACTAGTTTTGTAAAATTTAATTAAACTTAAAGTCCACTTCTTTATATATATATATATATATATATATATAAGTGATATTATAACTCAATTTTTAGAATTGAATTAGGTTTAAAGTGTTAAATTTTACAAAATATACTAGAGAATTAAATATTTTTCGACTGACTAATACTATATTATCTTGTGAGGAAAAGTTTGCTAAATAAAACAACTAGTCAAAGCTCTTGTTAGTGACCACCATAGCGTTTTGTTGTCGCCCTTGATCAGCCATCTATTTTTCCTTTACAGTACTATAAAGTTATTCAACAAATATTGAAGCCCTAAGCATCAATGTTCATCACGGAATCTACGTCAAGTTAACATCAAAGTATCCTCCTTATCGGAAGACAGAATAAAACTACATGAGAACTTTCATACAAATAAATAATAGATTCAATTGGATCACGAGTTCAAAAAGTACCAATTAATGTAATATTTTATTTACTTATTTTGTAATAATTCTACTGATATACAAATAAATACTTTCCTATGTACATAAACTTTATGTTTGTAGTGTTAAATAGTATATTTTATTATATTTATTAATATTATTAATTATTATTTTTACATATATATTATTCATGAAATTTAATAAATATAATATATTTTTAAAAATGTGAATTTTTATTCAAATATGTAGTATTAAAAACCCATCATTAGTTAAAACTAAATATTAAAAAATATCGTTCATATATATATATATATATATATATATATATATATATATATATATATATATATATATATATATATATATATATATATATATAAAAATATATAAATAATATTTTTTTATTATCAATTGGAAGATTTGGTTTATAAAATATATTTAAATTATTAAATAAATTTATAAATTACCGACGAAATTATCGACGAATATTTTCTTCGGTATAGTCATCGATAAAATTAGAATTTCATTTCACTTTGGTCTGCCCCTACTTTTATTCTCCCTCCCAAAACACGAACCAAACACAATTGTGTTGCGTTGTCGTGAAATGTGAATTTGCAATTGACGTTGTTGTGGCCTGGGAAACCAAATCAGAATCGCATCGTTGCCTGCCATGAAACCATCGTGACACTATCGTGTCTTCTTGTTCGTGGGTTGTGGGAACTCATCAAGGGTCATCGTGGTCCTCTCACCATTGTAATCGTCGTCGTTGTGACCTTGTTCGTTGGCCGACAGTGGTAAGTTAATTTCTCATTGTTCATCGTTGTTCTATGGTTTATCCCTCCTTTTGTTCCCAGGCTAGTGGTAACTGTTATTGGATTGTGTTTCCCAGGCATTGCGTGCGTTGAAGCTACATTGTTGGGAGGCGCTTGCGAGAGACTTGAGCCATTGTTAGGTGTGCCCATTCTTCCCTTTCTCTTGAGCCCTAATTGAGTGTTATTTTCTGTTTTTAGTTCAAAGAAGTTGTTTGATTACAAATTTGATGTAGTTCTGAATCAAATGTGTTCATTCTTGATTAAATATTTGAAAATGAAACATAAGTTCAGTTCTTGATGAGCTTCAATTCTAACTTGGGAAATTAAACCCCTTGCATTGAAAAGGAGTTATAAACTATAGGTCTGAAAGGTAATGAACTTGAGCATGCATGGTTTCACAAAATGCCATTATGTATAGTTAGATAATTGATGAATTGATTATTCAAAACTTTATACTTGTTTTGCTTTTGTATGCAATGGTTGTGTGAATTGGGTTCAACACTTAAAAAACCCTTTTAGAATGGCTCCTTATTTTTGTTTTGGTATGCCAACATGAAAACAAAAACACCAATTGTTCCCTGGCCAATGCTTAAGCATATTGTTTCCTCACTATTGCCTTGAACATGTCCAAAAGGTTGGAATTTGGAAGTAAATGGTTTGATTATGGTTGTTGCTGAGTGTTGATTTTGGGCCATTTGTGCATACTCTTATTGTTGACTTTGATTATAGTATGTGTGAATGTGTTTCACTCACCAACCCAAGCACTACTTATAGCTATAACAATATATTTTGCCTTACCCACTTAACTACAAAACAATCCATACTAAGTTATTAATACTAGCTTACCTAGACTAGAAAGCTAAATGGCAAGAATGCATACTAAGCTTAAGGTGCAAAGACTCATACTACTTATACACTCCTAAAAAATATGCTAAAATTACTATATTAACACTAATTCTATAAAATTCAAGAATTCACTAAAAGAAAATAATGTAATCTAAAATGAACTAATTTAATCTACTACCACTCAACTAATCTTGTATAGGAAACAATCTAGTTCATTGATTTCACTTCCAGCCATGTCTGATGTTTGTCTACCTCAACACAAGTTCCATTTAATGCCTTTTTGAGTCTCCAATAACTGGTATAAGCTTTAGGTAAAAATAGTAAAAAGTCAATTCATGGTCAACTTAGCAACTTTTCATCCAATTTAATGCATAATTTCTTTGTTTTTGTTAGTTTTTTCTCTCCTTGGCTCTTGATCAAGCTTCTTCTTCCATGTACAAACAAGGAGTAAATAAGCCCAACTTGAATGGACTATTCTTGGTTTTAGGTAGTGATTTTTAGTTAATCTTTTAGGAGATATCTTCTAAGTTAGGATTAACTTTTCTTAAGTCATTTTAACCTTGTTTAGGTAGTTTAGTGATAGTTCTACCCATGCTTTAGCATAAGCTTAGTTTTAGCCTAGTTTTAGGGTGTTTTTAGAGGTTTTAGGTAGTGAAATGTTAAGTTTTAGGTAGGATTTTAGTTTTGAGTTCTTTCTTAGGTTCCTTAAGTCATTTTAAGTCTGTTGAGTAGGTATTTGGTGTTGTTTTTACCAATTTTGATCATAGATTTCATATTAGAGGAAAAAAGAAAAAACGTCAACTTAGCAACTTTTTACTCAATTTAGTGCATATTTTGTCATTGTTTTTGTAAGTTTTTCTGCCCTTGGTTCACTATTTCTACATCAAAATAAGCCAGACAAGTCAGTCACTCTAATTTAGTGAAAAAACATAACTAAGGTATTTTACTATACTAGTTATGCATAAACTAGCCATACAAGTTATTCTTCATGGGTTAGTTTTCATTTTCCATGTTATTCCTCACTTTTATCTTAGTTTTCATCTTTCGTATACTAATTAGATTGTGTTTGCATCATTGTTTAACATTTCGTTTGCTAATTTGGTAGTATTAGCTCATTTTGACCAATTTTTAGTTCATTTTTTGGGTTTTCACTAGGTAGATTCAAATTTCCTTGTAACATCTAATTTGTGATCTGTTCTCCACCTTTATTTTGCTAATTAGAACTTGTCTAAGTAGCTTTATAAGAGTTATATGCATTAGTTTCATCCAGTTCTAAATTTTAGTGGTAGTTTTAGGTCTTAGGTAGTTAGATTTTAAGTTGTAGTCAGTTTTAGTAGTGTGAGTTGTGTTCTAGTCATATTTTGCTATTATAAACTTGTTACGATAGTTAGATTAAATTTCCATAAGTTAGCTTAGTACATGCATATAGAAAAGGTTTAATTTGGTAGAGTCTACCCAAGATAAAACTCTCTAAATTTATTATAATTCAAATTATTTTCCATGAAGACATGTATTATATATATATATATATATATATATATATATATATATACATATATATATATATATATATATGTATATATATATATATCTATATATATATATATATATATATATCTATACATATATACATATATACATATATATATATATATACATATGTGTATATATATACATATATATATGTATATATATGTATATATATATATATGTATATATATACACATA
>Ga0214542_1005992_pt1 | contig 22605 bp, 23 predicted proteins | sample CNSS1metaG_FD_160096 | JGI IMG/M metagenome (GOLD analysis project Ga0214542, IMG submission 160096) | Root nodule microbial communities from cowpea collected in UCLA plant growth center, Los Angeles, California, USA - CNSS1 | ecosystem: Host-associated > Plants > Roots > Nodule | place: USA...
AATAAGATACTAACATTGTGAGAGATCATGTGAATGTATACTTCAATCTCAATCTATGTGTTTCCTAACTTTTGTTTTCCAATCTATCTCTTTGTATTTATTTCTCCTCATACACTTTCATGATAATTTCTTTTATAAATCAATATCTCCATTAAATTTTTTATTTTATCTTTTATTATAATTTCCATAATATAAACTTAATATAAATAATATATAAATATAATTTTAAAAAATATATATACATATACATATATATTATATAATAAATTCCAAAAAAAAAATTGGGGGAGCCATGGCTCCCCTATGTCATTCAATAGTTCCGCCACTGATCAACACGCTTTAAAATTAAATTACCCCATAATCAGGACCAAAAGCATGAAAACACCAACTGAAATGAATCAAAATAACAGGCCAAAAAGTACTTCCATTTCCATAAATTTTTAAGTTTAATATATACATGTTCATTACAATAACAAACATCCCAGTCCCAGAAAACCCATTAGGCACACTCGCCTCAAAAACAAACCAGCAACAGGCCGGCATAACCAAACCGCAACCCTATCCCCATAAACAAAAACAAAACAAGTTTCGGCGTCCTCGCCCCCAATAACAAACAAAAAACAAATTTCGGCGTTCTCGCCCCCAATATCTATACTAAAATTATGCTTCAACATCAGCCTCATCACTGGCCACGGCCTCCTTCGCCCCGTCAGCTTCCTCATCAACACCTTCCACCTCCCCGGCCACCCCATCAATCGTGGCTGGTGGAGTCGCCACCATGGTATCTTCGTACATCATTATAGCCGCCTCCTTTTTAGCCTTGAGTCGACTAATTTTCGCAACGTCCAGCATGCGATCCTCGTACACATCCAGATTCACATTAAAGCGACAATCTGTCACGGACACTTCACGATACAAGAACTCGGCTTGCCTCAAAGCCTTCTGAAATCCATTCACATGCTCATCATATACGGCCTATTGAAGACCAAACACTTCACCAGCGGCCTCCTCAGCAGCAGCATCTTTGGCGGCATTAACCCCATCCAGCTCCACCTGCTTGGCATTCAATTTCTTCTCTAAACCCACCACACTTCCCTTCAATCTCTTCAACTCAGCCTCCAACTTCAATTTCTCGTCCGCCCAAGCCACTTGTTCGCGATCCCTCTGAACTTTCAACGCAGCAACCTCCTCGGCTAATTTTTTCTTCTCACCCACGGCCAACTCCTCCTGCAGCAATGTAGCAACCCGTCGGCTCAACACCATCCCACGAGCCAGGTACTCACTCATGGCCCGCATAGTCAACCCCGGATCAGCAGCCTCCACAACCGCCACCTCTTCATCACTCAACTTGAGCTCCAAGCCTTTTCTCATTTGAATCTTCGCTTTCTCAAAACCACCAAGGTTAGGATTGCTCGACCCAACACCCCCAGTCTTCGCGAGGGCCCTCAACCTCTTGCGATCCTTCCCAACACCCTTCATCTTCGAAGGAGCCGGCCTTTTAGCAATAGGAAGCTGGTAAGTGTCCACAACTGGACCCGCGAGATTTCGAGCCTGCGACTGTCCCTCCCCTTTCGCAGCATTCGCCATCTTGTCTCTAATCTTAGCAAATAGGTCCACCTCACCGCCAACCTTTTTCGCGTGGTGAGCCATCACACCTGCACAAAACCAAAATTTTCAAATTAGTCCAACACAGAACCAACAACAATATTAGAAAATATCGCATAAGTCGTGACCAGGATTATCCGTCAAATAACAGCAAACAACCCATTTCCCCGGCACCCTAACCGGTAGCATCTCCAACACCTCCACCACCCTTCGGCTATCCACATCCAAAGCCTCCTTAACCACCGCGTCCCTACCGCAGGTGCACTCATCCAATAAAATGGAAATTTGGGCCGCCCCTCATCATCATAGTATAACAACCTTCCAACAGGCAACACCCTCACTCGAAAGAAGCCATCTTTAAACTTCTTGAAAGACTGCGTGAAGCCGTCTAACAAACTAATCCTCGCCCTACCAACCAACAACACCCATGATAGCGGATCCCTCAGACGCATGACATAGAAATACAAAAAACTCTCGGGAGTCGGCGACAAATACAACGCCTTAAAAATCAGTCAGAAAGCTTGCAAACTCCCCCAGCTGTTAGGATGCAGCTGCATCGGCGCAACATTTAACAGTCGCAGAACCCCTATCGTGAAGTCGTCCAGCGACAACCGAACATGGAGCTTCGTAAACATGCATGCGTACATGTAGAAAAAATCACCTTCCAACCCCTCGCGACCATGACACACAGCACTCACCCTCTCAATAGCCACCGTACTCGGATCCGCTCCCATTTCAAACAAATAGATACCATTCATCCAAGACCTCAACAGCCTAGACCAACGGTACTTCGAAGAGCACGACCTCACCCCCTCAGCCACCCACTCGTACCCATCCCTCCTCGGCCAGAGCGACTCCGCATGCTCACTAGCCGGATCTTGACGCACCTCCCGCTCGACCTCAATATGTAACGTCTCTGACGAACTCAAAAACTCTAACCTGAGTCCACCAAAACTTGCCCCCGAGTCACCACAGTTTGAACCACTAGAAGACGTAGTCGACATACCTCACAAACCGGTCAAACAGAAGACGGCACACGAACACCAACAGACGCCCAATCAGCAACACAGCGAGCACAGCGAAAGCAACAACTAAGAGCGATGAAAAATGCCAAATGAATCCAGTTCTATTTAAAGCACTTAGCCAAAAATTTTCACCTGCCACCAAACCTCCTCAAAGCCCAAGGCCCAGCCACCAAAAATCACCTCGAAAAACCAACTCTGACACCAACCAGGCTAACCAACAGTAACATCTTTTCACCTTACCTAACCCCTGACCAAGTGTCAGACCAAACAATACCACTCACCTCACGCCTTGTAAAGATACCAGCCCAGCTATCACAACAACTTGGCCGCTAGCAACTACAGACAACGGCACACCACCATATTCATATAAGTCTATACGCCACTTCTTGCCTCTAGACTGGGAGGCTGGTATACTCACATGGTACACGACCAAAGACCACAAATGAAATTTGCAAAATAGTCTATATGTCACTTCTTGCCTCTAGACTGGGAGGCTGATGTCCCAATCGTACCCGAGTACACGGCCCCCATAAAGCACAATGGCCGCCTACCGCTGCATACCATGCAAAGACGCCTTCGCACAGAACCACACGGCCCCCAAAGAGCACGATCGCCGCCTACCACGCGGGAACACCCCCACATGGAGAACACGGACCCCACCTAGCCTCACACACCCCTTCACGAAGACGCTCCTTTTAAACAACGCGGCCTACAACCAAAACCCCGTGGCCGCCTACCCTGCGAAAGGCACATTTCTAAAGGAAAGCCACCCTCGACGCATCTCATGGCCGAGTACCGGGCACCGCCAACATTCGAAGGACCCCTTGGTAAATTTCGCCCTTAACACTGGATCCAAGAATAGCCAAAAAGGGAATATTGGGCCAGAAAGCGCATCCCAGGTAGGACCCACAGGTAAAAAAGGTATAAATAGCACACTGTTCCATGCATTGATTACGCATTAATTATTCTCTGAAACCCTGACATCACTAGTGCTGACTTAGGCATCGGAGTGTCTTTTGCAGGTCCCCTGCGCCGCCCTCAAGCCCCCCTTTCGAGACAAGAGAAGACTGACCCGGAGAAGACGCACAAGACCCTTGGCCGATTTGTGGACTACAGACCTCGGTTCCATAAGAACAGTTTTTATTCTGTTATACTATATGTTATTTTTATTTATAAGCTCACCCTTTTTGTTTGTGATTGGCGATGATCGTGTAATTATTTACATGTGAGCATACGATATTACAGGTGATGTTGCTGACGCTTCAGATGGAGAGAGGGGCTAGCTTGAGATTTTAGCTAAGAACTTATTTGTGTTTATTGTTATTTTCATTAGATTTTTGGAAAATTGTAATAACTTTACTACTATTATTAAATAGCTTTTGGCGCGTTTTGGGAATAATAAAATTAAGTCGCATTGATTTCAATTATTATTTATTTATTTAATTAAGTAATTTCCAGTAGGGACGTTACAGAACCTACCCGCTCATGGCACATCATCTCTTGATCCAAGTCTTACATCATAGCATCAAAATGAAATTAAGAAAATCACATTGCACTATACAAAATACATACTCAAGCTGGTCTTAGGATTCCAATGCTTCCACGAACCTGTCCGCTCGTGGTCCAACTCTACGAACCTCCCCGCTCGTAGTGCAACTCTATGGACCTCTTCGCCCGTAGTCCAACACACATGATCCACCAGCTACGAACCTCCCCGCTCGCAATAGCTCTCAAGTGTGAGCACGAAACATACGAACCTCCCCGCTCGTATCCTCACACAAGAGCATCAAGATATGAACCTCCCCGCTCATATCATCACGTGTTCATCACCAATCATGAACCTACCCGCTCATGACAATATCAAGCATATCCAAGACTAGAACCAACACAACATGCTATACAAAACATATCACAAACACAACAAGGACCATCAAAATTTTGTCAGTTTTTTTAGACATTTTAAAATGTTTCCTTTGAATAAAATGTAGTAGTTTAGTTGTTTTGAGTTTTGAACTTGAAGGTTTTGTATTAAGTTAAAACGTTTGTTTGGTTGAACGATGTTTTATTTTGAAGAATAAAGATTATTTCAAATAAATTTTTGGCAAGTGATTTTTAAGATAAAATAATTAGAAAGTTCCTGTTTAATAGGTTGTGTTTGGAAGTTAAATAATAAAATAAAATTTTACACGTAACATCCGGAAAGGTATGTTACACCTTGTATTGATCACATTTTTTTTTATGTCTTTCTTTCTTGATCATGTTTCTCTTAATGTCTTGATAACAATTCTTTAATTCCCTTCCTCTATCCTATTTCCTTTGATATATTTCACCATTTCACTCCCTTCAACCTCTCTGCGTTAATTATTATTTTTTGTTCGATTTATTTCTTGTTGCCCTGAGCAATGGTAAACTTATAAACCCCCGTAAAAATGCTATGTTCAATAAAATTCCTAATACCTGATATTCTTTCGGTGACTAAAAAAACAGACCTCCTAAAGTCATTGGTCTAATCATTCTAGTGTTGGTATATAGTAGATTTTAAATCTCGGATCAGTGAAATTCATTAAACTCATAACCAACTAGCAAAAAGATTTTATTATAAATTAAAGGGAAAGTAAGGTTTACTTAATGAAACTTGAAAATTAAAATCGCATTGCGATCATAAAACAAAAAATATAGATTAACAAATTATAGTGATGTAGGGATTTAACTATGGGAATTTAGCTTCTTTTTTTATGCAGTTATCTTTAGAGTTGATTCCTTTTTATTTTTGAATTCTCTTAATCTGAAAATAAGATTATAAACATTAGTCAAAGTCCCACCCAAAGCAACTTATCCACATTTTAGATCATTGTATTTGCTTCCTCCAAAATCCCAACATATTAGTCAAAGCCGTTTCTTTTGACCTTTAAGGCATTCGGTTAATAAAAAAATGTGTGAGCATGTGGACACAATACCTTTCATGGCCAACTCAAAACCCACCCACTTAAATTAAAATGACCCCAATCCAAACCCATGACTTGTGCCTGTAATCGTGTCACGTCTTACACTAATTATTTCTTTTGTAAGATTAAACGTCTCATAACAAAGACAAAGACAATGTGCATCTATTGTCATTGTAATCATCAAAATTATTCTCCTTACTACAAGAAATTTAAGAAAATATCTGTCTCAAAATAAGCTTTTTGTCAATATATGAAACATATTGCAATTACTGATAAATGTATCCATATAATCAAATACTTGTTTGCTAATAATCAATTTTGTGCATATGAATGGGTTTTATGAATGTTTGAGAGATAATAACTTTCTTCATATGAAAGATGGTGTGAATGTTATGACTTTTAAGCGTGATCATTTATCAAACAAAACCTTTCAACATTAGCAAAGTTCTCTCAAATCTCTCTCATAATGGAATAATATATCAGATATTGCTCGATGAGAAATGCTATGTCAAACACTCTTATGCAAATTTGGATTCCTAAACTATCTAAATAGCATATGATATGTGCAACTATATGACCCAACAAATAAATATGCTAAAGAACACGATCTAACAAGGCTCATTTGGTAGTATTGATCTAAATTAGCTAAATAATATTAGCATAAATATTTGTAGATTTTGCTACCATATATATTAACATAATATATGGTCAAATTTATCGGTAATTTGATTATATGATATATTAATATCATAAGTATCCTTTTATACCATATGTGAGCATAATATATGCTTAACCTAATTAACTGGTATATTATTGTTATTTTATCACACATGCAGTAAGTTTTTATTATTTATTGAAATTCTTTTATATTCTCTATTTTATAACAGATCTCATGGACCTAGAAACCATATAAATAAAATGGTATTTTCAATAGGAAGTACACTCCAATTCATACTCACTACTTAATTCTCATAGATCCTAATACTTTCTTACTAACTTGAGCATTAGAGAGTCTTATGCAGGTGGATCTTCCTCCGCCAAAGCCATCAAGATCATCAGAGGCATCGCTTGGATCATGCCACCTGTCTTGCAGACTATGCGCCAGATCCCGGTAAAAACATCTGACACCCACCGTGGGGTCTGGTGAAACTCTTCCCATGTCCCTCCGAGATTTTAATACTATTATTATTTCCATACAAAGTCATATATTAGGTACAAATTATACAGTATGTATATTTTCTCCATCTATAAATCACTACCAACCAAGGTAGAAGTATAAATCTCTACCAACCGAGGTAGAAGTATTTTGGCTAAATATAGTAAAAAAGATATTTGTTGATGATGGGGAAAACAAAAACACAAACAATATACCAAAGAATGCAGCAGATATAATTTCCCTAACTTGCAAGAATCTATGAGGAGCAATAATCAAAGAGCAGCAATAATAAATTACCACAATCACAAATAAAGGCACCAAGATTTTTAACGTGGAAACCCTTCAAATTAAGGGTAAAAACCACGAGTCATCCAGACCAAAGAAATAGCTTCACTATGATCAACAAGAGTACAAAAGAGTCTCAATAAATAACACAAATTAGTGCCAACACCCAACCAAATAGCAAAGCAACAAAGCTTTCAAATAGAGAAGAACAAGAGAAGAAAACTTATGAAATCATTGTTGCAGTGCGAAATTAATATCTCCCAACTCAAACTTCGTATCAACAATTTGACCAGTTAGAATGAAGAACAATGTATTCCAAACCTGCTGTAAAAATTTCAATATGATCCAATGGTAAGCGAATCCGCAGTGCCGATTTTACAATGGCAACTCTGTGAAAAACGTGAATAGAATTTTCGCTCTACCTCTCCCTCTATATGCTAGGGTTTTCAGTGTGTTTTGACTCTATTATTTCGCCTCTCTTTTTATTTTGCAGCCCCCTCTCCACTAGGTTAAGTGAGACATGGGCTTCTAAAGTTTTGGACCTTTTCTCTACATAGGAAGGGAGTCCAATACCCAACAAATCTCCCCCTCACAACTATGTGGAGATAACCGCCAAACCAACGATTTCAAACTTCCCTCTTGGCAATGCTTCAGTCATCATATTAGCACCATTATCATCTATATGAACTTTTTCCAACACCAACAACTTAGCATCCAAAGCATCACGTATCTAATGATACCTCACATCAATATGTTTGGATCTAGAATGGAAAGTTGGATTCTTACCAAGATGGATAGTACTCTAGCTATCAACGAACAATGAATAGTTATCTTGCCTAAAACCAAGCTCCTGCAAGAATTTCTTCAATCATAGCAACTCCTTGCATGCTTCAGTAATGGCAATGAACTTTACCTCTGTAGTAGACAACACTACACACCTTTGTAGTCTTGATTGCCAAGCCCCAGCTCCCCCTGCAAAATTAATCAAATAGCCCGAGGTGGACTTCTTGGAATCAATGTCTCCAGCCATATATGAATCTGAGTATCCCACCAAATTAGGCTTATCACCTCCAAAACAATGCTTCATAGCAATAGTACCATGAAGATATCTCAAAATCCATTTCATAACATTCCAATGCTCTCTACCTAGGTTTGACAAAAATTGACTGACTGTACCAATATCATGTGTAATATCTAATCTCGTGCACATCATTGCATACATCAAACTGCCCACCGTAGATGCATAAGGAACTATGCTCATATATGCCTTCTCAGCTTCATTTGAAGGACTTTGTTTAACACTCGGTTTAAAATGAGTAACAAGATGAGTGCTTACGGCTTTCGCATTTTCCATCTGGAATCTCTACAAGACCCTTTTAATATAGTGTTCCTGTGACAGCCAAAGCTTCCTTTCTTTTCTTTCTCAAATGATTCTTATTCCAAGAGTTTGTTTAGCAGCTCCTAAGTCCTTCGTAGAAAATGACTCGCCAATTGCTTCTTCAACTTGTTAATTTTGGAAACATATTTCTCAACAATAAGCATGTCTTCAACATATAATGACAGGATAATAAAATCATCATTAGAAAAACTTTTAACAAAGACACTATGATTAAAAGTAGTCTTCTTGTAGCCCTGCTCACACATAAAAGACTCAAACTTCTTATACCACTGCCTTGGAGCCTGCTTCAAATCGTATAGACTTTTCCTTAGCCTACGCACATAATTGTCCTTGCCTTCAACAAGAAAATCATCTGGTTGCTTCATGTATATCTCTTCCTCCAAATTACCATGAAGGAAAGTTGTCTTCACATCCATCTACTCAACCTTTAAATCAAGAGTAGCAACTAAACTTAGCACAGTCCTGATGGATGACATTTTCACCACAAGTGAGAAAATCTCATTGAAATCAACACCCTTTTTTCTGTCTGAAACCTTTCACCACTAATCTAGCCTTGTACTTTAGAAATGTAGAATTAGCATCTTGTTTCATCTTGAAGATCCATCTTGTCTTCTCCACCTTATCAATGTCTTCAATGGTCTGGTCTTTCATGAATTGTACATCACGGCTTCTAACAAGTTTCTTCTCAATAGGATCATAAAACCTGTAGCCAAATCCATCCTCACCATAGCCAATAAAGATGCATTGCCTTATCTTCGCATCCAACTTGGATCTTTCATCCCTCAGAATATGAAAAAATGCCTTGCAATCGAAGACATGCAAATGATCATAACTTACATTCTTGCCAAACCAAATTTTATTTGGCACTTCACTGTCCAGAATCACAGTAGGAGTGAGATTGATAACATGCATCACCGTGTATAATGATGCCTCACCCCAAAAATGCTTGGGTAATTTAGCATCTGAGATCATACATCTCACCTTCTCAAGTAATGTCTTATTCATCCTCTCAGCTAAACCATACAACTGAGGAGTTTTAGGAGGAGTCTTCTCATTACAATACCATGTTGCTTGCAATAACGAAGGGTCCACGATACTTACCACCATTGTCAGAACGGATACATTTCAGCTTCTTCCCTGATTGCCTCTCAACCAAGGCATGAAATTCCTTGAACTTATCAAATATTTGATCCTTTCGTTGAAGTGCATAGACCCACAGCTTCCTGGAACAATCATAAATAAAGGTAAGAAAGTAAAGTGCACCACTAAATGACACACCTACTGCTTTTATCGTTTGAAAATACAAAACATAGTCCCATTGATGAATATGGCCAAAGTCTTTGGGAAAATAGTTGTTAAATTGATTTATAAATATTTTTGTGTAAATTATTTATTTAAATTTCATTTCTGTAAATATGAATTAACATTGACGGATACCTTGAACACTTAAGATGAGTCATTCTTATCTTAGTCTACTTAATTTAATTCATATTACTATAATTACTAATTTAGATGCAAGTTTACAAAGTAAAAAAATTATTGATTACTAAAATAGTTACTATTATGAATAAAAAATTATAATTGGTCACTAAATTGGTTTTTAAAATTAGTTACCATAGTTTTAACTATCAAAAAAAATTGATCACTAAAAATTAGCTACCTAAGTTTTGGCTACCAAAATAACTTAGTTACTAAATTGGTCTCTAATTAATTAGTGACAAATTTAGTGACAAATTATAATTTTTTATTTATATTAGTGACTATTTTAGTAACCAATAAATTTTAATTTTGTAAATTGGTATTTAAACTGATCACTATAGTGACTAACAACTTTTAGTCACTAAAATTGGTTACTAATAAAACATTTTCTTGTTATATATATATATATATTCTCATCACGTGGAAGCAATGGTTTGCTTCCAAAAAATTTCATTACCTAAATTTAATTTGAACAGCTCGAAAAAATAAATTGGAAAAGTAATATGGAAAATTTGTGTGAAAGAATGTAATATCATGGTAATAAAACAAAATCAAATAATTGAACAAAATAATCTTCAGAGTAATTAATGTGGCTAAGTCAATATATATATATATATATATATATATATATATATATATATATATATATATATATATATATGTTCTGCATGAACATAATAAAGTATAAAGTATAGTTAACATTTGTTGTAATAATCAAGAGTGAAAGTTCAATGTGTGTATAAAACAAAGTCACACCCTCGAAAATATATCCTTAAACTGAAAGTTGAACGAGGATATAAAACAAAGACAGTCTTGAACAAATAAACTGAGAATGGGGAAAATCCTTAGGGTAGTATTATGCCTCCATGACTACATTTCCCTAGTTCCGTATTTCAGCTGCAATGAACCAAGCAACACAAAAAGAAAAGGGAGTGAGTCTGTGATGGCATACACAGTTATGCAGGAGATATATCATGCATGTTATATATATAACTACATTTAGCAACCACATAATTCATGGCATTGTAGCTTTCAAACTTGACACATATATACACATTGTCATATTCCTAACAAAACCAATTCTCGCATGCTTTATTAAATTTTGCTATTCTAAACATTTCTGGAAATGTATTTACACCCTCATCAATGAATTTGTTATAGATAAAAATAGCAGATCTGATACGTAGAAGATAAAAAAGAACTCCAATTGTTGTTTTGAAGGTGGTTATATAAGACCCTAGTTTATGTTATTAAACAATATACAGAATTGTGATTTCATTGTTCCTCGAGAGTGAGTGTTTGTGTAGGCAGCATTGATTTTGTCTAACCATTTGGTATCAGCTTAGTCGGAGAAGATGGTGACCGCAAAAAGGAACTCAAGACTTGCATGGACAGCATGGAGAAGACTATGGCGGTCTCTCAAGAATTAACACAATAGACTTTGGAGGTATTGCAAAAATCGATTGAGGGATTAGTTTCCTCAATAGCAGTCCCGAATGTTGGCCAGCAAATTACGTTATTGATAGTACCAATTTCGTCAATGGCACACAAAAGCAGAACAATTCTTTGAGCAGGAAAGAACACAGGAAATCAAAGAGGGTGTCTACTTCTTCTATCCATGGATGGCAAGGCATTCTCATGGCAATTCCATTATATTCAAACACCAGATTTTCAGTGTAAAACATTTCAGATCTTGCAAGATGTTGGAAATAGGTTTGACGATGGACCATTTGAAGACCTAGTTGCAGAACTCACAAGATTGAAATAAGAAGGTTCTTTAATCAACTATTTGCAAAATGTTGCTAATCTTTTGGCCTGTGTGGACAATCTCTAAGGAGAAAGATTTAAGCTTTTCCTCTCGGGACTAAGTTTGGAGTAGGAGAAATTCATTCATGTCCATCGACAATCTACAATCCAAGTCACGAGGTTGGCACGTTTACAAGATGAGGTGCTTCAAGAAATACAAAGAAACTCAATGGAAACAAATTGATCAACTTTGATTTGAGACACAATTCAGATATTCACTATTCTAGTCTAGTGCTAGTCAAAACAACAGAACTTCCTCAATAACTACACCGTAGCAAAATCACACAGCACTACGGAAAAAGTCAGCTTCTATTGCAGATTCAAAATATACTATGGCAAATTCAATTTCCAGGAAAGAGGTGAGTGACCGTATTTTAAAAGGATTATGTCCACTCCGTGGTGAGTAGTGGGATAAGAATCGTAAATATAAGTGTAAGGTTGGGGGAAATTAAATGCCATTTTCTTTGCACCACAGGAGGTTGATGAATGTGTCAATTCAGATTCAGAAAAAAGGAAATAAAAATAAAAACAATGAATTGGTGGGAAGCAGTCTTGAATTAGCCAATGACTCCAATGTTCACCTTTCTTTACATGCTTTACAAGGTGTAACAGGTGGGAACACGTTATAATTGAAAGCATTAATCAAAAACAAGAGGTTCCCTTCTTGATGGATACAAAAAGTACACACAATTTCATCAGTGAAAAATGGATGAAGCTGTTAGGATTAAAACCACTTTCATCAGAGACTTTCCTATCATAGTAGAGCATCAGATAAACAACTTAGGATTACCAGAAATGTCCTCGAGTGAACTGGAAATTCAACAATCATTTGAGGCTGATTTCCTAGTTTTTTTCTGGTAGCCATTTCGGAGCAATTCTTGAAATGCTATGGTTCAAGAAACTTACTGAAATCTCTTGGAATTGTGCCCAATTGACTTGACGTTTCAGCATCAAGGAGAAACAGTCACATCACAGGGTGAACAACATCAGAACGACAATATATAGGAAATTTAATGACAGCACAGGCCAACCCATGTTACTTGCTATAGAGGGTGTTCTTCGCTTATAGGCTACATTTAATCAGGATACACCAGAACTAACAACACGGCAATCTCAATTGGATACTTTATTCCAACAATTTAAGAATTTATTCCAAGAACCTAATCAATTGCATCCAAGAAGGTATGATCATAAAATCACACTAACATGTAATATACCTGTTTGTTTAAAGCATACAGGTACCCACATAATCAAAAAGCAGAAATTGAGAGTCAAGTCAAAGTTGTGTTCTTTAGTGCCTTTATCAAAGAAAGTTTAAGCTGCAATGCATCACCTCTAGTTTTGGTTAAGAAGAATGATGGTTCATGGAGATGCTGCACAGACGTTGATAACTCAATTTCTATACCTTCATATTTAAGCTTATTGCACTCACTTGGCATTTTAGTTTCTTTTATCTTTCAATCTTAGCTTAAAAATGTAATATTTTAAGTTGTTTTCAGAAGCTGCAGTATCGCCTGGCGGTATTTATTACCGTCCGGCGCATCTTAAAGGAGAATTTTCCACTGTCACGTTCCCGCCTGGCGCTACCTTGCTACCGCCAGGCGCTGGCAGAAAAACGCTGATTTTTCAGCACTGACATTTGTTGATTGTTTTGATCATAACTTTCTTTGTAGGTATCCAAATGAGTTGGTTCCTGTTGCGTTGGATTCTACACTCAAAGATATTTAATTGAAGTGGTAGAACACAATTTTTGGAATTCTGTGCAAGATGCAGTGTACTCTGGAAGATGTACATTTAGCAAAGCCTTGAAGCAGACCCTTTCTTCACCTAATGGGCTTCTTCTCTGCACATGGAATAGCCCAAAAAGGGAGCTGATCTAGGGTTGGCCATCATTGCCACATCAACAGACAAAACAGAAGAAAATTCTGTGAGGACTGGCAACACACACACTCAGAAAAGGAGAATCAGGTTTTGCAGCTTTTGGCAGGATTTTGTTGGAAATTTGGAGAGGCAATTGGGGCAGAGGCAGGGGGTTGGAATTTGGGAAAAAGGGGAATAGAGAGAACAGGGGAGCTCTCGAGTTTTTCTTAGGGGTATGGAATTTTCAATACAATGCTAATTTTTGCACAATTCTATATGAATGATATTTTGGGATTAGTTTTACTGGACTGAAATATGAAGATCATGGCACTGTTTTATTGCTTTGAGGGTATCATGCATTAGGAATATTTCTTCGTTAGTGGCTTGTGTTTCATCATTCAACAATGCTCAACTTATTCAACTTGTTCAAACTAACACGTTTTTGCTGTCCCAATTCTGCTATCATTTACCACTTTCAGTGATTAGTTTGCACTTGTAACAGCCTAGGATCCACTCATTTATGCATATCAACTTGTACTTGTGTGAAGCTTATCTTGCACTCATTTTTAGCATCATTTACAGTCTACTGTTATTGCTCAATTCTGATTCTGTATTCATGCATTTTTCTTGCTGCAAGCTCTAATTTCTCTGCTACCATATTCTTCCAGTTTTTTTTTTTTTTCTAAAAAGAAGCAGTTTTAGTGTGTATGTGTAGGGTTTGCATTTTCAATAGTTTGAGTGTGGCTGCATTTGACTGAATTGCAGCTACGCATTCACGCATTCTTTATTTCTAGGTTCACTTTCACTCTCTTTTTAGATCTAATGCACCATCCACCATTCCCATTTAGATTCCATATCACATCATGCATTCTGCATTGCATTCATTCTTGTCATGGCATACTCTTAATTTAGTTTACATTCTTGCATGTAGTTTAGTTTAGTTTGTGGAGTTAATCTTTAGCCTTGAGTTATTTCTTTTTGTTTGAATTGAATGTGTAACAGTCTAGTATTTTAAATGAGTTTAGTTTTCTTAGTTTAGTACTTTGTAATTGCTTTTATTTCAGTTTCATTGTCTATCTTCTATGCTTTAAAAAAATCCCCCAAAAACATGTATTTAGCATTCAATCCACTCATTGCATTGGTTCCGTCCTTAGACTAACCTGAGTTGATTCTTATACTGCATTAGTAAAGGGTGATTAATTCAGTTTGTTTGGAACAGTTTAAGCGACAAAAGCTGTCTACCAGACGTCAGAAAACTTTATGCTTTCACTGTCAAAAATAAGTTCTCAATACCCTTAATTGAAGACCACTTAGATGAATTACATGGTGCCACTTATTTTTCTAAGTTGGATCCAAGGAGTGGCAATAAGTGAAGATGAATGAGGAGGAGATCTACAAAACAGCCTTCAGAACACACAATGATCTCTATGAGTGAGTGGTTTGGTCTCAACAACACGGCAACTTTCCAAAACTTAATGAATGATATATAAGAGAAGAAATAAATTAGCGCGGTGTGCCAGCTGTAATGGACTATTTTATATAGTTCAGGGTAGTATTGGAAGGGGGCAAGGTTTTTGGAAAGGAAAAGTTTTAAAAGAATTGTGTAGAGTGAGGTTCTCTTGAACAACCTCAATAGGAGAAATACTTTGTAAACATTCTATACTAGTTCTATGCCTACTACATTCCATCAGTCTTAAACCTGAAGAAATGCAACTTTGGCACGTCACAAGTGGATTATTTTGGACATCAGAAACAAGGGTGCAACCAGATCCTGATAAAATTGTAGTTGTACAACAATGGCCACGGCCAAAAAATTTTAAAGAACTCATAAGCTTTTTAGGATTATCAGGGTATTATAGAAGGTTATGGATATGGCAAAATTGCAGCATCTTTAACTAGTCTTTTACAGAAGGGTGCAAAATACAAATGGACTGAAGCAGAAAATAAAGCTCAATAAGTTAAAACTGGGATTAACTTGAGTAATCTTACCTGATTTCACAAAGCCTATGACAATAGAGACAGATGCTTCAGGCATTAGCTTAGGAGCACTTTTGATGCAATCAAACCATCAAATTGCTAATATAAGCAAGGCTATGGGGCCAAAGTAGCAGTTTCTATCAGCTTATGAAAAGGAGTTTTTTGCGATTCTACTTGCAGTGAAAAAGTGGCAACAATTCTTCTTAGATCAACAATTTATGATAAAGACAGACCAAAAAGCTGTGAAGCATATCCTTTAACAACCTCCTACTACACTTATGCAAAATTGGGGATTGCAGAAATTAGTGGGATTGGACTTCATTATTGAGTACAAGAAGGGAAAAGAAAATATTGTAGCAGATGCCTTATCAGGAAATGAAGGTAAAGGTACTTTAGCAACACTCTTAATTTTGACATCTCAGTTAATAGAAGAGGAAAAAGACTCCTAGAAGGAAGATCATAATAAATTACAGGAGGTAATTGACAAAACCCGAATGATACAACAGCCTTGCAAGCACTAGACGTATGGTGGATAAGTTATCAGGAGGAAAGGTAAACTTGTGGTTGGAAATGATTCAGGTTTGAAGACAAAAATCCTTCAACCTTTCACAATTCAGCCATTGGTGGTCATTCAAGTTATGAGCTTACAGGAGAATCAAAGAATAATTTCATTGGAAAAGAATGCAGGAGGTAAACCAATGGGTACAGGAAAGTAACACTTGCCAACAGAATAAGCCCTTACGTCAGCTCCCTGCTGGTTTTGTACAACCTTATCAATTCCTAATTAAGAGTGGAAATTTATATCTATGGATTTCATAGTTGGTTTTCCTAAAGCAAACTCTATGATAGTTATTTTTGTGGTAATTGATAGATTGACTAAGTATGCTCATTTCTGTCTCTTGCTCATCCATTTGGAGCTGCAAAAGTGGCACAAATCTTCATGGACAATGTGGTTAAATTGCAAGGATGGCAAACAGAGATCCTTTTAGATAGGGACTTCATGAGTGAATTCTGGTTAGAATTTATGGAAAAACATGGAGTAAAGCTATTGAGGTCTACAGCTTTTAATCCTCCATTGATGGCCAAACTAAGGCCTTGAACAAGTCTATTGAAGCATATCTAAGATGTGTTTCTGAGGAAATGCCTAAGAAATGGACTAATTATTTGTCTTTGGTATGCTGATAAAAAGAAAGTGGATAAAGGGTAACAATGTGGAGACCTAGTGTATTTAAAAACCTTACAAGCAGCACTAGTTGGCCGATACCTCTTTTCACAAATTAGCAGCATGGTATCATGGTCCATATAAAGTGTTAGAGAGAATTGGAAATATTGCCTAAAAATAGGAGGTCTGATATGTAGAGAAAAGAGAGAGAAAAAAAAAACTCTTTGTTGTGATTTCGAAGGGATATAAGACCCTAGTTTATGTTGTTAAATAATATATACATGATTGTGACTTCATGTGCTCGTCTTCAACCTAGTATTGAGAGCGAGTGTTTGTGTAGGAAACGTTGACTTTGTCTTTAACAGAGTCTTAAACCTAAAGGATAATGAGAATAGATTCAAGATGAATCAAAGTTACGGTTAAATGGCTCTTAAATCAAAACCACACCCTGTGTCTCAGTTTCTACAATAAAATCCTAGTCCTCTGCATACAAAACCTCTTCCATACACAGGAGGAAGACTTTGAACGGATTTTTTGAAACAGGATTTGACCTCAATTAAACTTGACTAATTACTTTTAGACGAATCCTTCATACACAATTTAACTATAGTAAAACTGAAGTAATAAAAGAAAAACATTGCTCTCAAAACATACAGTCTCGTCTTAACTCTCGCCATAACAGAAGTAAATTAACCAAATATATATTGCTGGAGAAAAATGAATATCTAAGGTACCTCTCATCCCACACGGGTTAAGTCACGCAGATACTGTAAGAAGGTGAAGCCAGGGAACTCCTGAGATTCGTTTCCGTTGTAGTTGAAAAGTCTAGATATCCCACTGCCGACAAGGGCTCGGAAATAGTGCAAAACAGATTTGTCATCGCAATGAATCTTCATTCCCCTTAAGTTTTGGTAACCTGATCCCTTATTATTGAAGGAATTTACGACTCTTGGGGCGCTAATCGAGGCCTTGCGGAAATTCTGTGATCCGTCTTTGCAGTTATTGAAGGACTTTTCGGTTACAAAGAATTTGTCACAGCGGTGGTCTTTCTTTGCCATGGCTGCAAAATAAACACTAGGAAAAACCTAGCTCATAGAGAAGAAAAATGTAGGTTTAAATACATCAATTTCACTCCAATTAACACTGTTCAGAGACAAAAGAATGCGCGGCTGCTACTTTTTCCCCAATTCTCCATAGTACTTAACATGGCCGTACTTGACCTGCGCGGCTACTTATATTATTGTTAGTTTGACACTGTAACTTCTGGTACTTGATTGCAACAAAAGTTAATTCTTGAAAAGTGTTAAGACTCACGTTGTGTAATATATGTATTGAAACATTGAATTATTTATTGCTATTGTTATGTTTTTATGTTAACAAGTAAGAAATATGAATAAGTAATTGAACCACTCATTTAACATATGTTTTGTTGAGTAGAATTATAGTTGAATATATGAAAATCTTGTATGTGTTCTTGCCTTTCATTAATCGGTTAATTAGCTAATTAAATCGTTAAATGTTGACTAGAGTCTAGTCTAGGATGTAGCGGATTTTGATATATTTAAAAACAACGTTATTTGATACCATAGAAGTTATTCGAGTTAAACTTAAAATATAATAAATAGTGTTCAATTGCAAACAAAGTTAATTTTTGAAAAGTGTTGAGACCCACTTCATCTAATATATGTATAGAAATATTGAATTATTTATTGTTATGGTTAGAAAGTTTTGATGTTAATAAATATGAATGAGTAATTAAAGCATTCTCATTCTTATTTAGTTTCAATCCCTATTTTTACTTATTATATTATGGGTTTCGAAGTGTTTTTGTCTAAATATTTATTTTTGTTTTATTAAAATTATATTGTGTATTAAATTGATTCAATTTTGTTTTGTCTATTAGATACCGTTAAAAGTGTTGACTTGGTTAAATATAACGAATATGTGTCTATATAATTTTTTTTTTCATTTTCTTAGGTATTTTTAGTTTTTTTTCTCTCTCTTCTCCCTCTCCTTCTCCAAAGCAACACCATGTGTGGGTCATGGAAGCAACACCAATACTAGCTTTGGTACCACCTCTACTAGCTAGAGCCACTGACCAGAACGTCTGTCACTACCTAAGACCTTACCAGAGTTATCGCGTACCTACCTTCTCTTTCATCCTTCTCTTTCAAAACCCAAATTTGAAACCATTATACCCCATTGAAAACACAATGATGGACCTTGAAGACCTCACCAGAGTTATCGCGTACCTACCTTCTCTTTCATCCTTCTCCTTCAAAACCCAAATCTAAAACCATTATACCCCATTGAAAACATAATGATGGACCTTGAAGCACGAAAATGAAGAGGAGCAGGTCTATGGTTGTAGCGAAAATGGAGCTGGATGGAGGAATTGAGTCAAGCTTTGAAGGCCCTTGAAGCAATGGAGATGAAGTGGTGATGAAGTCTAGAATAGAGATTCATTCTAGGGAAGGAGGCTAGAGGAGTTTAGAGTAAAAACTAGTCTAGCAAGTGACTCTTGAGGTAATAAGGGTGGAGTGATCTCAACACTTAGCATATTACCATTCAAAAGTAACTAAATACAAGAGTAGAATGGCCCCATTTATAGGAATCATGCTCGGCCAAATGAAATGAGAAATGTAGCATGAAATGTAATGAAAATGTAGCTTGGAGGAGAAGCTTGAATTGTAGTTGTGAGATGCAAAGGATGGAGGGATCAAGAGTCATGTGTCCACTCACAGTTCCCATGCCTTGCTCCATGTGAACCATGCACACCAAGCCTTGCACTAGGCTAAACAATGCGCTCCAAAATTAACATAATCATGAAGTGTTCGCTCCAAGCTTGTCCTCCCATACTAGTCTCACACAAGTTATTTAATTGGACTTGAATTAGCCCAATTTGAAGGCTAAACAACAAAAGTACTTTAGCATTTTATTCTACAAAGCATGGCCTAACATTTGGCCCAAAATAAAATCTATTATAATGCTCCAACACACATCCTCTTGTTATTGGGCCTTTGATTGGGCTTGGGCCTTAAGGTGCATGTGGGCCATGGATTGGGCCTTGGGGCGGATTCATCACACAACTGCATGAATAGTGCCAAGACCATGTTAGTCTCCAACCTTAGTCGCAATGCCACTTGCTCACCACTAGTGTTACCCTTGCTTCTATCGCTCGCGGGATTTAGAGAAGAAGATAAAGAGAATTTAGGTGCGGCACAATGTTAGCGAGGCCTTCGATAGGGAGTAGCGTCGCCCTTGGCGGCTCTGGCTGGTGGAAGGGGCATGTTAAACCCTTTTCGTTGTGCTTAGAATTTAGTAAACAACCCAAAAGTTCCCAATGAAGTATAGGAAAATCCTGGTTATCGAATCCAAGTAAATGGTGTGTGTTAAATATAACTTGCGTAATTTAATATTGCTAACAACAACAACAAAAACATGCAAATGGGGGAAAATGAAATAACTTACGAAAAAAGCATAATTAACTCAATTTAAAACAAAACTAAATATATGATGACAACTAAACATGATATGCATGAGTGCAATGCATAATGAATGAGGCTTACATGATCAGATTTGTCATGATAAAATGCTACTACAAAACCAAACAAAATAAAAATCCAGAAATTATATGACAATAGTGATTTTAGACCATGGCAACAGTGAAATTAGGTTCTAGCTTGCATTGGAGCTCCTCGTGCCTCCTTTCATCAAAGCAAAGGATGGATCAACCACTTTTTCATTAAACGGTGCATTTTGGGAGAAGGACTTGGTCAACACTTCAATTGAATAAAATAAGGGTTGCTTTGCAAATAAGAAAGATTAGAGTCAAGGGGTCCAAAACTTAAAATAGCAAAAACAAGGGTTTCTTGGCAAACTGATTTTATTAAAAAAGGAAGTTTAAAAAGAAAAAGATTATATGCAACAAAATACTCTTAAAATCAACCTTTTTGTCACATTTTTCTAAAAACTCTATTTTTCTCAACACTCAACAAAAATTAGTTAATTAAAGATGAAAACATATTAATTTAAAGGAAAAGAAAACTTTTAGAAAGGAAAAATAGTGAAAATTGAAGTGTTAACATGGTGCCACATATGGTCCTAGTACTGCTCCCATGACCCACATGTGATGTTGCTCCAGGATTTGGAGAAGAATAGAGAGAAAAGATAGGGAAAAAATCTAAAAAACAAAACAAAAAGTATAAAAAAGTTAATATATGGACATGTGTTCATTATATATAGCTAACTCAACACTTTCTCAACATCGACATTGTTTATACAAATCTAACGGAAACGATCAAATTGAATCAACTTAATACATGATGGAACTTAACTGAATCAAAGACAAATATTGAGACAAAAACAAATCAAAACTTAAAATATTGAGAGCAAAACGAACGAAAACTCAAAATATTAAGAAAACCTTATTTGTGTTTTAGTCTTTCACTAATCAATCAATTAACTATTTAAATCATTAAATGTTAACTGGAGTCTAGTCCAAGTTATAGCCCATTTTGATATGCATTTAAAAACAACATTATTTGATAAGATAGAAGTTACTCAAATTAAACTTAAAATATAACCATTAATGTTTAATGTGTTATTTTATAAATAAGAAAATATATTATTCCAACAACATTAGCACAGCTTTCCAAGATATCATTTGATCTTGAAATCAATAAAGAATGTGAGTAGCATGAAATCAAAAGTAACAAAAGTTATTTTATGGGTACGGTTACACGATAAATAATTATCCAGCGGATAGGGTATGAAGGATTTATTACTCGTATCATATCCGCCATATTGACATCTATATGTATGACCGTTAGATGAAAAAAGAAAATAAAAAAAGAATAATTTTAAATTAAGAAAATTTAACGGTGTTAACAGTGGCGGATCTTGACCAACATTGTTGGGAGAGCCAAAATAATACGTTCAAAATTTATACATTTAATTATTGTCACTAATATAATAAAAATGAATACATAATTTAGTATAACGATAACTAAAAAAGAAATAAGATTACAAATAAATATATGGAAGACTTGAATTTGTATACCTATTTAAAAAAAAGACTAAAAAATATTTTTTCATAATCTAATAAAAAACTGAGAGACGTAAATACCAAAAGAAAATTCGATGATAATCAAACCACACTTAAGATCCAGTTATAAAAAACATACAGTACAATATTTTTTCTTTTATGTTCATAAAATAAAAATTAATATACAAGCTCATTAAATAAATTAATATACAACTATTAAACTAATATTTCACTATCATGTGATACGAGAGAGAATTACCTTCTTCTTTATTTTTTTTGAGAATGGAAGACAACAACTTATATATGAGAGCAAAAATAGTAGATCTTTTTCTCTTAAGAAACAAAAGAAAATAGGTGAGAATAGGAGATGAGAACAATTTGTGAGAAACTCAAGTCATATAATGAACCACAGTATCCGGTTATAAAAAAACACACAATATGATACTTTTACTTCTATGTTCATAAAATAAAAATTAATATAAAAGAGACTTATTAAATAATTTATTAAACTAATATCTCACTATCAAGTAAGATGAAAGAATTACCTAATTCTTTTCCTCCTCGTGAATGAAAGAGAACAAAGAGAAATAAGAGCAAAAAAAAAGGATATTTTTCTCTTCAAAAACAAAAGAAAAAATTTAAGAATAAGAAATGAAAACAATTTATAAGAAGCTCAAACCATAATGAAAAATAATAATAAAAACATCTTGATAAATCTTTGTATTCTTTATTTATTCTTTATTCTTTATTATGTTTGATTTTATATTTTATTATTTATTAACATTAATTATTATATTTATAAAAGAAATAAAATATTTAATTTAATTATCATTAATTTATAATATATTATCTAATATTT
>Ga0214542_1005997_pt1 | contig 22585 bp, 15 predicted proteins | sample CNSS1metaG_FD_160096 | JGI IMG/M metagenome (GOLD analysis project Ga0214542, IMG submission 160096) | Root nodule microbial communities from cowpea collected in UCLA plant growth center, Los Angeles, California, USA - CNSS1 | ecosystem: Host-associated > Plants > Roots > Nodule | place: USA...
TGGATGTGTTGCGAATAAGTTTTGATGGATTGGAGAATCTAGAGAAACAAATATTTCTAGATATTGCTTGTTTCTTCTCCGATATGATTTCCTATGAGCCAACAGTGAAGAGACTTCTAGAGTATCGCCAATTTTATCCTGACATTGGTATGAAAGTTTTGATCGAGAAATCACTAATAAGTTGTCAAGATGGGGAGATTGAAATGCATGACTTGTTGAAAGAGTTGGGTAAGAGTATTGTCCGAGAAAAAGCACCAAAAGAACCAAGAAAGTGGAGCAGGTTATGGAACTACAAGGATCTCCAAAGAGTCATGAAAATAAATAAGGTAAGCAAAATTTTCTAATATAGATTTTAAGCTTGTCGTTCTTTAGTAATTTATGAATTATCAAAAAAATATAATGAATTTTTCCTTCATAAAATGCTTTAGGAAACCGAAAATGTTGAAGCTATAGTTATTCATCAGAGCGACAAAGAGTTTCTAGAAGAAATAAGAGTGGATGCACTCTCAAAAATGAATCACCTGGAGTTGCTGATTCTAGAGAATGTGAACTGTTCTGGAACTCTGGATTGCATTTCTAATGAATTGAGATATCTACGTTGGAATCACTTTCCTTGCATGTCTTTGCCATCAACTTTTCATCCAGATCAACTTGTAGAACTGATCCTGCCACATAGCAATATCAAGAAATTATGGGAAGGCAAAAAGGTACTATATATTGTTGGTTCTTGGAATTCTTTGTCTCCAATAAACCGAAAAATGCTCTATATCATATTTTCTTAACTTTCTTTTAGACGATCAAATTTTGTTTTAATTTAAACGATCTGTACAAAAAGCGGGAGAGCTTAACTTTTTTATTTTTCATTTAGTCTCCTAGTTGCACAAATAAAATAAAATAAATTAAGGTTGTCTTTTTTAGCTTTTTAATGGAAAACTAAAATTTTCCCTACTTGTGTTTCTCTTTCAGTGTCTGCCTAATATGACAAGGTTAGATATGAGTCACTCAAAAAATCTTATTGCGGTGCCAGACTTAAGTGAGGTTCCACGTCTTGAGTGTCTTCATCTTCAAGGATGTATACAACTAGTCCAGCTCCATCCATCCATTGGTATTTTAAGAGAACTTCAATATTTGAATTTGAAAAATTGTAAAAATCTTGTCCTTAACCTGAATATGCTTTTTGGGATCAGTTCTCTTTCGGGCTTAAATCTCTCTGGTTGTTCAAAATTACTTAATAGTAAGATGCTAATGGAGCCAAGGGACACAAAACATTTGGAGGAAATTGTTAAAATTACAAACGCCATTCAATTCCCAACATCCTCTGTATACAAACTTCTAATGTTGCCTTTCAATTTTCTCTACCCTCCAAAACCTGAAGATTCACTTGGTTTGGTATTGTCTTTGTCTTCTGTCCCATGTTTGGTTCATCTTGATATAAGCTTCTGCAATCTACTTCGAATCCCAGATGAAATTGGGAACTTACGTTCTTTAGTAGGACTAAAATTGGGGGGAAACAAATTTGTGACACTACCAAGCACCATCAAGCAACTTTCTAATCTTCAAAGTTTGAACTTGGAACACTGCAAGCAGCTGAAATATTTGCCCGAGCTTCCAACAACGAAACAAAAAAAGATTGGCGGATACTATTGGTTGGGATTATACATCTTTGATTGCACCAAGTTGAGTGATATGGAACACTGTTATAGCACGGTTTTCTCTTGGATGAAGCAATATCTTCAGGTGACAACTCCATTTTTTCTTTTGTTTCTCACCTTTTCTGTTTACACTGCTTATGCTTATGTATAATGAATTTGCTTTAATCAGGTTTACTTGCAACCTACTATTTCCTCTGCTCGGATTCAGATGTCAATTGTTATTCCTGGAAGTGAAATCCCAAAGTGGTTCACTAAACAAAATGCAAGTAGATCAATAAGTATGGACCCATCTGATGTTATAGATGACCCAAATTGGATAGGTGTTGCCATTTGTGTTCTATTTGTCACACACCAAGATCCTAGCAATTTGGGTGAAAGAGATGATGATCGTTTCCCTACTTTTTTGTTCGGTGTCAATAATTCCAAGCGAAGAGGGTATATGGGAGTTCCAATATATTTTAAGAAAGATCTGGTGACAGTTGGATTAGATCACTTGTTTACGGTGTTTTACTCTCGACAACAATTCATTCAAGTTCTAAGCACACCTCCAAATACCATGCATGAACTTCATCAAACTGAATTTGAAACTGATGTTGATAATCCTAAAGGTTTACGTGTTGTGGTGAAGAAGTGCGGGTATCGTTGGGTATTTAAGGAGGATCTTCAACAATTCAACTCAAACATGTTTTTCAGCACAAATTCCTCATCTCCAAAGAGGAAACTTCTAACACGCGATTAACCATGGAGAGCCTTCAGCCTACAAATTTCTTCTCAACCACTGTTTCATCAAACAAATCTTAACCTTTTCAGGTAATACCCAATTTCCTAATTTTATTTTAATTTTTTAAAAGATACCTAGTTTTTTATTTTTCCAACGTAGTCCTCTAATATTTTAAAAGTGTCTAATTTGATATTTTTCGTTAGATTATCATTAACATGATGTTCGTGTATATATCACGTATCAAATTTTCTTTAATTTTTTTATTAAAAAAATTACATTTAGGACATAGTCGTGCCACATGACAAGCGTCATGTCACTGTCACATGGCAGTATTCGTTTTTAGTCTAATTTCCTATTTATAATTTTGATTCAATTAAGTCAATTTAATTAAAACTTATATATATATATATGTATATATATATTAAAATTATTTTTTCTAATTTATACATAAAAATATTTCACCTAAATATTTAAATTAATTATTTTATATTTTTATATAAAAAATTTCTATTTAAATTTATTATTTTTTAAAATATTAAAAATGTAAATGTAAAGTGACACATACCGCCTTAAAAATATTAGTCACATTAAACATTTAAAAATGACAATTATCACTTTTCATTTACATTATTAATATTTTTTAAATATCATAAGTTTAAATAGGATTTTTTTTTTCATGTAGAAATGTAAAACAAAAAATTAATTCGAATATTTAAGTGGAGTGATTTGATATATTTGTTTTTTAAGAATATTTTAGCATGTAAGTACAAGTTATAATTAAGTTTTGGATAGTGATATTTTGACTCACTTTTTTTGACTCACTTTTAATTCACCACATTAATCATCCTTCAATTATCTATTTTTGTTTTTGTTTTAGTGGTGATGTGATGATATAAGAATGATTTGAGTGGTGGGTTAAAAGTGGATAAAAAAATGGATCAAAAATATCATTATCCGGAAGTTTTATTATTAATTTGATCTCAAATTAAGAGGAACTAAATTGTTTCATTAAAAAAAATGACTAAATTGAATCAAAATTATAAATAGTAGACTAAATTAAAAACAAACACTGCAATGTGATAGTGATATGATAGGTGACATAGTCATGATCTCACATGTGGCAATTTTGTTTTTTTTAAAATAAAAATTAAAGAAAAATAAAAGTTCCACCAATTGACATGTACGGACACGAAGTGAACGTTAGTCTAACAAAAAGACCAAATTGAGAATTTTTAAAATATTGAAGGATTAAATTGGAAAAATAAAAAAATTAGGGATCTTTTATAAAATTTAAATAAAATTAAAGGACAATAAACCTAAAATATAATACACATATCTTCAAGGTCAAAATTGTTATTCATTAATACTCTGTTTTTTTCTTCTTTTTGTTTCACTATAAAAAAAGTGGATAATTGCAACAATTAAAATTACAAGTTCTAGCAGTTAAAAACCGTCACAAATGACATTTCTGATGATTTAAAAAACCATTAAAATTACAGATGTCAAAAATAGTTTGTGACAAAAATATTCTAATCACTGGTATTGTTGTTAGAAAAGAAAAAATAATAAGAACGGTTAAAAACCGCTACAAAATGTAGTCTAATTTGATTGTATTTTAACGGTTAAAAACCGTTAGAAAATAAATCATATTTTGACAGTTAAAAATCGTTAGAAAATGAATCATATTTTAACAGTTAAAAACCGCCACAAAATGTATTATATTTTTATAATTAAAAACCGCTACAAATGTACCCTATAAAATATATCATATTTTATATATTTTCATAATTAATAACAACCAAAATTTATTTGAAATATTTTTTAAAATTACAAAAAATATTTATTAATTATTAGACTAACTCCATAATTCAATTTTTTTCTTTTTCTACTGCATTATTAAACAAAATCAATTATTAATTAGTTATCATATATTTGTACCTCTAATATAGATGATTATTAGACACTTTTAGGAAAACCACAATGCACGAAAAAAAAAAAGAACATTTTCACTAGCTTTTAACGGATCTTTTTCGTACATATATAATTCAGACACTAAAATGTTATATACTGAAATGTTACGCATAACCTAAACATACATAAGTTTCAAAACATTCATATGCAATCATATGTTCCACCTAAAAAAATGGAAAATTCGTGAAGTAAAAAGAAGGGGAGGTAGGAAGAAAAACATTCCATATATTAGAGAAGTGCACTTGCACCACCTGCATAATGGAAAATGGGTGGTGAGTAATATTTATCATGTGGATGGTCTATTCCAAAAAAAAATATCATGCCTAGATTTAAATGATTAGTCAAACAAACGGGACAACACAAACCATAATAACATAAACAGATCAATAAACCTAGAATTGAGAATTCTAGGTATGAGTTTTATAAAGTTGAGCATCTCATAAATAGAAGATCTATAAATCAATTATCTCTAAGATTTATGACAAAACTAAAGCTACAGATAAATCTTATAAAAAAAGGATGCACGTTATAAAAAGTCCTTTATGAAACTCATAGACATCAACACTATTTTGAACAACCTAGTCATAGTTTATTACAAAACTCAATGCTTCAATTGGCTTTGACATAGGCAGCATGAAACTCTATTCATGTGTACTCAATGCTTCAAATGGCTTTGACACAGGCAGGGAATGAAACTATATTCTTGTGTGCTTAAAGTAATATAGCTATAGAATTAAATTAAATGAAATAGGACCTATCAAAATAAAAGGGGAAAAACTTCCAATCACAGGTAGATTAGACCTTAAGATTACCTGCTTTTTGGAGATAACTTGATTCTGCATATTGCAACAACCTACACCACACATAAACAAGAGAATTTGAGGACCAAAACAGGTTGATGGTCTGACTCACCGAACATGTTCAATATAACAATCATATGCAATTAAAAGAAAACTCTTTGTTTGATTTCTTTTTTCACTCTGATTTACTCTTCCTATCATTCCTACGTTATAAGTATCGAAAGAGACTCATGTTTCCTCTATCTTATTGATTGGTTGGGACGGTGAAAGGTCATGGAAAGCAGGCGTATTAATTCGAAAATAATCTACAAAAGAAATCAGATTAAGCAAATAGGTTGTTCCACTGAATTAGGCAATGCAGCTATCAATAAACTCAAGCAAATGAAACATGGCAGTATCACATGGTTGGCAGGGAGAGTAGACAGGGTGGTCGAAAATCATCTCAGTGAAAAAAATCTTAGCCAAAAATGTCATAATATTAGAGTGATACCGAACAATTTCTACACTCTAATATAAGTATAAGGGACACCTTTGCAATACTAAGCAAAATTCCATGAAGAGGAAGTAGAAGTTTTTTGAAAAAGAAATATAACTGAAATAGATATACCTTGTTGACACACTCTCATCTGAGCTTTTTTTAGATGATCTTGCCTCAGTGTGCAAGTGAGGCTGAGAGCTGGTATGTTCATTAGCTAAAGGCAGTATAAATGATGACAACAGGGGATCAGCTGAATTAGATGAGGACACTATACATGAAGATCCACCAAGAAGGGACTGCAAATTTCCTTCTCGTAGCTCCTTCCTCAATAATGATAGTGTTGAATAAGATCCACCTTTCCGTGATTTCCTTTTTCGCTGCATGTATTCACTGGTTAAGAAAATCAATCATGTAAAAAAATGGGTTGGGTTTAAATGTAAATTTGCTGGGTTGTCTTCAAATTTACTTGAAGATCCTTTTGAAGTAAACATTTTGGCAAAATGTCCCATAATGTAAAACAGGTTAACTAGGTGGATGCTCAATTAACCTGCAATTAAGTAAAAAAATTTGTGCTAATAACCATTTAAGAATTAATACAACCAATTTAACTTCTTAAAAAAAGGATATCTTAAATATACTCCCATGTTGTAGGGTTATATGTGCTACCATATCAAACCCCACCCTCAATGCACAAACTGGACATACCTGCAGAAACAAATGATAGAATCAGAAAAACTATTGATCTACTTGATCATGAAAAGGTGCCACTTTGTTTCTAATAATATCAGTCTTCAAATAAAATTTGACTTTACCCATACGAAATAGAGGGGAAAAGGTATATAGAATGACTTTTCAAAATGTTTGAATCAATGTTGTTAGAGTTGTATGATTCAGTGCAATTCGGCTAGCTGTCTATTCATATCATAAGATAAATCTCGAATGACTTTTGAATCCTATGTTCTATGAATGAGTTGGTGCAATTTCGATTCATCAATATTTAGTAAGAATTATACAGTTTAGCAATTCATTATTTCTTCTTTTATACTTTTCATTTACCAATTCTCTTGAAAAAAGTTGTAAAGTCATACAAACTTAATGGTTAAATGAAAAGGAATTGAACGAGTACTTACGAAGTTATCCTATTTCACCATTCCTCTATGATATTTATGACTAATTCATTCAATGCACGCACTCTGTTTGCTGTTTCATTTTTTTGTTTTCATTCTTTCAAAATAGAGACTTTAGATATGACTAATTTTTTTTTTATGATTTATTTAATTTTAAATTGTTACACTGAACTCCATACATTGGCTATATGATATATTTGAAATTATTTCCACTTGTCTTCAAGCCTATTATTTGATTATTATAAATTAAAGTGGGTGTTTGCTTAGATTCCAGTAAAGCTGCTTGGAGATTAGAGTGGAATCTACAACTCATCACTATAGTCTACTCGGTAAGATGTTTTATACATACCTCCCTACAGTTAAAAAATTACCAAAATGCTCCACAAGCTCACTTACAGATTCATCAGGATCTGGTGGAATGTTTTTAACGAGTACCTGAAGAAGAAATAAATTCTATAAGCAAAATATGATTGATCAAATATCTCACACCTAAATACCAACATATAACTGGTGTAACAGTTCAGTCCATCACTACAATTTCCTAAAACTTGTTAAAAGATCAAAATGATGATGGATTGGACAGTTCTTCTAAAAGTAGCATAACAGTCATCACTACATTATCGATATGCTTTTATACCCTTTTTATGCACCTTCTATAGATAGCTAGAATTTTAATATACTTGCCTATGACCAGCAACTCCTCATTGGTAATCTATAGAATCGTAAAGTAAGGTCTAGAAAAAATGACTAAGTACGCAACAATAAACAAAAAAAAAAATTCATTGTTAAAATGGAGAAAAATCAAATTTATCGTGAATTGATCAGGACGGCATTTTTCTGACGCAAGAAATTGCAATCTCATTGCGACAACTTTTTCATACTCCTTGGATAAAATATAGCATGTCCAAAAGGTAAATGCATAAGCAACTACAATGTGTGCCCAAAACATGAGGTAGAGCACAAAACTTTAGTAGAGCACACAGTCATAATAGCAACGGCAATCTAAGAAAACCAAAATTGTATAATAAGTATAGAATACAACCATAGAGTGACATGGGCCACCTTAACAGTAACTTCAAAACTTTTACCAAGCAAGACTATGCATAACAAAAAAATGAAATGCTGATAATTGGAATGAACAAGCAAGATATCTTATCTATAAGATGTAATGATAAGGATTCTCATGAGAAGTCAGAGAAATTATGATACAATCACAGAATTAAGACAAGAGAAGAAATAACGATAAAGATTCTGATAAGAACAAAAATAATTAAGATAAATCCAGGAATCTAGAGCAGAGACGTAGAGTAGTTAAGATTTCCATAGTATACTAGGGTTGCACCAAGTTGAACGCTAGATATAAAGCCTCAACATAGTCAAGCATATATATTGTGCTCAACAATACATCTTTATATGCAGCTAGTACTTTGGATAAGAAACTAATGCTAAATAATCTGAAGATACAGCGGCAAAAGGTAAACACTAGACCTAAAGCCTCAACATTGATAAAACATATATATTTGGTCACCAATGCATCTTTAAAAGCAGGTAGTGCTTTAAAATTTGCTAATGGCCCAAGCAAACCTATTAAAATTTGAAACTAAGATACCATCCCAGAATCTAAGAAAGATCAACATTTCACTATAGTCCAAGCAAACCTATGCGATTGTCATATGCATTATACTTGTACTCTGTGTCACAATGTGCTAGCTAATCCTTCAAATGTTATTTGTAACAATAAAACTACATAACTCTGTTTGTCATCTCAAACTTCAACCAAAGGAAAAAATGTTGCTTTTATCAGTGAAATGCAATAAAGTATTGAGGCGAACCTTGCATTGGATGTGTGTGTGTAATCTAACAAGTATAATAGTTTATGAACTCCAAGTCTATCTGAACGAAAACACACACTCATCATATTCTTCCCTTTCTCTTCTTTGTTAGCAATCATAGCAGAGAAGAAACCAGACAATGCTCAACCATGTATTTAACATAATTAACCTAAACAAGAATAACTAAAATTAAATTACATGAACACGAATGGCAAATTCTTTTCCCTCTCCAACCAAAAACATGTTATAAAATGCAAACAATTAATAATGATACATAAAAAAATCTTACCTAGTTTCGATTAGTTAGCTTAGGAGAAAATTATCGCCCCTATATGGATGAACTGCATATTTCTTTGCTTTGACACCAGATATTGTTTTTTCTTCTTCGAGTTTTACGTTCAAGTTTTCATCTCTAGAAAACGTTTCAGGCGAATTGCAGAAGTAATCATTCTTTGCCTTATGAGCAGCCATTGTTTCTGGGAGTTTGTCGTCGTGAGAGGGAAGACGCCCGCTAGCTAGGGCTACGAGTTCGTCAACGCTGGTGTAGAGAAAGGGAAGACACCATCGGTTAGGACTGTAAATTCCTCATCGTCGCCGGTGAGGAGAAAAACGTCGCCGGTGAAGAGAAAAACGTCGCCGCCGCTGGACACACGTTGGTTGGAGTGGATGAGGAAGAAGAATAGCCATTTTCAGAATGTTTTCAAAAAAGATACCACCGAACGAAAAGCACCATTGTTTAAAACCGATTGAAGTATAAAATTTAAGTATAAAATTTATAGCGGTTTGAATAATTGACAAAATTAGTTTTAATTTTTAACGATTTATTATAACTGCTAAAATATACTGTCAATATAAATTATATTTTTTATAGTGTTTCTTATTAATGACAAAATGAAGGTTTCTATCTGGTATATTAAAATTCAAGTATCTAATAGTGATATTTTTTTTTCATGAAATATCCGAGGTAATCTAACTCAAATCGGTTTACCAGGTGACTAATTGGTATTTCTTTTACAATTTTCAACGGTGTGAAAATGGAAATGTTGTCAAAAGTTGAAACGGAAAAAGTAAATATCAGAAATTATGTATATTAAATTGATAATTTCCTTTTAGAGATATAATTATTATTTACAAATTTACAAGAATTATATGTGTATTGATATATTACAACTTTACCTTGATAACCTTGATAAAGGATATATTGCTAAGCACAATAACCTTCATCAAGAAAATCTTAAGAAGACATACAAATGATTTGAATGGCCATCTATACCTATCCAACCAAAACACATTCATAGACAACCCCAATTTTCATCTACAAATTTTGACATGTACATACACTTTTAAAAATTCAATAATTTACGGCAATGTAAACTGACCACTAAGGGTTTTATGATAAAGAAAAAAAGATGGAATATAATTGCTAAAGATCTTCTTTGAAGTTATTTCCCAATGAGAAAGAAAGACTCGTGTATTCAATTCACAATATTGAAAGACAATGCCACAATACAATAATTGACATTAACTCTGAAAGTCCCCATCCATAATCTGTTTCATTGGCCACTTTAGATAAAGTCACACACTTGGGTGCTCCAACCTTTATTACATACGAAAAAGCAAACGTCAAAATCCCAAAAAACTAAAAGAGAAGGTAAAATACATAGCCTACCATCGAGAGATATAACAATTTATCATAACTATTCTACAAGAAAAACATGGCAGATATCTAAAGACAATAGAGACAAAAGTATACTGAGGATTTAACAAGTTCAAGGAAAACAACCATTGTCTCCGCTAGCTTTGTAACAAAGTTTCTCTTTCGTTTTATATGCATGTCTATTTGGTCTATAAGTCCACACTTTGTATACCGCGCAAAAGAGTGTAGATGACCTCAATAAAAGGTTGCCTCTATGTTACATTTTAGTGGAAAATTGGTTTTGACTAGAGTCTCATGAGACTAAGAAGCTTCATCAAGCATATCCAAACAAAGTAAAAAAAGGGGGGCTTTTGGCTTCCGCAACGGTTTCTAACCGAAGTCTATACTACCAGAATAGGCTTCAGTTTTCTTCAAAACCGAAGTCAAAAGCAATTAAAAAAAGATTAAAATAAAAAAATAAAACTTGAGACAGAGAATAGGCTTCAATTTTAAAAAAACCTGAAACCTATTTGACTATATGCTCTAGTTCCTTGGGCAACCTGAAGACTATTCTTCACTAATGCTTTGATTTTTGCTATAACCGAAGCTTATTTTTTATTTTTTTAAATATTTTCTTTTTTGTTTTTCTTTCTGTCTACATTTTAACTTAGTAAGAAACAAAACAACCAGAAACATCTAGGCACGAACTAGATATATCAAACATATAAAAGATATATTAACAACATAAAAATATAAATTTTTAAAAACTTGGAAGCGTAAAAGCTAGGTACTACAACAATGCAAAACACGTTTCGAAAGTTAGGAAACAAGTGTTGCAATATGTGACCTGAATGAAAAAAGATGGACAAGAATAACGATACAAAATGCATGTGTTAGAAAGAACATAACGAGCCTCAAAGAAACAAAAAAAAAAGTGAGGGAAGACAGAACGAACAAATGAGCCAATGATGAAAATGAAGAAAAGGTGGTGTACTATACTAGGCGGATAGAACCGACATGAATCAGTACCCGGCCTTAACTGTTAAGACAGAACACTTGAATCTTACCGTTAACCTATAATACTAGTTTGAATAGTTTAGACGGTAAACTATACGAAAAGACAACGTGTACATGGTAGCTAAAGTTACATACCAGTAAGGACTGCCCACTCCAAACTTAGGATATAACAGTTGAGCTCCCAGAGTCAAATGATAAACCTGAAGTGTGAGCCTTGACCAGGCCCATACGAGCCCAATAGAGCCTCAGCCCATAAGCAAAGCAAAACTATGATTAATGTTCTAAAAATACAGGTGGACCCCAACATTTAAAGATACATAATTCATTAATGCTAAAAAGTGAGATTTGAATTTGAGAGTCTTTGCTGACTTGATCGTTGGAGTCTTTTCTGTAGGTAACCTCGAAACTGTTCTACCCAGAAGACACGAAGACATGTCGAATAAGGCTGAAGAATATCCATCCAAGAGATTCAATGATTGGGGTAAGATAAGATTTGAGCCTCATGATAATCAATTATTGTTTCCGCAAGAATAATTGGCGCACACCTTGGGGCCCGAATTAGCATCTTACAAAAGCAATCCAAGAATCTTTAGATGGTTTTAACCCGCAACAAAGTTGGCGTCTCAAAGGAAGTTGAAGCAAGATATAAGGATACCGTCATAAATCAGGTCGACCTGGTTGCCATCCTAGAATGACAAGCCAAGATGCAACAAGAATTCGCAGAGTTCAAAAAGCGCAGTGCTGATGAAATGAAGGCCATGAGACAGGAAAATTCGTGTCTCAAAAGGAAAATAGAGATGAATGTTGCCCACAAGGGTAAGGAAAAGGAAGTTCCAAAACTCCCATGTGTCAGCCAACTGAAGAAGAAAGCGAGTACAACCTAACTCCCTATACCTTCACCACAACCCATCATACACCTACCCTCCCAACCCATCACACTACCACCTTTCCAACTGCTATCGGGCACCAATAACGGCAATGGGAGGCCTTCACACTTGAGTGATATATTGGGGAAACAGACCTCGATGAGCACGTGAAGATCTATGTCACTCATGTCAGCTTGTACACAAGCGAAGATGTCATGATGTGCAAGGACTTAACCACCACCCTCAAAGGGTTAGCCCTGAAGTGGTGCACATCCCTCCTCCATATTCCATAGATTGTTTCGACACCCTGCCCAACCTCTTTTCTACCCAGTTTGAAGGAAGTTGTCCCCACCAAGCCACCCCGTTATCCCTCCTCGGTGTCAGGCAAGCAAGAGATGAGATATTGAGAGACTTTATCGACCGGTTTAGCAAGGCGGCCCTCACAATAAAAAACTTAACGCAAGATGTGATCCTGCAATGCATGGCCCTAACCCTCAAACTTGGACCATTCGTAGATAATGTCTGCCTCTAACCTCCTATCACCGTGCACTAACTCAAACTACCAACAGTGGATTACATACGCATGGAAGAAATGAAAATGATGCGAACCAAGTTTTGAACTGACTTGCAACCTGTTGATTGAAAAGCCGAAAAAACATTCTCAAGAGCAAATCCCAGACCCAAAGATCCTAGGCCACCAAGTTATTCGTGGTACGTGCCCCTAAGCGTGCCACACTCGCATATCCTTAAAGAAGCTCTACAAACAGACCTCATTCCCCTCACCCTTTGCAAAACTCTTAACCCGCCCAACAGTGATATGACCAAGTATTGCAAATACCATTATAGTAATGGGCACACAACTGATGAATGTAAAGCGTTACAAGATAAGATCAAAGAGCTAATATGATCTGAGCACCTCAAACGGTTTGTAAAAAGAGAAGGAGAAAGCAACTCTCGACCAATGTACAACCGAAATACGGACCCAGTCCGCCAATGTGATCAAAGAGACAAAAAAGACAAACGTAGAGAACACCCTCCGGCGTAGACTAACATCAACCCTGCTGACCGAGTCCCTTTGTCTGGAACTATAAAGACCATATCAGGAGGCTTCACAAGAGGAGGAGCGACGATGTTAGCTAGAAAACAACACCTTAGAGGCATTCAATCCGTTAACGTTATTACCCACACACAAAGGCGTTGAAGGATGCCTTCCATCACGTTCACAAATGCAGATTTTCAGGGCGTAGATTAGTAGCAAGATGATCCAATGGTTATAACTGTGGAGTTCGAAAACTTTGCTATTAAAAAGTACTGGTGGATTAAAGCCATGATTCAATAGACATTTTCTACTATGCTACATACTAGAAGTTATAGTTACCAATCGAAGCCATGATCCCTCACGGTGAACCCTAATACAAATTTTCTGGGGAGAGGGTATGCACACGTGAATACATTTACCAGCACGCAGTATTCTGCGAAGGCTGTCAGGTAGAACCTATCCCTATCTAATTCCTTGCAGTTGAGGCACACATATTATATAACGTTCTTTTGGGAAGACCATCCTTGAACACTTTGGAGGTGGTAGTGTCAATTCCACACCTAGCCATGAATTTCCCCTTAGCATCTAGCGACATCATCACAATCCATGCCGACCAAAAGCTTGCACGTAAATGCTACATCACCAGTCTATGACCAAAAGAGCTTATCCTAACCGCCAATAACATCGAACGAGAACCAAGAGTAAGCATCTCCTTGTTTTGATTATCCCACAACGTTACAAGAATTGATTTAATAACATTCTACAAGTACTAATATCTAATAGGATTCTCAGAATTTACTTGATTTTTGCTTTATGTGGCTGTAGGGTATAACAAAAAAGAACATGACAACATAATCTCCATGGAAGAATTCATCTAAAGCACAAAAAAATTACAAAGACAAAAGTGATGCAAGTTGTATAGTGTGAGTTGTATAACCCTTAACACTAATATATTGGCATTTAATTTTCAATCTTTGTCCAAAATCAATTCAAAAATAAATAGAAAGCATACATCAATGATAAGAAAAAAAAATGATACCTTAACTGGTTGCCTCATATCTTCCCAATTATCTTTCATCTCTCTCCAAGTTGTGTATGTCAAAGGAGCAATGTGTGCATTCCTAGCCAATGTTCCCAAATAAGAGCTCAAGGCAAGTGATGGAGCCAGCTTCGTATAGAATCGACCTCCGATCGTCGATCCAGGCATAGATCACCGACAAAGCAGGGAAAGATTATATCACGTTGCACACTCACAGTGGCTTGGGAAACCTTAGGAGGAAGGTGAGCTGAGTTTTTACAAACAATGGCTTGCCCTTTATAGAAGAGAGGCAACCAAAAAAGTGGAAGGAAAGAAGAAACGCCATCTAACATCCTTACGGCACAAGAGAGGGAAAGCAGTTCAGTCAACAATCCCTAACAACTAAGGAACAACACATTGATGGAAGATATAAACCCTAGTAGATGGTTGATACGTGTGTGGCAAGAGGGGTTCGCGTGAGGGCAAGAAGAGAGGGTTGTTACTGAAACCCTAACAGCACCATGAGAAATGAAGAAACTTTACTCTTTTAGGAGAATTTGGGCCTATCTTCTAATGCACAAGCGGACTATAATTTGGGCTGAATGAATGTGAAGGTTCAACCCTAATTATTCAACACATTACTGCAACAAATGAGCTTGGCTGCAAGTAAATTTCAACCCAACGCGTAAAGATGTTGAGAAGATAGTGGTATGCACGCGTGGAAAAATTTGGGCTGCATGTTGTAGGCCCAATTGTTGATGGAAAATGATATTGGGCTGCAAAGTTGATGCTATAATCCATTAAGGTGTTTCTTTGGGTGGCAGCTTGAAAAAATGGATTGCAATTAACGAAACAAGCCCAATTAGAACAACCTTTATTTAATTAAAAATAAAAGAATATAAAAGAAATGGGCCTAGCCAATGGCCCAAGCTATGAGCCTTAATGGGATTACATCAACAACTCTATACTGACCAATAGGTTGGCCAAGAATATTTAGTCTAACTTAAATGCGATTTTCATGACTCAAACCATGAGGCTTAAGAAACTTTGTTGGACCCCTTTTCTTCTTGATAACATGACCTATTATAATAAATGACAAAAGAATAATCTTGTTTTTTCTATTTTTTTTTCCTAAAGAATATATATTATCAAGTAATTTACACTTACTATCATCGTTAATCAAATAGGGTGCCAAGGGTGTTGAGCAAGGACTTGATGCTATCTCTTTTACCTCATTAAGAATTTCAATAATTGATCCACTTGGCCATGAAGCCTCATGCTTCTTGATGTATGTTTGAACTTCTTGATCATTAAGGGTATCTTCCATTGAGTTGGCAGCCCATGAAACTTAACCTCTTGCCCTTATTGTACAACTTAAAAAAAATAAAGACATAAGCAATTTAAATTGTGAACTCAATCATCAAGTGACTTCTTGATGTTTATTGTATGTGGTTTTAGAGAGAGTATGCGTGTGCTTGTGGTTTCCATTGTAGTGAGTTATCTTTGTGAACTCATCACTACTATGATTATTATGATTCTTCTTTTTGCCTTGGCGTGATATTTAGAGTTTTTCTTCTATATACGACACACTTATGATTAGAGCTGTCATGGGTTGGAACCCGCGAGCCAACCCGGCTCACCACGGGATCGGGCCGGGTTGGGTAGAAAATTTTTTATAAATTTCAATATGGTAGATTTTTAACCCGGCTCACATAGAACCCGGCTCACCTGGGTTGAACCCGTGGTGAGCCGGGTTGGCTCACCAACCCGCAAATAAAGAGTCACATAAGTGTTTCTTGTTAAGTTGGGTTCGTATTTGGGTTAAGTTAGGTTGTTTTTTTTAGCCAACACATAGATGATTTGTATTTTTTGTGATTTTAGTTTGTATTTAGATTATATTGAAGTTTATTTATATTTTAATTAGAATCATAATTAAGGTTTGACTAAAACAAATAAAAAATAGTATTTAACCCACTAACTCGTGGTGGGTCGGACCGAGTTCAAATTTTTTTGGCTCATTAATAAGTGAGTCGGGTTGGGTTGGTTAATTAAGTGATCAACCCGTGGTGGGTCGAACCTGGTCGGGCCAAGTTACCCGTTTTGACAGCTCTACTTATGATTATTATTTAGGTTAAATTATTCTTTTGGTCCCTTTATTTGTCAAGAAATTTCAGTTTGGTCCTCAAGTTTTTCATTCGCTCAATTTGGTCCTCATTTTCTTAAAAATGATTCAATTTGGTCATTGTCGTTAATTTTAACCAGACGGTGTTAAAGTCAACGCCACATGTCAATTTCTGGTTTATTTTTTTATTTTTTACACGTGTCACTTTACAGTTATGCCACATGTCAAAATGACTCAATTTGGTCCCTATATTTGTGTTTAGTTTCAATTTAGTCCCAATTTTTGTAAAAATAAAGTAATATTGTTTGTCCTTAGATTGACACTCAATTTAATCTTTGTATACAACTTATGATGATATTCTTAATAAAATTGACGTTTTTATTAAATATTTGTAGAAATATTTTTAAACAAGTTTTGTTTTATTTATTATTAAATAAAGTTAAACCCCAAACTTAATTTCAAAAATTAACAATTTTGTCATCATATATAAAAGCATCAAGTGTATCATATTATAGAAACTTAGTGAAGATTAAAAATCAAATAACTTGTCACACTATTATTATATTATTATTATTATTATTATTATTATTATTATTTTATTTTTATTTTTATTATTATCATTGTTTTATTGTTATTGATTTATTTTATTATTATTGCTTTATCTTATTAGTATTACTGTTTTATTATTATTTTTTATTTTATTTTATTTTTATTTTTTATAGTTTCGTTTTATTACTATTATTATTATTATTATTATTATTATTATTATTTTTATTTTGATCATTCTTATTCGTATTCTTATTATTATTAATTTCATTTTATTTTGTTTTATAATTATTTTTATTAGTATTATTATTTAATTTTGTTTTACTATTATTTTATTATTATTACTATTTTATTTTATTGATGATTTTATTATAATTATTTTTTGTTTTATTATTATTGCTTTATTTTATCATTATCATTATTATTATTTTATTTTATTAATATTAATGTTTTATTATTGTTGTTTCATTTGTTTTATTATTATTTTAATTTTTAAAATTTCGTTTTATTATTATTATTATTATTTATATTATTATTATTTTATTATTATTATTTTCGTTATTTTTATTTTTACTGTTTCGTTTTATTATTATTATTACTACTACTACTATTTTATTGCACGTGCGATATCTTGGGGGCAATGGTTATGTGTTCTTCCTGGTTTGTATATTGTTTGATTCTCTAGGATTGTGTGTTGGGTATAACACTTTGTTTTGATGGTTTTATGTGGATTTATTTTGATTCTCCGGTATGTATAAAAGCAAGAATATGGTTGTGTTTGATGTATGACCATGTGATATTGTGTAGTTAAATTCAACTTAATGATATGAAAGTGTATTTACTTATCATGGATGCATGTTTTTCATGAACTAAGTGTCTTGTGTAAATAGGTTCATTGGAACCTATTATTGAGTGCCAAATACTAGAAAATTATCAATTATTGATGTGGCGTCTCGAAGAATGATGTAAATCACCAAAAGATAGGCCACAAAGTGAACTCTAGAGTAAAACCCGAGAGTTGGCGCTTGGCGACGGAAGTGGTCCCGTTAGGCGATGTGTTGTAGAACTGGGCTCGGACCAAAATCCAATGGGTTGGCGTCCGGCGGTGCCAAGTGTTCTGCCAGATGGTTTAGAACAAGATTTAACCTAGCAACGTGGATGTTGTGGTAGGTGGTTTTGGATGTAGTGATGGATTACGTGAGGGATTATACACAACTTTGGATGAAGGTCTTGATGCGATGCTTTGTTGGGAACCCAGTTACGAGTGCGACTTGTATTGGGATAACACGTGGCCACTCGAGGTTGTAGCCTGGTGGTTTTGAAAGTCTAGTGGAGTGTGCAAGATCGTGGCTCGTACGGATGGGTTCTGGAAGATTGCCTCCTCGGTGTTATCCGACGATTTTGGTAGTCTTAGGACAAATATGGACTGCAGTTCGTATTGGGGAACTCCACTTAGTGTCACAGATCGTGGTCTTGGCAAATTTATTCTCGCGTGTGGACTTTTAGGTGGTGGCCTGTAGTCAAAAGGACAAGTAGACACTCGTGGCAACAAGGATCGATCAATGTAATCATCAAAGGTGTAACATAACTAAGGAATATTACTTTGATAATAACATAAGCAATTAAATAAAAGAAATTAAATACGATAATATAAGAAATTCCTCATTTATAAACACATGTTCCCAAAACACGGGAAAATTAAAATCGTAAAGTTTCATACATTGTAAATGTTCGCGATCAAAACTATTACAAATATAAAAGCCCAAAACAGCTAATGTTCAAAACATAAAAAAACATCAAAATCTCAATCTTCAAAAAGCCCCATATGATCCCGCACTCCAGTATCAAGCGTCGCTTGGCTCACCTGTCAAATCATCTGCTCCCGGATAATAAATCATTCGATCATCGCCACACACACACAGATAGGGTGAGCTATGCATATAAGAACAAATTAAATATGATACCCATCCCAATAAAAATTTACTGATATATATTAATTACAAATTATCCACCCCTGATCTCAGATTCCTTCCTGAGTCATATGCATGAAACTAGGTCTTGGGACTCTTACTGTGCTTCCACGAAACTATCCCTTTCGTGGTCCAACCCTACGAGCCAATCCTGCTCATAGTTCGACCCTACAAACTCCTCGTCTGTAGTAAAACATCCAAGCTTACTTAACTTGGACCCTGACACGCACGTAATCACCATACTGTGGACTCCTAGACCAATAGTAGCCGATGGAAACATCACGGTTCCTTGCACATCGTGCGCCCAACGCATGAAATCACCATATTAAGGACTCCTCGCCCAATAGTAGCCGATGGGAACTCATCTAGTTCCATGCCCATCATGCGTTCAACCACTCAAGCACATCCCAGACCCCTATTGGACTTGGTCCGTCAAGCCCAAGCATAAACGAAGTGAACTTAGTCCTTCAAGTCCACTAATCAAAGTAAAAACCAATTATACAGCCACAAAACCTGTCTGGTACCGCCTAGGCATCGCTAGGCGGATACTGGCAGAAAATAGCCCGGCAGTCACACTTCCATCGCCAGGCGCTGCTGACCAAACAGGACCCGTAATTCTCCGTCACTGCCTGGCGGACATAATCCTGACGCTAGGCGCTTAGCGTTGACAGTGGCCACTGCCACTGTTTGTCACTCTACCGCCCGATGGTTCACCCTGCACCGTCAGGTGCTATACCAGTAGCACAATGCTACTGGTTTTTGGCACTTTTTACAGGTCCTAATAGGCCCCAAACACATAATATTTTTGTCACACATACCTGTATAGTAATACAAGACATACAACCAAACCAGGATACAATATATACAACAAGCTCATGCCCAAGTCACTATTCCCACATCTCAAATACACCTTACACAGTCCAAATACAAGAACAAGTTCTATGATATAATTATTATACTCACCACTTACTACAATATAATTTACAGTTTACCTACTTTTCTCCAATTTCGTTTAGGCATAAGTCATAATGCAAAATGAGCCTTAGTTTCCACAAGTTGATATGTTCACTCAATTTCCAAAGGGTAATTTCCTATCTATTAACCCAACTCTCACAGAACCCTCTCGCGATTCTCCAAACGTGCATCTCGCAGCAACCTCGCCAAGACACTCTCCCCTCTGATGCATCTGCCACATTTTCCAGCATTCGCAATATCCACAACTACCCCAAATTCAGTTTTTCATTAAGTCTAACACGATTACGCTTCCACACAGTATCCAAATTTAATATCCTAATTACTTTAACGGCTATTTTCAATCAACACGATTAATCACAGAGCTCATCCAAGTTTTCCAAATTCTAATTCCCCATGAACCCTAAATTCCCATTTCAATTACAATTCATACCATCGTCCCCCAATTACGAATTTACGGATAATAACCCATCATACCCATGATATTCGTATCACAAGAATCTCTCCCAAGCCTCTTCCACCACAAAAATACCAAAAATCAGATGGAACTGGATAGGTCAGTTCGTGTCGCCTGGCGGACTGCACTTAGTCGCTAGGCGGTGCATAGCAAGAACCCAGAAAATAAGCACTAGAAGCATGAGCCGCCTGGCGGCGTTGAAGGTCCGCCAGGCGGTTTCTGGAAATCTCCAAAAATTCAACAGAATTCGACATAAACTCAGAATACACATTGCAATCATCCAATATAGCACGAAAACATACAATTATCACCAAACACACAAGTAAGAGCTCCCCTAACCTGGATTAAAGCTTTACCCGAGTATTCTTCTACTTCTTTCCTTGGACTTAAAATGATCTCCCTTGGCTTCTATCAATTCAGCCTTCGAGGATCCAGTCACACCCTCAATTCCTCCCTGAATTTCGCACTCTCTGTCTACCTCACAATACTCTCTGTAGAACCTTTCTCTTCTCTCACAATTAGATTGCATTAAGAGTTAGGGTAACCATTCAAGCTCACTTAATTGTCTTATTTTTCCAGCTACCCTTGACTGCTGTTTCTGCTAGGGTTTCCCTTAACCCTTCAACTTCAAATCAAACTAAAAATGGCAAAAATAGAGTTTCATTTGGGTCTTCCAAGATTTGAACCCACACTCCTACACATACCAACTCAATGCCTAACCAATGCAACCAACTCATGTTTCATACTAACCAATATAATTCAATTATTATAAAAATCCACAACATGTTTTAATATACACAAAAATAATACTAATTTAATATCACACAAAAATAACATACATAGGACTCGAACCCAAGTCCTCTCACACACACCAAGTACTCTCAACCACTAAGCTAGTACTTTTCCACGTCATACACTCCATATTTATTACCTTAAAGGTTCTCTTTATCCACATTTATTAAATAATTATTTAATTACTATTTTAATTTTTTCCCGGGTCTTACAAAAGGTATATAATCAAGAGGTGTCCAAAGGAAGATTTGGAAGTTGAGGTTTAAGGATTATGGCTTGTGAGTATCAGAAGTGTTGGAATATTATATGGTTATTTATTATATTGTGTAGTGCAACTTTATTCTGTTGAGCTCACCTTATCTGTTTGTGTTTGGCGATGATCGTGTAATGTGTTACACGAGAGCAGATGATGTTGTAGGTGGTGCTGGTGAAGCATAAATTCGAAGAGGGGCTAGCTTGGGGAAAAGCCTTTATGATGTTTTCTTGTTTTATGGATTTTAAATCTTTTGTAATCATTTATGTTACCAAACTCAGAGTTTGTAATCGACAATCATAGTTTGTGGATTTTGATTTTATTGCGGTATAATAAATGTTGTAAATTTTCCTGCATTTTGGGAAAAGAAATTATTATAAATGTGATTTCATACTTTTTCCTATTCTAATTATTTAAATTAGTAATGTCTGACCAGAATGTTACAACCCGAGGCATAAAAGTTTGCCCCAATTTAAAAATATCAAAGCAAAGGTAAAAATAAAAATGTTACGGGGTTTATGCCTCGGTTTTAAGTGCAACCAAAGTATAAAAGTTTGAAAAAATTACAAAAGTGTCATCGCGTCTTCATATGCCTCGTTTGCACGTGAGTCGAGACATATAGGGTGCCTCAATGGCCACACTGATTGGTTGCCAATGTTAACTTGTTTGAAAGCATTTGAGATCAAAGATTGCCCGAAGTTACGTTTTCTTCCAGATGACATCAATTGCCTCACTGCTATTAAACGTTTGAAAATCGTAGACTTTCCTTAATTATTTAGAAAATTCATGCTACAAGTCGGAAAGTATTAGGACCAAATGTCATACAACAAATATATTAGCATTGTTGAAAGAAAAAGATATGTAATAAAAGTAAATAAAAGAGGAAGTGGAAAGTTTAAACTACTTTGATAAATATTGAAAGGCAATACTTCTTGAGACACAATTAGGACTACCTTCGTTACCTATGGGCAAACAAAAAATACATTCAATCATGACAAAAGACTAACAAAAGGTGATAAATTTTACTCTGTAAAAAGCATTACCTCTTGCCCATTAGGGACAACTTAATCTCACGGGTGGGCATATTCAGAACATAATCAGTATCAGTGACAATTATTTGAAATCCTAGACAAAGCAAAACTTATTCAATAACGATTACAAGAGTTAGAAAAGCATCAAACTATTAAAGAAAGAAAAATTTCCCGCCTCAAAAGAAAAGATTATCTTCTCCAATACATCCTTTGATATTGCTTCCTAAATAGATTAAGAGAAATCAGTTTTTCATGCTCTAAAATTCCTAAGAAGACTTCTAAAAT
>Ga0214542_1005998_pt1 | contig 22582 bp, 10 predicted proteins | sample CNSS1metaG_FD_160096 | JGI IMG/M metagenome (GOLD analysis project Ga0214542, IMG submission 160096) | Root nodule microbial communities from cowpea collected in UCLA plant growth center, Los Angeles, California, USA - CNSS1 | ecosystem: Host-associated > Plants > Roots > Nodule | place: USA...
GATCGAAATTGAGACAATCTAACATCCAAGGGCAAAAAAAAAAAAACAGTTATCAATCTCAAATACAAAGTATATATAGGATAAAATATATTTTTCATTCCAAACTATTCTAAAAAAAATGTATTTCGTCCTTAAACTAAATTATATACTATTTCATCTCTGCAAATAATGTCAATCATCCTCTTAACAAACGGTTGTTTTCTATGTGACAAATGAGGTTCCATTGTAAACTATAATATTATAATATTATCTTCATGTATCTTTTGTTGAAGAGGATATTTTACATGACTTTTATAAAATGAAAGGATGAAATAGGTATATAATTTAATTTCGGGACAAAACACCATTTTTTGAAAATAGTTTGAAGACGAAAAACAAATTTAACCCAATTAAATAGGACAAAAAACAATAGATTGAGATACCTTATAATAGCACTAAAGCCAGTTGGAAATATTTTCTTTGCCTGCATCCAGAAAGCAAATAAGTATGGCAATTAAATGAGACACAACATAGGAACAGTTTTGTCAAAATAGATGTACTACCAATGAGTAACTCTGGAAGTTCTTCCAGATAAGAATCCCTGACAATGCTGCAAATAACGAAACAAGTCAAGAGAGTAAATAACAATTATCCAAATAAGATCATGCTGCAGCCTTTTAGTTTCTTTCTTTTTCTTCCAAGACCAGCACTATCTTAATACTGCTTAAATCACATACCTGCTTGTCCTAGAATAAATGGTAAGCTTGATTTTCCTTGCCTCCAGACCTTCAAGCTAAGGGTACTGAGGAACAGTAAAGCACCACCAAAGAGCACACCACTGCTCAGTGTTGCAGGACTACGTGAAAAAAGGAACCCAACAATCCCTCCAGTTAAAACAAATCCACCTAAAACAAAAGATAAAGATGAGATATAACATCTTTAAGGGGAAGGAATGATTTCCTAATAGAGTACGGTATGTTTTCTTTTAGTACTGAAATAATGTACAACCCTTCCATATTTTTTATGCCACGGGTCTCAAAGAAATCAACCACAAATAATATATCTAGTTCAGAATAGTGTTCCGTTTAAACTGCCACGTAGGTTCAAAAAGTTTAATAAGTCATAATCTAAGTAATACTAAACTTTATAAAGCCTATATGGTGGTCAATTTTTGGACCGAAGGTTCAGATAAATGACAAGTGTCGGTTGGTGAACAATAGCAGATATGGAACAATAGCAGAACGTATTCGACAGAAGAAAGAAAGGACATCAAGAAGCTAGTTAGCAGGTGTCAGTAAGTTGAGCTGGCAATAGTTGGATTGACACTGTTGAGATATATGACCAGTTAGTTAAAATTTGAAAGAATCTGCGGGCATGTAGGGTTTATCGGGACTTCTAATTTTTTGGCAGAGATACAATCTCTGAAGGAGCCTTAAGCTCTGGTTTTCTTCCCAAGCTCTTATGTAGTACAATATTTCCAATTTTTCTTACTAAACTTAGCTCGTCTCTCCTTTTTGCTTTATCCTTCTGACTGGCATTCCAATATTGGAGAGTCTCAACAGAAAAGAGAAAACGGTTTCATCATCTCTTTTACCTTGAGTTCATTGAGTGAAAAAAAAAAAGCATTTGCTTTCATTGGGGTGAGAAATTCCACCCTCTACGTAACTTTCCTAATAAACAGTTTAAATTGATAATTTTAGAAGAAAATGACTGGCCTTGATTGGACAGGAAAAATCAAACCTGTTCTAATGCTATATCTATTGGATTGGCCAAGGGAGATATCCAGGACTTTGTGAGGTCCTGTGATGTCTGTGAAAAGAACAAATATGAGGTTACACGTGGTGGACTCTAACAGACTCTATATTCCTAAACAGATTTCAGTAGACACTTAGATTTCTTGAGTTTACATAATATTAGAGGCTTATACATCCTATTTGTGTTGAGGATAGGGGTTTAGTTACAATATAGCTCTTTTTTGGTTGCTTAAGCCTCCTGGTATGGACAAGGTAGTCACTGAGTTATTCTTAAGATATTCAGTAAGGCTAAACAGTATTAACAAATCTGTGGTTAGAGACTGATTCCTTTTTCATTATCCATTCTTAGAAATAATTGTTTAGGTTGAGGGACATTACTTAGATGCTCTCTTATCATCCTGATTCAGATGGCCAAACCAAGTCTTGAATAGGGGTTTGGAAACCAACTTGAGCTGCTTTAGCTCATTGATGACGTGAGCTTAGCTATGATGAGAAGCCAATAGTTAGTTGACATAGGCATTATTCAGACTAAGTTGACATAGGATACAATTATAAAAAAAAAATCTCTACCCCTCCATTTCCCTCCAAACAAGTACAGAATAAGGGAAATGCATCATATAATATAACTTAACTAATATACAAATCATCTACACAAGGAACCACTTACCAAAGGGAATGCCTAAACAGAAGTCATGGATTTTTGCAGTCTTTTTCGGTTGATCAACACTTTCTTGTATTTCCTGTCCAAACCCTGTTTTTTCAGTATCATGGTCCTCTTTTGTTGAATATGAGTTCTGCTTTTCTTCAACATGTAGCTTTGACACATCAGCTGCATAACTTAGTGTATTTTTGGTATCAGTCCCAGCAGTATCTGTGTCATGCCTCTCCAGACTCATAACAACTGATAACTAAATGAGATATGCTTCCAGTTCAGTATCAATGTCAAATAATTGCTCCAGAAAACTTTTATTTAACAGAAATATATTATTTATGCAGTTATTCAAGCCTGTCCATATTGTCTAGCACTACGGCTTGCAATATCAAAGTAAAAATATGTGCAAGCACATAGACTTAATATGACTTTCCCTAAATGTAGAGAAACGTGCCAATCTATCAAATCATCAACAAGGCCAACTTGAATACTTGATCATATTGACTTCCAGTACTCTGCTATATGCTTTTTAATTTGTATATTCTCACTACAATTACATAAACCAATACAAGCATATATGAGAAATAAACCTTTCCAATCCAGTACTTACAGAAAAACACATCACTGACCTTGCTTAAATAAACTTCTTTATAAACACTTATAGGAAAACAAATGATATAAGTTTTTTTTTATAAGTTTAAGTTAAAATTAGTTTTGTAGAAACCCTTTTATTTTGCTTCCCTAAAAGTTTATTTTAACTTATGCATAAGCTAATTTTATCCTATGGAAAAAGCTTATTTCATATTTTTCTTCTCCTCTATATGGAAAAAATTATCCAAATAAGATATGTAGTAATGGATCCCAAATTTGAATGATGTAGATTATGTGTGCTTAGCAGCAATAAAGTCAATAGTAGAAGGGAAGCAAGGTAAAGAAGGGCAGAGTGATACCCCAAAAGGAAACAAGTCACAAGAGGAATGTGGATGATAGATATGATGGAATGGAACACACAGTTCTAACTGTCATACATCCATATTTAAAAATAATAAAAACAACAAATTTTCCAAAATTCCGGTGATTAAAAAAATATTGCTTGTGATAACAACAGGCTGCTTCTTTTTTCTACCGAAATCCAAAATACAATGCATTTATGTTAATGCTTCTTCTCTTCTAGTATTCTGGTTTGGAAGTAATACAAATTCAAAAATTCCAATGACTGAAACCAGCAAAATCAGAAACCAAATGTATGAACAGAAAGAGGCATTAAAACAACCATCAAGAAGCCGCAAACAAAACACGATAACATTTTTTTTCCCAAGAGAAACCAATTAATTCAAACACGCATTAAATGTACACAGTTAGTCAATCCATAATAAGAACCTAAAATTGCGATTCTAACACAACAGCACACTGGACACTAAAGTCGTCGATGTTAGAGTTCCGTTAATTTTTTGCAACGACAGCTACTTCAAACTTCCCTTGGTATGTGATTTAGCAAGCGGCGGTTTAGATCTACGCAATATCTTGTACATTCGCGAGCCTGATGCACGCAATTATTCTTACCAAGAACCCTAACAAGTTACAGTGACGGTGGCAATAAACTATTTGGAAATGAGAAAGAGGAGAAATACCTTGGAGCGAGGGGAAGGAAATAGAAGCGAGCGGCGGCGTAGGTGTATGCTACGGTGGGCGGCGGAGAAGCATCCGAGCTGAGAAATCGCGGTAGCCGCGGCCATGTTTGCACTCATCACTGCCTTCGATTTGGTTGGATGCAGAACACAAACAATATTTTATCGAAAAGAGAGTGAAAAACAGAGCAGTCAACGGTTCCGCCACCTACCCATTAGCCTTTGGCTTCATAAATTTAGATACCAAAATAACCTTTTGCTTTACCAAAACATATTGGAAGTAAAATATTAATGATATAACTTTTTCTTATTCTAAATAAATAGAATTTTTTGTTTACGAAGTTTTTAGTGATGTATGAAGTTCTTAAGTCTTTCATTCTTTATTTACATTGTTATTGACGAAATGATGTTTATAAATTATGAGAATATATGACTATTTTTGTTTTATATTTTCGTATTTCAATGTTGAGAAATTAAAGAAAATAGAAAATTGAATGACACAAAAATTATAATTACATATTTTATTTTTATTTTTTTTGGGTTTGTTAACTTAAACACTTAGTTGGTATACATAAACATAATAAAAATTACTAGTTTAATTATAATGTTTACGCCGTTTATTCAAATATAAAATTATTATTCAAATAAAAAAGTCACTTATTTTTATTTTTTTATACTCGATTTAAGAATAGTAGTCTAAAATTGAAAGTAATCAAAAAAAAATTGTCTTAGGTTATCACAGTAAAATTAGCTTCATTTCTGTTGAAATACTATCTTACATTATATAATGTAACATGGTTCAAATTCTGACGAAAGGAAAAAACCAGAAATACATACAAATTTTATCTAAGAATTTTTTGTTTTCATATATTTATTTTATTATTTTATTTTTTTCTATACTTCTGTATCAAAATTCCAATGGAAGTGTATTGGGAAAAGATAAATAAAAAGTTAAAAAAAAAACATAATAATTTAGAAAAAAAAAGTGGAGAAAATAGATGAAGTTTTAATTGTTTTATTTTATCTATCAAACTTGAGCGCCAAAAACCCTTGCTTTGCGTTTTTTCTTTCATAGCTAAGCTGGGATCGAAGAACATCATTAGCAACAGCTAGTTCCATGTTGTGCTGTCTCAAATGTTTATGAAGCGGCGAGTGGCACCGTGCGCCTCCGTTGTCTCATAAAAATGTCTCTTTTGCCTCGTCTTCGTGTCTTCGCCACGCCTTTACTTTCATCTTCTCTCCTCTCCCCCTTCTCTCAGGTCCTCTCTCTATGTATATATACTTTCATTATCGTTGTTTTTATTTTCCTTTTGCGAAACCTCTCACTCTCATATTTTGTTTGCTGCAACTTAGGCACATAAACACGTGCTTATTGAATATGAAAGAGGCTTAGTCTCGTCTATTAAAGCTTTTAGTTTTCGTGTAGCGTACTATGCTCAATTAGAAGGGGAATTTGAAGTGTAGTTATGCTCTACGCAATTTGTGGATTTGGTTTGATAGTTCAATCGAGCTGGGTGCTTCTCATGTTATTAATTCATAGAATTGTTATTATTTCAGTTTCTGATAGGATAATTTTCTGTGTACGCAAGCACTTAACTGGAGAAGAAAATGAGAAAGAAAAATAAAATAAGTTTGAACTGAACTCTTACATTTAGTTAATATCTTTGATGGACTATAGTTAGATTATACATGAGCTAATTTATGGAAGTTCTGTCGTATTAACTTCTGTAAAACCGATTTTAACTTATACATGAGCTTTTTAGCTTATGGGAGAAGTATATTTCCTTGAAGTTTATCAAAACTTGGCCTTAGTGAGTTTTTGATTTGGGTTTCTTTCAAAATGTTAATGGGTTTTGGCATTTTATTTTCCTTTCTGTCTCTCTAGATGTTCGTATGCTTTTCCCCTACCCCCAAATGAGCATTGTTTAAACCATTTTCATCACCTTTCGTGACAAATTATGCCCTTTTTCCCACCTAGAATGGAGGTAGACAACTGATGACAAGAATTGGCATCAATACCTGCTCGCTTTCTTCCACAGGTATTAGTTCCATGTTATCTAATGTACCTTTGTGTGTTTATTTGGCATTAACTCTTGTTTGCTTTTTCTGTGGGCATCTTTCTCTTTTTGAGTATGTATATATGTATGAATAGAAGTATGTCTTTCATCTTTGAGAATAGAATCATCTTAAATGATGTGATAATAATAAAATTGGAAGCATTTCAGCTGAAGCTTCAGATTTAGAATGTGATGTGACTCGTGATGATGTCAAAGCAGCAGAGAGAGCCAATGCACTTTGCATGGCTGTATCACAGCTTGCTAGTGAGTTTAGCAAGGAATCTATGTTGTCTCTGCATAAGTTTTTTGGTGTACGCCGTGCTCGTGTGATATCTACAGGCTCCTTGAAGCTTGACCTAGCCCTGGGAATAGGAGGATTGCCAAAGGTAAAACAAGATTTGTGCAGATCCTCTTTAAAGTTTTGACAATTGTTTGGTGTAAGAAAAATGTGTTTTACATGCATAAGATGCGATATGTATTATGTGCTCATAGTTTTCTGGTGGATGACCCAGTGAAATTTGTGTAGCAGTAGCACTAGAACATATATATACTTTTACTCTGATATTTAGATGGCCTCAAATGCCCTGAATTTACTAGTCGGTATTAACATGAAACCAGAGCCTGAAAAAAATTCTTTGCAATATTTAATTTAGCTCCTAAAAGTGTTGAATATTGATATTTAAGTGTATATCGATATATTCAAATTTCAGACAAGGAATCTTGGGGTCATATTCCTCATCCTAGTTCTCTTTCCCACTTAATAATGTCTCATTATTAATCTGCAAAGGTAAAAACATAGAATGGTTTCTCTTTCCGTTGTTAATTATTTATGATAGACTTAGGGAGACTCCTTTTATATTATGTATCCTATATGGCAGTGTTTTCTACTGAAGTTAGAAAGTTTATGATTATAAGCGCTTTGATTCTGCAAATGGAGCTGTAATGATTTTTTCAGAGTAGCTCTTGAAAGGGTTTTATTTTCCCCCTCTTTCAACCCAGCTTTCTGCTCTTGAAACACCCGTTAAGATTCAGAATTTATACCTTTCCAGCCAAAGGGAATTTTTCTTTAGGCCTGATGATAATTGTATAAGCATTATTCACTGTCAGAATTTATCAGCTGCGTAAAGCAGTACACCACATGAACTTGACTAATAACATTTAGTTATTTTCCTATAGCAGCCTTTCTCTATTTTTGAAATATATTTTCTTTCTTATTCCTTTAAATTTGAAATGTGTAGCTATCAAAAGTATATTAGTGTGGTTTTTGGTTGGTCAACTCATTCCATATGGGTACTTTACTGGGTTGGCTGAAAATGACGATTCTTACTTCTAGTGTAAGATTCTTTTTCCATTATATCCTTGGATTTTTAACGTAATTGCATATCACTATTTTAGGGTAGAATGGTGGAAATTTATGGACGAGAAGCAGCTGGTAAGACTACACTTGCTCTTCAAATTATTAAAGAAGCTCAAAAACTTGGAGGTATTTATCAGTATTTCAGCTTGTTAGACCTTCTTCGTGTATCTAATAAGTTCTAGTAATTTAATATTATCAGAGAAAAACAGTCTGTTCATGGAAATTTCTGTTTGAGTTTCTTAGGAGTACTATTGATGTTGTTAATAAGGGTAGGAATTATGACCTGTTCATAGCTATGGAGTATTTTTGAACTTTTGGAACTTGCTATGGAAAATTATTTTATTTGTTCACTACTCCCTCCATCTTTTTTATTTGTTGTGTTAAAAAGTCTTCGACTATATATATATAGTCAAATTATAGTATATATAAATAGATACAAGTCTCATTTTACAAATCAGAAAGTGAGGATGAGTTAGATTTAAAGTTCATTTTATTAAGATGGTCATAGGAGCTTTCTTTTTCTTCTGTTGATCTGTCCGCTTAGAAGTTCAAGAGAACCTTAATAACTATTTCTCAATCATGCCCGTATCCTAACTTAATTCTGAAATACTTTACACACTTGTTATAAATGAGAGAATAGGAAGTGAGAAGAAATTAATATAAATGAGAGTATTGATTGCAATTCTTAATACGCATTCCTAAGTGAACAGATTAAAAAAATGGAGGGGGGATAAAATAATGATGCTTTAGAGGTCAAATATTCATCAAATCATATATATACACTTCCAATCAGGCTACATTAAGTTTCAATGTCGGTAAATTCTTCAATCATGTATTTGCACATTTATGTTTCCTTGAAGTAGCAAACTGTGGAGGTTAAAAACTGTCACTATACAGAAACTTCCGTATGGGCTCGAAAGTTGTAAACTGTCATCATTTATGTTTGCTATAATTGACATCATATCATTTCATAGACCCTCAAAAGTGAAGCATAGAAAAAGACTAATCTTTTTTGAATTTCAAACTAAGCAAATAAATAAGAGGTAGACCATGCAAGAAAAATTTACAAAATGTAAAACATGTATTGGGAGCAGCTGGAAGTCGTTACTTCATTTGGGAGTGGATTAGTTTCTTGGTGATGTTCTAAGCTTTTATACTTAATTGAATTAGTTCAGCATAACTGGTGGAGTGTGAACATGCACTAAGCTATTTGTCTCTAGAATTTATTTTCTTTTACTTATTTCTACCAAAATATTGACTCAAATTTCTGTTATTTCTTGTCATTTGAAACATGCAAGATGCTCAATCATACTCTTCACTTGTGCCCTATTTCTGTTGGATGGTTCTTTTTAACAAATTGTGTCCTGTCAATTTGATACCTTCCATTTATTCTGTTGGCAGGATATTGTGCATATCTTGATGTAGAAAATGCTCTGGACTTCTCACTTGTGGAATCGATAGGTGTAAATACTGAAAACCTTCTCGTATCACACCCTGATTGTGCTGAAAATTTGTTAAGCATGGTTGATACATTAACAAAAAGTGGAGCTGTAGATGTGATTGTGATTGATAGTGTAAGTTACTGTATTTTGTCCATAATACCTATTACATTGCAAGAGGATTTGTTCTAGTAGGGCGGATTTAGATTGCTCTTAATCGTCACCATACTGGTTCTTATTCTCATAACTCATGTTGAACTTGCTTTAAAGTCTGCAATTTTGCTCTCTTTTCTCCTGTTTCTTCTTTGTCTTTAGGAAAGGAGAATAAAGTTCTCCTCAAATGTAAATTAGACATTATCATTAGCTCATGAAAACTACATTTTTTGTGAAATCCGTTTACATTAAATCTTTCACAAGTGTCTTGTTCCCAATTACAGCAGTAACCAACCTTCATCCAATAATTTAGACTAGCTATGTGGATCCTCCTATTCTTTTATATTTTCTTTCAATCATTTTGTTGAAATTGTAGGATTTAGGTAGAGAAGAAGGAAAAGAGGGAATAAGCCAATGAATAATCTACAGTTGATGTAATATAAAATACAAATTATCCTCACCCTCATTTATACTGAAACTATACTCCTACCTCTACGAACATAAGGAAACAAATGAAATGCATGAAATATGAAAGTCACTCCTAAGAGGGCATCTGAGTACTGTAAAATATTCAGTTACAACAGTGTTATTATTTCATCTCTTGTTTTACTCACATGCATATAAGATCTTTTTGTCACTCCAGGTTGCTGCCCTCATCCCCAAATGCGAACTTGATCAATTAGGAGTTAGTCCTAAACGAGATTATCAATCACGAATGATGACTCAAGCACTGCGGAAAATTCACTATTCATTATCTCACTCTCAAACTCTCATTATTTTCATTAATCAGGTTGAAGCCTTATTCACTTTAACGTTTGTGCACCTTGTAGTTTGAAAAGTCAATTATATACCAAACCATTAGATATATCGTTCAGCATTATCTTCATTTACAGATTAGATTGAGTTCAAAAACCGTCAAGGAACATGGATCTGTGGAAGAAGTCACTTGTGGTGGAAATGCTTTGAGATTCTATGCAGCCGTTCGTTTGAGACTTTCAAGAATAAGATTGATCAAAACTGAGGATAAGGTTAGTTCTTAAATACTGTTTGAACTATGACCAACTGGGTAGTTTGTATTATTATTCTTTTGAGGAAGACTTCTCATTCCCACTCCTACCACCTTTAGCACGTGACTTTTGTATTTTTTTTCTATTTAGAAACATGGAAAGTTGCCCAATTTATCACATTCTTTCCCAAAACCCTCTCTTGTCTTGTTTCATTCTTCTATTTTGTTATCTGGTGCTTCAGGTAGAGGGTGTTCTGATCTGTGCACAAGTGGTGAAAAATAAACTAGCACCAGCAGCAACGAAAAGGGCTGAACTGGGTATCAAGTTTGGAAGAGGCTTTTGCCATGAGTCAGAGGTCTTAGATTTGGCCTGTGAACATGGAACAATTGTGAAAGATGAGGGAAGCTACATTATTGAAGGGCAGAGTTTTGATAGTAGAGAAGCAGCTGAACTGTTTTTGGCTCAAAATGATGCCATTTGTGACAAGTTGGTCAAGGATATGAGGAGACTTTATTTTTAAAACCATTTGAACTTGCCCAGCATGGATTTACTAGGGCAAGTCTCTTTTATTGGTATCATGGCTAACTTTCTGTAATTGAGCATTGCCAATATTTTATGAAGGCAATTAATATTGCCTTCAATGGGATTCCAGTATCAACCATTGTGTAGATGAGCTTGGGGCATTTGAAGTAACCTGAATGTGATTCTCTTGGATCTAGCACATTGTAAAATTACACTACCAAATGAGAAATTCGATTGCTCTTTCAAACCATTTGACAACTTCCTTTGTGTATTTCTAGGGACAATTGGTTATATTCATTTGTCAAAGAAACATGCAAACTATGGAACTACATTGTAAATGAACTGTCTTCATTTCTTGTTCATCCCCTTAAATTATCTATAGATTCCTCAATAGCACACTATTTTTCTCAAATCAGATGGTCTCATAATAGTGATTCTAGTGAGGACATTTATTCATGAAAAAACAACTAATAACTATCATCATAATAAAAGAAATTGATATTTCTTCGAACAGTTGGTATGCATTTACAAGAATTGTTCCAAAATTTGTAAAGAAATATTCACAATACATCAACTAATAGAATGAGAAGGCAATTAAAGATTCAATGTTAGCAATAGAATGAGAGATCCTAAAAGAAGTGTTACCTCAAGTTCATGCCCCAATCACCCTAAGCAAAATCTCCATAATTACAAACTCATTTAAAAAATGGGACTTGTATAGTGTCTTCGAAATTATGAGAAATTTCCCATAAGATACCAAGAAGGAATTATATTCCTACAAATAAAATAAAATTTTATTTAAATGGGATACTATCGTGTAAAATTTTTCAGACAAACTCTTATGCCATCATTGGGATTAGTCATTCTCTGTTCACTTTTAAATGGTTGTAACGTCTCCCAATTGTCACTCTCAAGTATATGTGATGGTCGTAATTTCTTTTTGTTGTTATTTTAAAGTGCATTTTAAGTTGTAAATACTTCACATGTATTTCTAACTAAGTGGACATTTCATATATGATTAGCACATGAACAATTAATTAACTCTATTTAATTATAAGGATTAGTGGTGTGATTAAGTGTAATCATTAAGTTAGTCTAACCATTAGTTTTGTGTTCACGTTTACGAATCTTTATTCTTGTTTTCACATTGCTTCATAACCATTCTTCATGACTCCTGGTCGAATTCTAAAGCTTATAACAACTCTGATAAAAGGTATACTTCAATATTGAATACAATTATTTTTTTTTATATTACTTTGAATGTGTTGAGAGTATGAGATTCTTGCCTTTGGTTCTTATCTTGAAGAGCTTCTTCACATGACAAATGTCCACCGTATTTATCCTTGAAATTCTTTCTCAAGGTAATGTGTTCCAATATGTATTCTCATCTCAATGGATTTGCTACTTGTTAGAAATTCAAGTATGAATATAAGTCTCATATTGAGTAGAGATGAAAAAGTTGACTACCATATAAGGAAAACTCAATGTCTTTAAATTTTGGGTTAGAGTAATGTTAATCTCTTATGTAAGTTTGGGTTCGTATCTCATTGGTGTTGAGTCTTCCAATTAAAGTCCCTTAGTTTGTCTTGATGACCGGTTCAAAAGAGAGCATTTAACCTTCCAACAAACACATTAAGTATTTAGTTTTTAGTTATAACATCTATTACTTTAACTTTTTAATAGTATAAAAAGAATTAACTTAATTAATATTAATATATTTGTTGTTTTTACACCTAGTCATTGTTTTAAGAGAAATTTAGAATTGATTTAGTCAAGAAAAATATATATTAATATCATAGTACGACTATGACTTTTTTTTTTTACATTAAGAAACTTCTAAAGCCAAATGTTTTTACCATATATAACATGATTTGTATTTATATAAGAAAATTGTGATTTATCTACAAATTATTATATACAAATTTAAATCGATAAGTAAATTAAATATTAAATACGAATTTTACTTATGAATATATAAAATTGAGTTACATAAGGATTTTTCCTGTAGATAAGGCAAAAAAATATTCCTAATAAATTTTGGTAGATAAAATCAGTATGTAAATAAAGTGCGTTAGGACATAATTGTTTACGAAAGATATTATCCATAGATAATAGTACAATAGGTAAGTAAAAAAATGTCACTTACTAATTTTACATGTGGATTTAAAAATAATTAATTAGAAATTAAAAGCCTAAATGTTAAAATTTTACTTTTGTGCCAAAGTCTTGCGCTCACTTTCTGAAATTTTCTTACTCGCGCTCACTCACACCTTACTCTCGTTTCATGCTCACTCACCATTGTAGACATCATGCTTACTTGAGAGATCTTGTTCAGCTGATAAGTTCCATTGTCTTTTTCCCACAAACACTCTTATCTATTCATCTCCTAAATTTCTAAATTCGTATTGATGTCACATTGTTCGTAATATTAACCATAATTTTGTTACAATGTATTTTTTATTGATTCAAATAATTGAGTGAGATCAAGAAAAACATTAAATAATGATTAAATTTAACGACATATAATTAGCATAATTGTTTCAATTATGGATCAAATATTGAAAGATTTTATATTAATAGAGTTTAATACGTAATGTATGATAAAAAAAATAATGATAGATTTCGAGATGAAATTTCCAAATAAATTTATTTAAACGATATAACTTAAATAATATAATTTAATTTCTTTTCATAACAACATTATTTTGTGTGATGTCATTTTTTTACGCTTACACAACTTTAATCTCAACCCAATAAATTTAACTATTCAATAATGTTTAATAAAATAAAATATCCTGAACCACTGCCATGAACATCCGAATAATAATACTGACATAACCAATGCCTAACAACAACTATTAAATAATTCTATTCGATTTATAACATCTTTGTGACAATATATGTCAAATTTTCAATAAAGTAAATATTTATTGGCATGTTATATTATCTAGCCATGAACATTTACTGTTTTTTACCTTGAATAAGATATTATTGGTGAAAACTAGATTATATATATATAGAGTATGATTTAAAACTTTTCAGACAATAATATTTTAATTACTAAATTTTGATAATTTTTTTTTTATAAAAATATCATTTTTCAAATGGTTTTAGAACATTAAAAATAAAAAAATGAAAAATTACTTACAAAATCGACACCTAATCAAACGTCAAAAAATCATTTTCTGAGACTTTTTTTACAAGATCAAATACATATAATATGAATGACATTATATAACTCTCGATTTGAATGCTAATCAGAAGCACAATCTGGAGTATGTTACGGAAAACTTGGCGACAACTTGCCATCTCCCGGTGAAGTTGTGGCACTCTACAATCAACACAACATTGGCAGGATGAGAATTTATGGTTCTGATGAAGAAGTTTTTAAAGCTTTGAGAGGTTCCACTATTCAGCTACTGTTAGACATCCCAAAGGATAAGCTCCAAAATCTAGCAGCTAGCCAAGACAATGCAAACAAATGGGTGCAAGACAACATTAAAAACTACGCCAATGTGAGATTCAGATACATTGCAGTGGGAAACGAAGTGAAGCATGATGAATCATATGCAAAGTTTGTGGTGCCTGCAATGCAAAACATTCAAAACGCCATTTCTGCAGCAGGCCTTGGAAGCCAAATAAAAGTTTCCACTGCCATTGACACTGGTGCCTTAGCAGAATCATTCCCTCCATCAAAAGGCTCCTTCAAGGCTACTTATAGAGAAAAATTTGTTGATGGTGTTATTAGATTTCTAGTGAACAATAACTCACCATTGTTGGTTAATGTTTACACTTATTTCAGTTACATTAACAACCCTACTGATATCAGTCTTGATTATGCTCTTTTCACCTCTCCTTCGGTGGTGGTGAATGATGGTTCACTTGGTTATAGAAACCTTTTTGATGCTACGTTGGATGCTGTTTATTCTGCATTGGAGAAAGCAGGGGGAAGCTCGGTGAACATAGTTGTGTCTGAGAGTGGATGGCCTTCTTCTAATGGGACTGCAGCTACACTTGTCAATGCAAGAACTCATAACACAAACCTGCTTCAGCATGTTAAGAATGGAACCCCAAAGAGGCCTGGTAAACCTATTGAAACATATGTGTTTGCCATGTTTGATGAAAATCAGAAGCACCCACCGTTTGAGAAATTTTGGGGGCTCTTCAATCCAACCACTAAACAGCTCAAATACCCTATTAATTTCAATTAGTTAATGGAAGCAAAGTTTATAATAAGGAATAAGGGCTATGATCCACAATTGTCCTAGAAGAGGCAGGTTTATGTATGGAGCTTTATCTTTGTTACAATCTTAGTACCATTTACTAGCTTTCAATAAAAGTTTTCCTTGTTGATTGTCATATAATTATATTACAACTTCTTTTATCTTATATATAAACATGCGTATATGTATGTTATCTCCTTTTAATTATATAATAGTGTAAATTCAAAAGCATGTATGAGTGAAACCACATTCCAAGGAGTCTAAATGTTTTCATCAAATGAAAAGAGACACAATAATCATGGGTATATAAATGTTGTGGTGTAAGTTCTCTTTGATAGAGATTTATCTTCTTTGTATTGAATAATTTTTATATTCCGGAGCATTGTATATACACAAACATTTGTATACATCTCCGCTTACATGATACTTGTTATTAGATGGCATAAACTGTTTGATATCAAAATTTAATTCCCCCAACTTGAAGTAATTTGCTTTAAAACTAGGATGTTACAACCATAATAATAAAGGTTTTAACTCTTTACAAAATCATGATGATCACAATCGTTTAAACTTTACTTGTTCGTGATTTCTTATAATATTTAGATTCTCAAGAAAATTGTAACCATGTACCGCTAAAGAACAGAGCATGGAGGTGTGATGATTTAGGGAGGCACAGACATCAGAAGCATAGAGAGCAAAAAGAACCTCAGCCTGATAGAAGAGTGTTCACTCTTTCGGTGTTAGTAACAACAACAAAACATGTTTATATATATATATATATATAAATTATAAAATATATAGTATAAGGTTACACTATTATGCAAAATAATGTATTTTACAATCCTTCTAACAGGGTTTATTAGGGATGTTTAATGAAAAAAATATAGAAATTATGAACCAACAAGATTGTCTTAGAATATGTGTCAAAATAATTCAACTGTGACAATTACAAAAATAAGTGTTGTCCTATTGTATTATAATGATGTTGTGATTTCTCTTGGCATCTTTAACATGCTCCTGACGTCATTCTTTTTTGCCATCGTCATCACTTCTATTCATGGTTTCTTTATAAACTTCTTCGTCATGTTTACCAGTCCAATTTTAAACTGGTCCGTGTAAAATTACTTTATAGATTCTGCTTTCTATTTTATATTTATTTTTTATATATTTTTTAATTAGATTTTTATTTTATTTTTATAGATTTTAAAATATAGGAAATCTAAATTTTAACGTTGGATCAGACTTTTATCCAACCTTATTTGAACAGTATCTTCTATTTAACGATTTCAATTCTCTGAACTCTAAATTGTTTTCTCTCTTCTTTTATTCTGGTTGATTGATTCAAGGTATGTGAATCTCTTCACTCTTCTCCATTCCAACAATGTTTCTCGTTTCTCTCTGATTTATCTAGTTTTAAGTTTGATTCATTCATTTGTTTGATTTTATTTTAGAGAACGAACGACACTGCTGCATTTTGATCGAGATCGACACCAACACTGACAGCAACACTGTTGCATTTTAATACAATAACTTTAATTCTATTAATTTTATTAAAGATTAATATAATTGAGTTGCATTTGATTTTAGTAATTGTACAGCGTGTGTTTATGAGAGGAAAAAAATAACGATTAATACTAATATGCAACTAACACGGAGAGACTAATTTTCTATTTAATAAGCTCAACTAATTGACAATTGATCTTGTTAGGAATTCAAGTATGAGTCTAAGTCCAACATTGACCAGAAATGAGAAAGTAGAGCACTATATAAGAATAAAGACCCATAAACCCATTGCCTTAAGATTTTGGGTTGAGAGTGGTGTCAATGCCTTGTGTGGTTAGACTCAGGTCTCATTGGTATTGTATCTCCCCAGTGATACTCCTCTGTAAACCTAACAAGTGGTATCAGAGTCGATGATCGGCGATACAGAAAATGGCAGAAAATGAGTACTCGTGGTTGGGACTCACCCTTGAGGGGGAGAATGAGAGTGGTGTAATACCCCTGTTAATGTTCAATTATCTTAACTAATAATGAAGTTTAAACTAAACAAAACAAAGTGAATTAAAACTTTTGTACTACGACTATAACTGTTTTTTCTTATAATGCAATAAAACAAAATAGTGTTGATTTAGAAAGGGGCATCCTAATACTTGGCTCTGGAAGGATGATGATGATGGGGTATTTTCTGTTAAGTCTGCCTATTATAAGTTACAAGGAAATTTTGTAGAGGAAGAGGATAAAGTATTTCATATGTTGTGGAACACAAAGGTAACCCCGAACGCACAATTTCTAGGATGGAGAATATCCTTGGATAAATTACCAACAAAGGATAATTTAATTGTGAGGGGGGTTCAACTACAACATAATCTATGCGAGTTGTGCCAAGCAAGTGCGGAGAGTGCAGACCACCTTTTCTCCTCCTGTAGAGTAGCCCAAAAGGTGTGGAACCTATGTGATAACTGGCTAGAGGTGAGCTCTGTGCACCATTTTAAAGCTAAGGAGAATTTTAAGCACTTTTCTATTATTAATCTTAATACTAGACAAAACTCTATATGGAGAGGCATGTGGTTAGCGATAGTGGAGGAAATCTGGAAACATAGGAACGGGGTAATAAGGAAAGTTGATCCTGACGAAATATTTGGTTTAACACAAGTGACAGTTTGGGTTTGGATGAAACATAAAATTCCCTCAGTAAATTTTTCATATAGTGATTGGGTTTTTCACCTCTCTCATGCTTAAAATCCTTATGATATGATAACTACTGTGTGTTCTTAGTTTGACAAGTGAGAAAGATGCAGAACTTTTTTAACAAGGACGTATATTGTTTAAGTGGAACTTGAACATACTTGGGATAAGCACAACCTTGCCTTTCTCTCAAGACTGTGTTCCTCAACTTTTCTCCATTTAGATGAGGACTTTGAGCTCTTCAATTCGATGTGGAATTTGTCCAGGCTATGTTGATTATGTTTTATTGCTTCAGATTATGTTTGGCTCCTGGTTGGGTTCATGGTATTGGTGACCTTTGAATGCATCATTCTATACGCTTGCCTATACCTATTCATGTGTAGGGTCTTTCTGTCTGTATTTTTGGTTGTGTATTTTGGAGCAGCAGAATAAGTTTGTGGCTACTGCTTTAGTCCCATGTGCATATTCTTTAGGGTCCTTTTAATCTTTGATGGATCTCTAGTTTTTGACTGTCATGTCTTGAAAGGTTTCGATGTCAAGCTTTTGCATGTTTTTATACATGTTATTGAGCTTTTTGTAAAAGGGTTAAAGCACCCCATAAGTGTTCTTCTTTAATTTATTCATTCTTTGCTGAAAAAAAATAATGTTAAATATGTGTTTTAATCCATCAATTTTAACATAAAATTGGAATTCGTTTATTTTTGAAAATTTAATACATTTTAGTTTTCAAATTTAAAAAATAAATGCATGTAATCATTTTAATCCCATTATGTTAATTTTTTTAGATGTCAAACATGTTTCTCGATATATTAAATGTCAAACGGTATAAATAACTCAAATGTTAACATGAAATGTATTTTACACATTAAAAAATTTGACGTAATTTGTTTTAAAATATTATATCCATTTATTTTTAAAGTTTGAAGACTAAAATATATCAAAATTTATAAGAGAACAAATTCAATTTCATATCAAAATTCAAACATCGAAAACATATTTAACTCACAAAAATATGTCAATATTTAGTGTATTGAACTAACAATTTATTTAAGAGCAATGTTTTAAATAAATAAAATCACTTTACAGATAATATTAAAATAAAACTATATGATAAACTATTAATGCAAATAAATTTGATATTTTTAGAAAATAATTTTAAATATGTTAAAATACAGAATATAAGTTTTAAGAATTTAATTTTAAAAACAACTTCAATTTCAATTTTATGTGTATAAATAATATATATATACATATATACATATATATATATATATATATATATATATATATATATATATAATTCTAGAAATTTTTTTAATAATTGTTTTTTATAAATTATCTTATTTTGATCACTTGATATTTCTTTTAATATTAAAATAAAATTCACTACGATTATAATGGAAAACAAGCATCTGCAAATTGAATAACATAATACTTATATTTGTCCATTATCATATGGATAATTAAAATGTATTTACATATTATCAATTTAGTATTTCCCATGAATCTATTTTTAATATTATAATAAAATATTTTATTAGTAACGGATTTTAGTGATAAAAAAATAATTAGTTATTATAGTGACCAATTTATATACTAATTTATAAACTAAAAATTATTGATAACTAAAATAGTTTCTAAATTAGTCATTATACTGAATTAGTTTTGGTCATTAATATTAGTTATCAAGATTTTAGTTAGAAAATAATTGGTCTCTAAATTTGTATAAAAATTGGTCGGACAAATTTAGAAACCATTTTTGTAGCTAAAACACTTAGTAGTTAATGTTAGTGACTAACTAGATATCAATTCACTATAGTGACTAATTTGTAGACCAACTTAGAAACTATAGTTACCAATAATTTTTAGTTTATAAATTAGTATCTAAATTGGTCACCAATAATTTTTTTTTTAGTGTAAGTTATTTTTTACTAAGAGTAATCACAATTCTTATTTGTTTTTCACTTGTCCTCTTTGATGTTATGGCTTTTATTTTAAAAAGAAGAAGAAAAAGATTAATCCATACTCATATACATTATTATGCTCCAACAAGTTGTTTGCAAGAATGATATTATATTTCCTTCCAAATAATCTAAGCTTAGTCTATAGAAAAAAAATAGTTATAAGGAAAGATCAGATCAAGTAGGTCTCACATAGGTTAATTATAATTAATTTAATAATTAGTTTCTGTCAATGATGCAGTTATTAAGAATATATATAAACTATTACAACTAGTAAAAATTTTGTTACAATATATTTTTTATTGACCCAAATAATTTAACGAGAGCTTTTACATTAGTTTTAATTTTTTTTTTGGTTAAATTTTATCAAAACTAAACATCTATAGATGAATAATGAATTTTTAATTTTATTTTTTTAAACACATATAATTAACATCAATTTTTTCAACTACCGATTAAGTAATTAAATGATTTTATATTAATATAGATAGTTTTAGGCGTAATTACAGTATAAGAAAAAGAAGAATTTAGCATTGGCAAAGACTAACGTCAGTAAGTAAAAAGTTTATGTTAAATAGTTTTTAGTGAAGAATTTGTATAAAAGAAGAAGTAGAGGAGAAGAATGTGAATGAATAAAATGAAAAATAAAATATATGTGTGTTGATGAAAAAAATAAGTGTGAATGAAGAAAATAAATATGAGCGAAGAGCCGATGAGAGATGAGTATGAATGGAATCATGAGTGTGAATAAAGGATGATGCGAGTAGAAAAAATTTTATGGGTGTAACCAACACGATGATGTAATGAAATTTATATTAAAATAGTAAAAGAAAAATTATAAGTAAAAAGATAAGTCATCTTAATAAAAGTAATTTACATTATATTCGTTATTAAGACACGCACATATTTCATAATATATATTTAATATTATATATATATATATATAATATTAAAAATGAGCAAACTAACTTACTTTTAGTTAACATATAACTTAAATAACATAATTTAATTTCTCTTCATCATTAAATTATTTTATATGTGATGTTAAATGTTTACCGTGCACCACTTTAATCATAAACTAATAAGTTTAGCTATTAAATAATGTTTTATAAAATAACATATAAAGCACTGTGCAACATGAACTTTCCAATAATATTCACGAATAATATTGACAAACCAAACCAACTGTTAAATAATTATACTCGATTTACAGCATCTTTATGGCAATATATCTCAAATTTCAAATAAATTAAATATTTATTGGTATGTTATCTGGCCTTAAACATTTAATTTATCCAAGATATTTTTGGTGATATTGGTGAAAGCAATACTAGTTTTCTTTCTATAAGGAAAAAAAATTGAAGTCAATATATATGTATAATATCAGTGACATTCTCAAATTGAATTTTTGACATAAAAAATATACATTATTTTCCTTCTATTTTTTATTTTTATTTTGACAAGTTTATGTATTAAATGTTTAGATAAAGGGACCCTTTGATTTTTCAAACTACAGAAATTAAAAATATATATTTTAAATTTGAGAGACCAAAAAGATATTTAAAATCTTTTTCAAAATTAAAAATATCATCTAAAAATGGGGCATTTTGATATGTTATTAAAAACTAAACACATTTTAAAACTAATTATTGCTTGGATTTTAATTGATGCCAAAAGAATCATGCAAGTGAGGTATTTCACAGAGAAACCAATTATTAGTAGTATTTTATTTTAGACTTAAATAGTTATTTGGCCTTAGTTTTAGTTAAGTTTTTTTCACTTTGATCCTATTTTTAAAATTATTTTCAATTTGGTCCTATTTTTCATTAATTTCATCCAATTAAATCTTTTTCCTTAATTCTGTCTAAATATTTAACGGAACAGTGGTCAGCGTGATTCGTTTCTTGTGACGTGGAACACTGTTCAATAACGTATTCATTATTTTATTGGTCTTTTAATTTTAATTAGAGAGTTTAGGATTTATAATTTGTGGAATTGGATTTAGGGATTCCTCGTGGATTTGGAAATTTCTTTGAATTGGGGATTTCAGAGCAATTGCTCCTCTCATAATGATATTACTGTCATCAATACTGATCTATGAAGATTTGTTCGCGGAGGGTTCTAGCTGTTCATTGCGGAGGTAGAGTTTGTATAATTTTTTTTTTTGTATACGCAACACTTACCATGTCTTGGGCGATATCCTGAACAACCCTGCGAGATACCGTAAGTAATATTTATGTCAAACACCTTAAGTGCATGGTGTGTTGATTGATTTGTAAGGTGATGAAATGGTTTTGTTTTGCAGAATTTGATGTTGTGGATAGAGCTTGCTGTGGAGTGGGAAGGGACAGAGGTCAAATATCATGTCTGCCATTGCAATTTCCATGTGTGAACAGAAGGCAGATTGTGTTTTGGGATGGCTTTCACTCATCAGAATCCGCCATTTGCTTGGAGAGTTGTTAATGGACCGCAAGATGATTGTTATCCTGTTAATCTCAAACAAATGGCTCTCATTTGATTTCCTCTTCATGTATCATCCTTGCATTTATACAAATAAAATATAAATAAAATGTACCAAAACTCAATTCAAAAAAGTTCAATATCATTATGAGAGGAGGAATTTGCTTTCATTCTGCTGGTGCCTTATAACTCACCTCATATCATTTTGCTTTCATTCTGCTAGTTCAATATCATCATGAATCATGAGAGGAGCAATTGTTCTGAAATTTCCAATTCAAAGAAATCTCCAAATCTACGAAGAATCCGTAAATCCAATTTCACGAATTATAAACCTTAAACTCTCTAATTAAAATTAAAAGGTCAGCACAATAAAATAACGGACACGTCATTGAACATTGTTCTACGTCACATAAACGAACCATATTAATCACTGTTCCGTTAATTATTTAGACGAAGTTAAGGAAAATTATTTAATTGAATGAAATTAATGAAATGTATGACCAAATTGAAAACAATTTCAAAAATAGGACCAAAATGAAAAAATTTAATCAAAACTAAACCAAATGACTATTTAAGCCTTTATTTTATATCTACTCACTATTGGTACTGTTCTTCTCCTTACTCAGAAGCACAATCTGGAGTATGTTATGGAAGACTTGGCAACAACCTGCCAACCCCCACTGAAGTTGTGGCACTCTACAACCA
>Ga0214542_1005999_pt1 | contig 22582 bp, 18 predicted proteins | sample CNSS1metaG_FD_160096 | JGI IMG/M metagenome (GOLD analysis project Ga0214542, IMG submission 160096) | Root nodule microbial communities from cowpea collected in UCLA plant growth center, Los Angeles, California, USA - CNSS1 | ecosystem: Host-associated > Plants > Roots > Nodule | place: USA...
GGATATAAAAATAATATAAGATAATAACAATAATAACATTAATAAAATAAAATAAAGTGAAATAAAAGCCATAAAATAAAAACAAAACGAACAAAACAAAAACAAGATGAAAATAAAGTTGAAATAAAATAAAAAGTAAAAAAAGAAATATATATTTATGCTCAATTAAATATTCATTTTTTGTATTATTTTTTTACTTTCTTCCTAATTATTATTTAGGTCACAATTTATTTTTTTTTATTTTTTACCCGGACGAAATTGGGTGTTGACAGGTGACAAGGTACCAAATATACAAAAATACCAATTATAAAATATTTTAATAAATATTTATTTTAGTTACTAATAAATACAAAAATACCAAATATGAAAATTAATACTTCAATTAAAAAATTTGGTCAACTTCCATAGAAAAATTGTATTAGTAGTTAAATAATCTCAACAATAAGAAATAATGTTTTGATATTGACTAAAAAATTAAGTTATTTCAACGAATAAGAAATTTCATTGGTGTCAATAAAAATACCCAATATTTATATAGGTAAAAAAATAACCCCATTAGAAAAAACCTTATTTATATTAGTTAAAAAAAAAACTACAACCTCTATTTTGATTGTTCCCATTAGACATTAACTAAAAATAATATTTGTTTAGCTAAATAATAATATTGATGTTAGACAAAAAATGCTCTAAATTATTGTTTTTCAGTTGGCATTTAAGTGTGCCTCTTTGTACACGTTCGCTCCAGATTAATATAACTACTCTAAATTCAAGCTGCTTGTGCTGAAAGCTTTAAAGTAAACGGTAAGATTACATCACTAGATTATCGTAGAATTTGGTTGATGATATTTACTGGAAGAAAATTGAAATACTTTTAGAGAGAAATTCAAAGTTGAAACCCAGAAATCGCATTCATGAGCAGCAGGAGCAGCAGTGTAATCATCATTCATGTGTTGTTTTGCTGCTTTGTACTTCAATCCACAAATTAGCTATTTAAGAATGCCTATGACCTCGTTCCATGATATTAACCGACAGATATTACTAGACACATTCCCAGTGAAAATATCACATTTACAAAGACTGGGTTAAAATGTGGTCTGATCTACAAGACCAATCTATTTTTCATTGCAGTGTCAAGGGACAAATGACTGTACATATACATACATTAAAGATAAAAGGAGGGGAATAAGGGGTCAAAATGGACATGAATCTCTGCTAAGTTTCTACTATGTACAGATTATATACAATATTTACTACTCCCTCGCCATTTACCAGAAAGGACACCACCTGAAAAAAGTCATAATGTGCAGAAGACATAAAGCTTCAATAATCTATTTTAAAAGCTTAAGCTGTTAGGAAATAACACATGGTTTTATATCATAATTCTAACTCGCCTGGATAAAAAATTGCTAAGTTAAGAGACCATACCCTACATAATTTTGGCACAGATTTTCATGTGAGGAAGCTTGGATAATTAACTTTTGAACTTGCAACTTAACAGATAAAGCATGATCAACTTCCCGAGTGTCTCCAGAAATTAAGCTACTATGGTCTGCAGCATGCTGAAGGGAGTTGTTTGAGACTGAAGAGCAAGTTGAAAAATCCCGGCCAGTAAGCTTATTACTCATGCGAGCCATGACAACCACAGCTCGCTCGTTCAGAACCTCATTAGCATCACCAAGCTGGTTAACAGCCTATATTGAAAGGTATATAAAATGAGCATCATTAATCAAAAAGCAAGCAACAAAATAATACGGAATGAAGATACCTGTAGAAGTTCCCTTTCACGGGCACCACGCTGAGGGTGGAGAAGCTCTCTATTTTGAGCAGATTCCTCAGTATTTACAACAGGAGGTGCATGATTGCTAGTAAGCATAGACATTTGTGGAACTTCATTGAAATTAAAAAGACGCCAATTTATGAGAGGATCATGTACAAAGGCCTGAATACAGGAAGAAGAAATAATCCATTATTTATTTCTCAACAAGCAACATAACACGATGAAAAGTTAATAATACCCTCATGTGATCCAACTTAATGTCTAATTAGAGAAGTATTCTTTCTAGTGACCAACATAGTGATGGTTATCTTTTTTAACCTTTAACAAAAAGAATTGTTCATCTTTCGCTAATCCTTTACTCACCTTTATATATAGTCTTTACTATTATGATTATCTAATATCTATGCAAAACTAAAAAGAAATTCCATGGAAAGGAAAAACATAGAAAGACCTAAAGTTATAATATACTTTGCTTTTATAAAAAGAAATAAAAATACTTGGCTTATCAACCACAAATGTATCTATGGAAGAAATCAACCAATATATTAAGGATCAAGACTTCGTTAACTCTTGACAGTTTTCCTGTATAATTTTTCATACACATAATTTCAACCAAAATACCTATTACCCACATTAGCAGCCAAATCGAGTAGTGCTAAACCTCCATATACATATACCAAATGATGTGACTGCCAAATTAGCACCATCAAGTACCCAATTCGATTTTATTAAATAATAAAAAATAACTCAATATTTTTAAAACATTTTATTTCTTCACATAAAATTTGATGATATGGCAATGCTGATCAGCACCGCCACATCAGTTGGGAAAAGAATGTTTCCTCAGCAAATGGAATATGTAGGGTTTCTAAACCAGAATTTACTCTCAACTTAAAAATTAGTTTCAAATTTCAATGTAAAATCTGAAATCATCCCATTACACTGGTTTCATCATTTAGAAATTCATAAACTGAAGATAATCAAAGAGAGGTCAGAGGGATGGAAGCCATATATACCTCCATCATGGCCATAACACTATCTTTATTTGTTCGGAGAACTTGCATAACATTTTCGCAAGTTGAGCGAAAGTTTCCCTCAATACCACTAACTTCCATGGCTTTCACAAGCATTCTTGTCAGGCGAAAGGGGACCTGAATTGTAACTTAAAAGATAAGATACAGTAAAATATCTATAATCTCCATCATCACAAGTTACAAATAGTTTATGAGTGCACCTTCTCTGGGAACTTCTCACGGTTCATTGATGCTTCAAAACAGTCTCCGAAATCTATGTGTAAAATCTTCCCACTGCAGAACATCACAAGTATTAGAAGCTAGAAAAACTTAACTAGTGACAATATACCAAACTTTCTTTATCAAATGCTACCTAAACCGATGTAGCATAAGATTGCTTGGATGGCGATCGCCTAAACCAAGAAGGTATCCAACCTAGCAAAATCCAATCACTATTTTAGCTCATATTAAATAATAACAACAACAGGGAGGTATAACTGATATTGGCAACTCATTCAGAACAGGAAAGCCAGAATATCTTATGAAAATGAAATAAAAAGGATAAAATTCGATACTAGAAATAGGAATTTCCAATCTGATTACATTGGTTGCTGAAGGATGTATAAATTAGATAGAAAATCCAAAGAAAAGCGTGCCAAAATTTTAAAACTGATCAATTTCAATGGTAGGAAACTGTGGAAAAACGAAATGACGGGTTGGACAACACAGAACAATCTACTTAACTCAAGTGATCAGTTAGCAGATATTTTTACTAAGTCTTTACGAGAGCCTAGAATTGATTATATTTGTAACAAGCTTGGCACATTCGATTTGTATGCTCCAGCTTGAGGGGAAGTGTTAGATATTGTTTGATATTATTAAGATATTGTTAGATATTGATAACTACAATATCAAACAATATCTTCTATTTAATCTTTTTATTTTCAGTTACTCTTTTTATTTGTACCTCTCTCTATTATAAATAGATTACCCTATGTGTGGTTTATACACAAGGGAGATTAATCTCAATCCCTATTTTCTTTATTCTCAACAATAATTATAAAAGCTTCAAAGAAGCATATGTTCTGCCTTCAACCTTGTACATGACACCTTGTGGATTACAGAGTATTTAAAAAATGTGGCAGGAAGATACAAGATTACAGCAAATGCGTAGTAAGAACACACCATGCTCATAACTGCCAAACTCCTTGTATAATTTGTCCTCCTCTCAAGCCATATCTCAGATGTCCGGCTTTTCAACCAAAGTACCTAGGAGTTGGAATATTGTGAAACGTAGGGTAAGTATTATGGGACAGCAAACTTATAAGTAAAATTAGCATAAACATCACACACCCTTGATAGGTCATTTCCTTCTGTATTGTTCAAAGCATGTTCAAACACCTCCACTTTAGCTATAAGAGGCAAATGATCATAATCAGGTGCAAAACTGAGCATGCATTTGTGTTCCTGATTCAAGGTTATCTGTACAAGAAGAATAAGACAATTCAAGGATAATCCCGGAAAATATCATATTTATGAGTTGACTATAACTACATTTATGCCTAATCATTAGTAAGCGAATGCAACAGGAACTACGGAGAGAAATGGATAGGAGAAAAGGGATTCTATCAGACCTTTCTGGCATCTCTATACTCCCGGATGAGATGATGCAGGGTATCACAATTTGGGACCCATTCAATTAAACCACTGTTTGGAGACAAAGGGATTACAGCATATCGCTCGATAGAAAGATCTTTCTCTGCTGTTTTGGGAGAATTCTCAAGCAGAGTATTCACTAAACCAAAAAGCTAGCAAAAGTAATGGTAGACTGCTTATTAATTTGTCAAAATGATAAACCTAGAAAAAATTACAACGTGACATATATATATGCAAACAGCATATGCCCAAAGCAACCACTGAATGGAAATACCTGCATGACTCGTTCATCCTGGCGTAAATCCTCATGACCCTTCAATAAGAAGGCATAATCATCACCATCACTCCCAAGAATGGTTAACTTCCTAGGTCGTTGCTTAGATGTTATGACAACAAGTTGGCGAGCAAATGATGCAATTGTAACCACCGGTGCATCTGGAAAAAGGATATGGATGTGTTAGTACACTAAAGGATCGAATCCAACAAAAGCTATCAGTGGTAGATAATAGCCAACGGTGTGGAGCAAAACATCAGCCATATAAATATCACAGATGGTATGGTGGCCTATGGCGGAAAGTCATGGCAGAAAAATTTACACACAAACAAATACAAACTAAAAGAACAAAAATGACATACATTAAGGAAAGCATGATGACAAACTAATTTCATAAAATTTATAAAATTCTCGTAATTGTCATCACATAAAACCTTAAACATGATCCATAATAGATGAAGAACATGTGAAAAGAGGAGAGAAAAAACAATGAGGATAAAAGAAAATAAAAAAGAAATAGAAGTTACTGAAATAGACGACTCAAAGGAGACTAGACAACAGAAAGACTAATTCTCTAATGCTTTCACAGCCTAGTGTTCTTGGTCACGGAAGAAGAAGGTTCATATTTGTAAAGGAGAGCTAATTCCAGGCTTTGGGTTATTTAAAATTGAGCAAAACCTAAAATCATGTTTTTGAAAAACAGACAAATAAAGGAAAGCCCAATCTTCCAACATAGGTGAAAATGGCAGAAGACGCCATAACCTTCAAAATAGCGGATGGCAGTGACTAGCAAAACTGCCACACCTTACCACTATGGCACCACCACAACCCCATTTGATAACAATGAATCTAATCCAGCATCAGGGAAGTAAAGAAACTAATTTACCAGCACGGTATGTCCCCGGAACAGCAAGCTCCAAATTACGGCATTCTAGCAATTCTGGAGAAACAGACTGCAAAGAAAATGCATAATATTCAAGGTCCATAACAATGACAAAACAAATTTATGAGTGAATAAGTACTACTCGTACCTCCAAGTCTAAAGTTGTGAGACTTTGAAGTTGCTTATCTATCTTTCTGAATACATGATAATAGATATCCCAAGCCTGATAAAGAAATTATTAGAAAACTAACTTCAAGTCAATCATTTCTACATTTCTAAAGGATACAGTATGGAGGAAAATAATCTTCCTGGGTATTCTCTGCATAGCGGATAAACTTGTATCTAGTTTTGCTACAGTTGCATTGTTACACAGTTACAATAACTATCTATCATTGTCAGACAGTAAATTTAACTCTAGTCCCGATTTTTATCAGAATGGTTATTATTGGTATGTGACTCATGTTCACTTGGTATTTTACAAGTAGTGTGCACAGAAAACACCATCATACAATACAAGTAGTGATCAATCACCAGTGTATTGGTAAAACAGGATCTTCGTCGCCAATTTCCAACAAAATCTTGGCAGACTTCAACACTAATTGTGGATAAAAGAGGCAAGACCCAAGAATGGTGATACAATTTCCAAGAGCAAGTACGCAATGGACATCTTGGACAAAATAGGATTCATGGGTGTCAAACCTATTGCAGTCCTATGGACCCTAATGTAGATTGGGTAGGCTTTCCTGCTATAAGTCACTTGCAAACAACATCATTCATTGCATACCTAAGACACACGGACCCTTCTACATGACTCATCTAGATCTCTCTCTATCCCTCTCTATCTCTCCAATATTAATGTCTCCAAATAATCCCTATAACAAGTAATCTGCTAATTTTTTACAAATCCAAATTTTGATACCTGGGTCAGTTCAGCATCTTTCCCAGTTCTCTTATAATTCATACAACACTCATAAGCCTCTAGCAACTCCTGTCGATAGGCCTGAAATAACAATAAAAAAATTAGTCATAACACCAAGGTCGAAAACTATTATAATGCAAGCACGTTTTCCAGAATGAGTAATATATTATAACAACAAAAAAGATTATAACACACCTCAATAAATATTCTCTCCTTTATGGTGACATTGTTTTTCATTGCTCCTTCTTCAAGCATTTCATGCAAAGGCTCCAACACCTTAAGCATCCCTTCAATATTATGCTCACCAAAATACAAACGGCTAGCTTCTTCAAGAGCTTCATGCCACAGTTCATGCCAAAGAATAGCAACTCTGATCAGTTCCTTTGATACAAGCTGTGCCTGATCCACTAGTACACCACTGTGCTGCCGAACTTTGTCAACAACTTCCTGAGCTGCAGCCTTGCGCAAGTTGCTTATTGATTTACAGGCCACGAGCAAAGGATACATGAGAGCCTACAAAAGAAATTAAGCAATGTTGGCATCTAAATCAATTAAAATGTGTTGACCTGACAGACTCGTAGCATTCTGAAGGACTAAAATTGCACATTGCGACCCAACTATAAAAACTTGAAGGATTAAAATTGCGCATCTATGACATCTAAGGTATCCAAGCGCCAAAATTGAAACATGGGGGCCGAATGTGCAACATTCATCCAAGCATAAAAAACTCTATGCTTCCACATGTTCACAATATCTTCAGTGTTTAGAGGTGTCTCAAAATTAGAAGAAAATAATTTCTCTTATTCACTTTCATTTCATACATCTCACATATATACATATACACTGATTGGATAATTTAGGAAACAAATATCTGAGATTGCGGGATTGATGTGCTAGTAATAAAACCAATATACAGCCAATATACAGAATTAAAACCAATACCAATAAAGCCGAATGTGCAACATTCATCCAAGAATAAAAAACTCTATGCTTCCACATGTTCACAATATCTTCAGCGTTTAGAGGTGTCTCAAAATTAGAAGAAAATAATTTCTCTCTTATTCACTTTCATTTCATACATCTCACATATATACATATACACTGATTGGATAATTTAGGAAACAAATATCTAAGATTGTGGGATTGATGTGCTAATAATAAAACCAATAGCAATAAAATTTGAAAAGCCCTAAAATATCTCGACAGAATAAAATCTAAAGCTTCCTAAAATATCTCGACAAGGTGAAATCTACAAACTGATACTTCCAAAAAAAATCACAAATGGAAACAAGTCCAAGTTCATCATGTCAGTCATATATACCTGTGGATGATTTTGCCCAATCCGAACCAAAAGTGATTGTATCAACTCTCTCACAGCATGGTTATTAGAGTGTATCCTGGCAATTATTTGAGGTAGAACTACTAGCCAAGTATTGATATTAACTAGGGAAAATCCTTTCTTTAAGGCCATTTGTACTTCTGCTGTAGCTCCATGGTTGAACCACAATGTCAGAAGTCGAAGAATATCCTGCTCAGCCAATGCAACAGCAAGTTAAAGATTCAAAAGAAAAAGATGATCATATTCCACTTGGATTACATGCAACAGAGATATCTCAAAAGTGCAGTCAGAAAAAAGTAGTTTGCAAAATATAATAACCACAACCAACTAAGTAGAAGATAAATTTCGGTTTTATTATTTTCGATAGAGTTCGGCTGAACTATAGACGAAGAATAAAAAGATGCCACAAACTTGCTTAAAAATGTGTATGTTCCACTTCAAAAAACATAAAATAAATGAGTCATCTTAACTATGCCAACTTGCTATGATAAAACAAGAGAACTGCATAATATAAAACCAAAAAAATTGATTAAATCAGCTTAAAATGCCAGAACGTCATCCCTTCCAAATATGAAATACAAATGTAAGGAATATCGCATCACTATGAAAAAAATTCCTCTTTATTAAATCCTGTTAGAATTATTACCTATACCTATTGTATCATTAACCCTATGTGTAGGGGGTTGAGTGTGGGAAACTACCTACTGCCATATCTACTATTGCATGTAATCATGCCTAGTATCTTAGAGTAGTCTTTTCATATCTTTTCATATGTACGTGCTTGCTTCACTATAAATAGAAGAGGAAGAGAGTGGTACTGTTGCCCACTACTCCTATTTTAAAGTCTCAGTCTCAAGTAATCCAAAGTCATAGATGATAAATATTTTGTCTACCTTGAAAAAAATATACTTTGGAATGTTACATGTGAAACATGTAAGGATCCAAAGAAATGTGATGCTTAAGTCATACTGATAGTGCCAGATAAACATTATTCACATGAAAGTCATGTCACAACCAGTCATTCGGCATGAGCCTTGGCAAACTGTCAGATTTTAAGCATCAACTACTTGCACTCAAGGTCTTCACAATTTTATGGGCAATAAGGGAATTTTAAGAACAGAGATTACAGCTAAGTCAAGAAAACAATGCTGAAAGTTATAATAAAGAATCAAACATGAGAACATAAGAATTTTAGCAATCTTTTGAAAACACTGATTAATAGTGTATCACACTGCATGAGTCGGTGCATACAATCATTCCTGAACCCAAATCTGCTGCATCATTGCCAGTATTGTCCAAATTCATAGATACATGTGTGGATGATTTCATATTATAAAAGAAATTGTAGCTTACCTGTAAACTACCATCGACACCTTTGGAATTTGCTGCACATGCTATAGAATGAAAGTATCCTGTTACTGCTGCAACAACAAATTGTGCTGCAACGTCAGGGAAACCTCTTAAAGTGTAATGAGACATCACTGCTGTGTTGAATAATGCCCATTTATGCCAAGCTTTCCCCCATTTATTTGCATACTGAGTAGCTTTTGTGAACGCATTAAGAATATCTACAAAATTGAAACTAAATTTAGAAAAGAAAAATAATCAACATCATTCAATGTTTCAAGTCAAAACTATGACAACTAAGAACCTTTAATGGATTCATCAACCAGCCCAGGAGAAAGTGACCACTGCCAGGAACCAAGATTTAGATATACACGAGCAAGGAGAGGAACACTGGGATTCAAACCACTTGTTAAGCTTGATGGTGTAACTGGTTGAATGTTGGGTGCACTTGAAAGTTCCATAGATAAATTCTAGGTCACATAATGCACGCAGATGATCAGTGGAAAATATTTAATTTCAGATAAGCTCCCTCAATACAATAGAAAGACATATAATACCTGAAGCCTAATAAATGCTTCTCTGCGCTTTGAATCCTCTCCAAGAGACCACTGGTACTTCAAGTATGCCAGCATTACTTGAGGATGGCCATGGTATCGTACATTTTCAGGAGACTTTTCAGGGTCATACTGATAGAATGAACAATAACTTGAGTTGGGCACACAAGAATAAGGAGTTACATATAGCAAACTACTTAGATCTGGTATACAGCACAAACCTGTAGAAGCTTAACTAAAGTAGATTTTGCCTGGCTAATCCGCCCACTTTTTCTGCAAAGAGAAGCAAATTTGAGCCAGGTTTCAACATCTTCCACAGGAGGCAGCACAAGTGCTCTAATAGCCAAAAGTGCCTGCCAAACCTGCCACCAAACACAATAAAGTTAGAGTAAGAAAAACCAATCCTAGTTATGCAAAATGTTAATTCCAAGGATAAACTTAAGCTGAGATTGCAAGAGCTCATCATCAGCTCTCGTTATGAGGCTTAAACTGAATATTCAATATCAAAATCAAAAGTTTTAAATCACAAAAAATAGCCACAGTATCACAGTGGACCTTAGTATAGCAGCCCTTCACACTCCAGAATTTCTGTAACATCTCTTTTCAGATTTAAATCACTATAATGGTTTATTCCTGCAGAAAATCTTAAAAAATTGAATTGATTTTTAAATGAAATGTCCATTTCAAAGCTTAATCCTCACTTAAAATCCATGGCATGGCACAGACCGTTTGTTAGGGCTTGCAACATTTGTTCTTTCTGAAGAAGACTATCAGAGTCAAATATACCATCAAAGTCATAGAGATGTTGCGGCAAATTCCAAGGTTACATCAGTTTCAGCAAGCTTTTAGCTGCCAAATGTCCATGCCTTTTTTCATAGCAACTTGTTTTGTGCTTGGGCTCTGTACTACCTGTTTCTCGGTATCTTTCATCTATCCCTGACCAAGCCCACATCTGTTTTGTTATGCTTTCTGTTTATTACTGACTTATTGTTCAAGCAATGACTTTGGACTACAGATGATAAAACTATTAATTTTTTAGTATTTTTTAGTTTTGAGCACTTATTTTGCACTTACATGGTCTTAGCACATAATAGAACATCCCTGGTAAAGAATATTAAGTACAATCATTGTACAGAAATGGTCTGTTAACGTGTATTAGTTGAATTGCACAAAGCCGTTGTAGTGCCAAGCACGTGAATTTGATAGTTCTAATCAAAGGCTAACAAAAATGTAAGAATCAAAGTACTACTATAGCTTAACAATAATTTTCGATTAAAAATAGTCTCAATCTTCTCTGCCACTTGATGAACTGAAAATTAGTATGTACTATTGCAAAATAGTTTGTTTTTGCTGGCACCTCTTTCTGCACCATTACATTAAATTTGTGCATATATACGCAATCATACCAATCAAGACCACTATTGACAGGGTGAGATACAAGCCAGTGAAACAGTAATAATTAGGGCTTTCGGTAGACTCAATGATAATGGCCAGGGCACGCTAATTACAATCCTCTGAAATTTAATTCATGAAGTAATCATAATGTTTATGCATACATATACATCTTAAGTAGGAAAAATCAGTCTACCTCAACATTGCTTTTGGCTCCTTGTATACGCTGAGTCCACATATTGCGAATGAGAGCCCGCCGCTCATCTGATACTCGATCTCCAACAGGAAGTGTACGGTAATCAATCACCTGGAAGAAGAGAAGACTTCTCAAGTTATGTTTATGACAATAGAATTGAGTAAAGGACAGGAACTAAAAGTAATATTAGAGCTTAACCTCTTCTAGTTCTGATAGTTGCTGGACGCGAACCATATTACTGTAGGCACGCTCATAACTCTCCAAAACCTGGAAATGAAAACAATTATAAAACAAACTTCTGTGAAAGCAAATGAGCTTACAGTAATGACTATGTATGTTGATGTTTCAATTCATGACCTTCTTATGGACCATTTTTCAAATCAACTGGTCTACTTGAATAGACACTTGGGGCTATACATGGAGGACCTTTTTGGTTTTCTTCTCATGTTTTTGTTTTAAAAGTTTTTTTAAAATAATTCCATGAAACTAATGATTTTTAATAAAAAAAGTTCAAATATATATACATATAAATTATTATTAATTGTCATAGAAACCCTAAAAAAAAGAGTTATCAAAAACAATCCACGTTATTAATTGTTATAGATACTGGGTTCAAATACAATTTTGGTCCCACTATTTTTTTCAATCTGCAATTTTGGTCACCTCATTTTAATAAAGACATTTAGTCTCAAATTTTCAAATTTAGCAACTTTAGTCAGACCATTCAATGAAAGACAATAAGTAATGAGATATTAATGTTGACTCTCATGTGACACGCTCTAACTAATGTCATACAACGATTATTTGCTTATTTCAAAGTTATTAAGACTATTTTAACATTGACTTCCCACACAGTCGAATCATTTTGCCATTTAGTTTTGATGACAGCAAATCAAACAAAATCATCAAAGGATAACAGTTAGAGTGTACCAAGTGTAAAATGGCATTAATATTTCAGATGTCAGTCTTAATTTGAACAATTGGACTAAAACCTCTGATTTTAGAAATTGGAAGACTAAATGTCACTTTTAATAAAGTAGGAGACCAAAATTGTATTCTTGCCAAAATCTCAATATTAAATGCACTTCAAGGTGTGATTATATTATCGTAAGCATATGTATATGAAGAACAAATATTGGTACATGATTAAATACTGGCACAGCATGCCGTAAAACTTCCTTATCGCATTTCCTAAAACACGGTACTATACAGTGCATAGATTAAACTTCCTGTTATCCATTGATAATGAACCATATGACTAAGCGATGATGCCAAATACAATGAAACAATAAAAAGATTCAAATATCAATACCTAAGAATAAAATCAGTAAGAAAAGTTTATAAACCAAACTCACCAGAGCAGCAAGCTCAGTTGCCAGACATTTTCTAGCTCTTTCTACATACTCGCGTGCTTCATCATACTGCCAACAGATTGCAATCACGAGAATTAAAACTAGAAACATTAAAACCTGGTTGATATTCCTAGCAATAAAATACCTTTCCTCTTCGAACAAGTAGAACGGCTCTGAAGAAGGTACCACTACTACTCCCATCACTACTGGAAGCAGTATTCCCCAAACCTCGAAGTTTTGTTTCATCACCATCATCTAACCGAGACACATATTCTGCCATTTGATCCCATTCTCCCATGTTCCAAGCAGCACTTGCAGCCTAAAGAGCGTTAACACTTAGCACAAGCAGGGAAAAATATCAATCACATTTGAAAGGGGTATAACCAACCATTGATGCCATTTCAAGACGGGCAGCTGGCTCAGCTGGGGTCCAAAATTCTTTACATAGGATATTCAACTCATCCCATTGGGCCAAAGCAGCAAGGCATCTCATTTTACCTGAAAAGCAAGTTTCAATCACTTCCAAAGACAGAAAAAAAAAACCCTAAAAAGTTGAAACTCCAAACTGGTAATATAGTAGTAGGATATTTCAAACATAAAAGAACAGAAATATTCTTTCGTTAAGTAGCATCCAAGTTAAAATGAAGGTAAAGTCATCAGTACAGACCTAAAGTGGCATCCAAGACAAGATGTGGACTTGTTGCTTGAGAAGCCTTTGCAGTATAAGCCTTGAGGGCATCATCCCATCGCTGCAGTTTCTCATACCTAATAGAAACCTACTATCAATCTCTACCTTCCCAAATATAAAAACTAAAATTGTATAAGAAAAATAAGGGATGGTGAACTCAGAAATTAAATGTAAAAGAGTACCATGACTCCTTAAGTTGAAAATCTAGATGCTGTTGGGCATAGGTAAGTATTCCAACCGCAGCCTACAGAAGACAAATGTTTTAGTGAAATGCAGAGATACCATATAACAAAGTTAAAACTACCAAAGCAGCAGCAAAAATGATAAACTTGATAAAAAAAATCATTTCTTTCAACTGAACCTCATGTTGGTGTAATTGGTTGTTTATGTGAATAAGAGCTTCAACTACAGCAACTGGGTTAGCATCCATCTTCTTGGAACGTGCTCCTTCAAATTCCATTTCTTTGTAGTGTAAGGCTTTTGCAAACGCACGACACTGTGTGCCATAGCAAAGCAACAACACATGAAAGGTATAAGGCAAAGTCAAAGAAATAATCCAATATAACAGTAAAGAAGTTGTTTAAAAGAGCACCATGCATTTGAACAAAGACATGCATAATGATGAAGAAATACGCACACATGCTCCCGAAAACACAAGAAAACAGAAAAGACAAGAACCTTCTCAGCAAGAGCACCAAGAAGGCGTATGTCAATAGGAAGAGGTTTCTCATCATGCTCCATGAATTCAGCCTGCAATTTCAGCCAACGAAAACAAGAGAGGAAATAAAAGAGTATCAAAATGTCATAATTTCATCCATCTTCATGCATTTTTAAATTCAATATAAAAAAAGACGTATCAAATAATCAATAAACCTTAGGAAGCATATATAAATGAGATTTAAAAGCCCATATTCACAGACTGAATATACACAACGAGATGAGAAGTCATACCAAATTAAGAAGTGTAGCCAAAATTTCTGGAGGAATATTTGGAGATGAAAATGCCATCTCTAGATTACGAACTAGCTGTTTCTGGCTAGTCTCATTCAGTTGTGCCCAACAACTGACAAATCCAGCTGCAAACAACTCTCGCCCAACAAAAGGCTGTAAAATTCAGAGACAGGTGAAAATCAGAAGCAAAATACTAATGCCGCAATGAAAATGTCTATAGAGAATGAAACCTGCAATTGTGCAAGCAATGAAAATGTCTATAGAGAATGAAACCTGCAATTGTGCAAGCCTGGCACAGGTTCGCAAAGCTGGAGAAGGAGACTCCTTTAGAAGTTGAATACTAAAATGCCTCATCCATTCAGCCCAATCTTCCTTCGTGCTTCGCTGAGAAGCCTCTCCAGCTGTCCGTAATCGACCATCATTCACCTGCATGGATGTTTTGTGAGTGTGACTCCAACTTTGTATGTCAGTTAGTTAGCTGTAGTTTGTTATCTCTGGTTAGGTTTCAGTTGTTAGTGTAAATGCTTTGGTACAGTTACAACTTACTTAGCTAAACTAAATTATAAAAAGAGATTTCTCTGAACATAATGGTGTGCAATCAATATTCATTCAATTCATAATATACGATCTCTTCCTTCTCCCAACAGTTTTCAAGCGACCAGCACAAAAAATGAAAACTAGAGAGCTGAGCCTCTTCGGAAGCGTATATCTGTAAATCCCATCTCCAGATTGCATTTACAAAACTAAAGAATTATTTTATTGATATTAATTATATTCTTGTCATCTCTATAAAATAACCAAAACCTTTAAAAAAAGGAAATAAAAATACGCTGTAATAAATAGGTAGACTTTCAACATTTTTTTTTTCTAATCACTATGAAAATGTTGAGAATACCTTTTTATCCTAATAATCTGTTAATTACTTCACTTCCCTCAAGTTTGTCAATGAATATGAATCATTCTCAACTTGCTTACAAGATCCCAGAATCTGCCAGATGAAGCCCTTTAGTTGTAGTCACTAGGAATCTGCCCGAATCTGAAATCCTATAGCCACTAGGCCTTGGTCAAAATTATCTTTGAATGACTATCAATTTCATTATGTTTGGTCCTACCATGTTGGTCAGGATTCTAAGCAATGCTCGTGACTGATTTATTATTACAGTACAATTACATAGGGATAACTTTAATTTTAAGGTCATCGTAGTAGGGTGTGAAGTCACTTTTTGTTGGATATGGCAATTTATTTGCACTACTTTTCCATTTCTATTACTCAGGATTATATTTTTATTTTCTTATTCTGTTTATATATTTAATTTTACATCCGTAGTTCTCTTTCATTGTGAGTTTTGTGTGTTAGTGGGGTATTAAGGTCAGTTAACGGGAAAAGTTATCTTTTTCTACGTACTACATATATTTTTGTTGTGATTCTCTTCGTTGTGTACAATTGGGATACTGGAATACATAACAGAGGGTTAGTTCCCAGAACCAAGATGAATTTTAAAATATAATTAAGTCTAAAATAAGAAAATGATTAGTATAGAAAAACCTAGTTAAAGAAAAAGGAATTCTCTTTATATTAATTGTTATATATAAGTGTCATTGAAAAATTGTGAATAGAATAAAGAGTGTTACATTCTTATACGGTTTGCGGAGTAACCAACGCATTATAATTTTGCTATTATGACAATGAATTGAAGTGATGAAAATTTTATTCACGATTAGCTTTGAAAATCATAGTTTTACATTTCCTTATAAAAGTCTTACCTAATTTTCAAAACACATAAAATCTCAAACTAGTTGAAGAGATATTCTTGCATGGCTGCATTCTATTCTTGAATTACTTTTCAATTTGAATATATAAATTACAAAATGTCAATTATTATGCTTAGAGTTGACCAGACCACCTCCTGCTATCCTAACATGTAATGAACAGGGGATTTGCATTTCAGCATTCAAACTTTCCATGGTAAGTTTAAACACTGGCCCGTAAGTCACTTAAACCCCGTAAGTCACTTAAACCACGCTCTATAATCAATAGCCTTTGAAAGTAGACTTTAAGTCTAACTATCTCACCAAATTGACTTATAAGATGAGATATACACCAACTTATATACTATAATTTGATCATATTTCTAATCAATATGAAATCTGCAACTCATCCTCCCAAGCCAAGGATTGGACATCTCAAAAATGAGATAAATATCCATGGGTAGCCCGATAATAAGTAGCACGATAGGCTTAACAAACCCTAATAGGATAAACTCAAAAATCTTCTTAATAAGTGAACTTTCAATCTAACTTAATCTTAAAATATCAACATGTAAGATGAAGTTTGCACTCACTTATATAATATAATATGGTCTAAGACAAAAACAAAAGTACAAAAACTTTACAACACACAAGATGGTACCTGGTGGCCTCTGAGTTTATGAGCATCGGATCCATCTTCATAAGGATCAATCTCCACATCATCTAAAGGATCACTAATGACCTCAACAGGAGGCCTTCTATTCAGTCTTTGTGAAGCTGTGATCCCAAGAATAAGTGGCTCCCTTCGCTGCAAACGTCCTTCAATTTCCTCAAATTCCTTGTGCTGCAATATTATGTTATCTTACCTTAGATATTTTGTAATACAAAAAGTACTTAATCTTACAGAAACCTCAAAAGAAAGAAACAGAAAAATAAAGATGGAAAAACTCAAGACCCGCAAGCGATGTTTCTGTAGAAGTTTGTGAATTGATGGAATAAAAATTGTGAAATCTTCGCCAAGTGCATAGGCCAAACAACAAAGTGCATCAACAGCATCCTTTCGGAGCTCGTCATTTTTCCTGTAATACATAAGTTCAATACATAGAGATCAGCAGATTACGTAGGAAGAATGTAAGAGATTATAATAGAATTGAAATGAGCAGATCAAATTATTCAAGAACTATAATAGCCTTCTACTTGTTTTAATGGCAAGTATCAATTACATAAGAGAATCAAGAAATAACAGCTTTTGTCAACCAAGATTATAAGCGGGTGTTAAAAAATAAAATCAAGGAAGAAACAAGAAGGAAATAATAGCAAAACTCTCAACATTCAGCATTCAAAAACAAGCTGCTAACCCTAAGACAGATTGCATGACTAATTCAGGATTCCCGAATGTCCTTAAATCTCCAAGAACAAGCAACCTGCATTTATAACTCAAAGAAACTTATTCTTGATTAAAATATAAAGTCGTGATTCATCCAGGATAATACCAGAAAAACCTAAATCGTCAATTCATTTAGGCATTATCCACCACTTGATTAAAATACTATTATTGAATAGTAATGATTTAATGGATTTACAAACATTTGTTTCACAGTTCCCTGTGTTTTTACTTGCATCTGTCAATAATCACTTATCACACGCAGAAACAAATAATCAAATAAACTTTCATAACAAGAATGAATGGTTGGGGCAACAACCTGATAACTACTAATATATTTTGAAATTTAAGAATTTGCATACTCACCCGTCCAAAACTAACTTCAAGTGATGCACAAGAGAGGATATATGACCAGTGACCTGATGATCAAATAATAGACTTGAACAATCACAAACCAAACACGGAAAATATAAACAATGAATTATCTAGTATAACTGTATATTTTAAAAAATTGAGGGTGAATAGAAGCAAGCACAGAAACAAACCTGAACACGAGGAATCAAGCTTGTCAATGTTTTAATTGCAGCACGTCTTATGTCCACCGAGGCATCCACTTTAAATAGTCGTATTAGAGCTGGGAGAAGCAGATGCATATGTTCATCCAAAGTACCTACACAACCAAAAATAAAAGTGCATGGTTTGCCATGACAATTACTTATGTCACAATTTTCATTATGCACAGTAAATTAATATGATATTACCTCCCATGAAATTGAATGTCTAAAACCTGTTTCAAATAGAAGTGGCACCTGCAATTTTCATCTTACGTTCTTTTTTTATTAATTTCACCAACATATTTCATTCTCACTTTATTATTATGTTCTTATTGATCCTAGATCGATCATGATTGTGTGTAAATTTATAACTTCTTACTCAACATGAATTGCTTTAAATTTGTATCTTTTGTTTTTCAGTATTTACATGTGCAGTATAAATAATTTTGTTAATTTTTTAGCATTTAAGACAGTGATCATCCCACTATAGCATTTTCAGAGATGGCTACTATGCACTGCTATCTGAGATCAATAAATATTCACGCACCATTCTGTCAATAATTGAAACCGAAATACCGAATAGTCACATGCTGGAATTAACACAACCTTAGTTTAGGAAGCTGATTACATTAAATGGAAGCAGAAAAAGGGTAAGTTACAGATGAAAACAAGTTGAGGGAGTCTTGTGGTTGATCAATTGCATAAAGAGAAAACTAGAGCCACACTCTCACTCTCTTGGACACACTATTACTGACAAAGATTTAATGGAAATCACAAAAATTATGGGTCTCACATTTTATGCTATAAATCTCATTTTAAGCGTCAACTAAAGAGAGATTTTAGATTTTCAAAAAAATTTATTTGGAGGAGTATTTTGTGAGTATGCCCCTTGAGTAAAAATACAATCAATATTCTACAGGAAAGGTTACTTACCACCAAACACTTCTAGAGTGTGAAGGATATCAAGAACATAAGTGTAGTCATTGCACCGTTCTGCGTCACTAAGGACCTGAATACAACCTGGCAGAATAACTGGAAGATATGTTCTAAATTCATCATTGAGAGCCAGGCAAAGCTGTTCAACCAGGTGAAGAACCTGCAACATCAAAGAAAATAACAAACAATAATCATAGACCACAAAAATATATCCCTTGTTTGTTTTAACTAAACTGGGGAACAAACAACACTAACTGGATAGCCAAGAGCAGGACGAGAAGGTGCTGGAAGAGTGAATGCTGACCAAAACTCAGATATTAGAGATAGCAAATCTTGCAAATATTTCCGAATGTGCTGCACAACCACAAATCACACTAGAGCTTGTAAACAAAGTACAGTAATAATCATAAAAGATTGGATATTTTAAAGACAATAAAATCTACCTGGCGCACAATAGACACCAGAGTTCCAAGCTTCCAAGTTATAAAATCTTTTAAACTATCTTCACATGTGCGAACAGTATGAAAAAGATCAGGCAAAACCTACAAGGAGGGTGCAAAAGTAATGAAAAAAAATGGACACAAATTCAATTGGATTCAGATGCAATAAATGAGTGTACTTAATGTATCAAGTCAGATATAAAATAAAACTTAAGAATAAGAAGGTAAGAGTAAGAATAAGAATAAGAGCTAACCTTTGGCAAGTACGGAACGCAGCCAAGTCCCATCGACTGACCTCAAGCAAAAACAAAATCATTTTGGCAATAAATATCAGTAATATATGGAACTGACGTGTTATTCAACAACATCCAACTAATCAAACAGAAAACAATATTATTTAGCTATGAAAGGCCCAAAGTGATACACAAGAAATCTTAACATGTAATCACTGCAATGAAAGTGCATTGTGGTGTAGTGAAAATGTCTATTTGCTTGTGACCTAAGATGGCTTTTTAGAAAGTAATGGAAAAGGGTTGATGGACTCTCCATTATCTGACACTAAGAAAATTTTTACTAGTGAGAATTCAGAAAGATAACATTTTCAATATTGTATCAAACATTTGTTCAAGTTTTCATCAAAGAAGGTTCAAGGTTCAGCCCGCTCAAATTTTCAGGTCCACAACCACCTCTAGTAACTCCACCAAAATATGTGAATTGTTATGAAGTATAGGAGCAGAGGGATAAACTACAAAGAACACATATGACACCTTTTCTTCTCTTTTCCCCCCTTCTTACAATCCATTAAGAAACCAGAGAGTACAAATCAGGAGGATCATAAATACTTCTTAAACAATGCCATACAAAAAACAACGAGGGAAGAAAGAAAAAGAAAGAATGCATTATATGCATCTTTTATGCTGCATACCTTGAATATGAACATAAGAGACCCAACCACCTTTAGGTGATAACTAGCAAGTGATGGATCCCTCAATATACGCATTAGAGAATTAATCGCAACCTTAAATCACAAAAACGAAGTCATAAACATTGAAAGAAGTGGGAAAAATCAGAACAATATTAACAATAATGTACATAAGGTACCGTGGAGTAGTAGTCATCCGAAGAAGCAAAAGAAGGCCAAAGGTCCATGGGAAATTCGTCCATAGACTGAATCTGTTGACTTGAATCGCTAGCAGGGCGGGTAACGTCTCCATGAGGTCCTGGCAAGGTTTTCTGATTTCGTTTATGCAAATGAGGATCCAGAGCACCCATAATGCCGAGAACCTGGCAAAACCCAAGTACAATTTAATTAAGTAAACATGCCTATATTAAAACGAATTCTCTACTTTAATTCTAATTCCTATGATCACCTTCAGTACTTCTCGTCTGGTGGACCATACTAGCTCACCATTCAGTAATTTTAAGAGTAACCCCAGTAACTGTGGATACTCATTATATGGAGTTATAACATACCTGTCAAAACAAAAACAGACATAAGAACATGAATACATAAAAAATTGAGTATATTACACAGACTCTGAATCAAACACTAATTTATTCTTCATATGAATATGAACTCAACTCTCAAATAATACATAATAAACAAGCCAAAACTCTCTCTCTCTCTCTCTCTCTCTCTCTCTCTCTCTCTCTCTCTCTATATATATATATATATATATATATATATATATATATATATATATTTATGTGTGTGTATATATATATAATAAAATAATAAAAAAAAAATCTTGAACCCAGAAATTTGCACGACTATTACCTTTTTTAACAGTTTCAACATTATTAGTGGCAAAATTCATAAAAAGTGATAATGATACACAAAAATACAAGTGGTTATTTTTATATATTAACAAAAATAACTATGCATATACCCTGTGCTTTGCACAACTTGACCAAGTGTAGCAACAGCCACTTCCCGTTTGGCAACAGCAGCTCCATCTAATAAAGCTTCAACGATTAAAGGCATAAGTTCCGGAATGTATTGCCTCATTGCAAAACCACCCTAAACAACCAAAATCCAAATAAGTTAGTTAACAACAAATATGAAAGACAAGCATGTTAGAAGAGGGAAATTTACTGACCACCCTCGCAAGATCCCCCACAGTTACAAGGACTCCACTAATAGTTCCAGTATTGGCATTAACATCAATAAGTCTGGCCACGAGTGCCTGATATAATCAGAAAATCACTAAGATGCCAAATGTAATAAAACAGGAATGTATCTTTAACACCAGAACTAATTAAACCTTATGAATTGGAGCAATGTATGGAAGTATTAGCCGTTCACAATTCCTTATCAAACAGCCAATTAATTTTGCACTTTCTTCTTTGCATTTGCTGTCTGCACTGCTGACATAACAAGAGAATAAAATGGACATGTAATAGAAAAGCTCTTCATCCTTCTAAAAAATGAACTCCAAAACAATGAATCTTTCCATATATGTCCTTTATCTACCAATAAAGTAAATACTTCAACATTACCTCTGCTCTAAGTATGTTAACAACTGTATAAGATGGCGACGAAGAGCTGGAAGAACATAAGCTGGATTTTTCTCTGACAACCTACCAGCCACAGATATTGCATACTCTCTAACATCAAAATCCTGTAGAATTGGATACTTCAACATCAACATAAAGCAAAATAATGGAGCTCCAATAACTAACTACTGGAAAATAAGATCCTATTCAAGTATACCAGACCATATGATGATATCATAACCAAAATACAAGCGCGCAAAGGAGCCATAATATTGAAGCTGTGCATACTTTTTTCAAGGAATGAACACCGAATTTTTGTTCATAAGCCAAGTATGCGGAAATTGTAAACAGGGGTCTCCTATGTGTGCCCATGGGTACAAGATAAGAAGATAAAAATAGAAAGTTCTTATTCAAAAAAGAAAATATTTACTACCCAAAAAAGAAAAACATTCAAATGTTTGTGTCTTTTAGTGATTTAAACCATTTAAGAGTATATATTTTCTTTCATACCATGTTTCTCCCCATAGGCACACATTACAAAAACTTATTATTTAAAAAATGAAGGAAACATAAAGTTTCAGCTTCAAACACAACAAGAGGGCCACTAAAAGCTGTGTGCCAACATATTCATCATGCACCATTTCTGAAGTAAAAAAAAAAAAAAAAAAAAAAAAATATAATT
>Ga0214542_1006006_pt1 | contig 22550 bp, 23 predicted proteins | sample CNSS1metaG_FD_160096 | JGI IMG/M metagenome (GOLD analysis project Ga0214542, IMG submission 160096) | Root nodule microbial communities from cowpea collected in UCLA plant growth center, Los Angeles, California, USA - CNSS1 | ecosystem: Host-associated > Plants > Roots > Nodule | place: USA...
AGCTACCAAAGGTCAAAGGTGGACTAAGTGGAAGTCAACATTCCTTCCTACACCTCATGGATCATGCATCCCATGGAGCCAAGTCCACACTCCACCCATGTGCCTCCTTCATCCAAGGGCTAAGAGAATGTCTTCTTTTCCAAGTCTTCATCCAAAGGCTAGGAAGATGCCTCCTTCTCCAAGCCACCATCCAAGGGTGATGATTAAAGCTTCTCCTCCAAGCTTGATCTAAGGGCCAAGAATTAGTCTAGCTCTATCAAGCTCGAATCCCAAGCTAGCCTCTCTCTCCGTCTCAAGTGTTAGCAGCATCACATGTATTATCAACTACTCCCGTGTAAAGAATTACACGATCATTGCCAAGCACAAACAGAATAAGTGAGCTCAATAATAAACAGAAAACATATCAATTAAATAATATAAATAAACCCAGTTATATTATTAAAATTAGACCTTGACCAAGTTCTTAATACCCCTAAGGCTTTTCAGCCTTCAATTCAAATAACCAAGTTAGCCATGGACTCAAGATTTATGATGCTCACACGAACCTGCCGCTCGTGGTCCTACCTCTACGAACCTCTCCGCTCGTAGTCCTACTCTACAGACCTACCTGCCCGTAGTCTAACACATGTGATCCACCAGTTACGTACCTCCCCCCACGCAGCATCCTTCAAATGTCCGCACGGAACATGTGATCCACCAGTTACGTACCTCCCCCCACGCTCATATACCCACATGAGAGTAACTGAGTATGAACCTCCCTGCTCATACCATCAAATGTTAACCACCATGCATGAACCTACCCGCTCATGGCACAACATCCCCTGATCCATGTCTGCCTCAATGCATACAAACAACGCACACAAACTACACTAACTCGCTTGAGCTAGAAGCCCTAGCTCAAGTGACGAGGCCTGTCTCGCTTAGCCTAAGCTTTCGCACCTAAGCGAGCGTGCCACAATGGCTTACTTGTGAAGCCTCGCTTATGCGAGCTCATCTTGCTTGGGCGAGATCTCCCTGCGCCCAACACAATCATCTCTCGCCTAAGCGGAGAGTCAGCAAAAACATACTGATCAGGTCACAATTTCTTGCTTAGGCGAGTACCTCTTGCCTGAGCGAGGTGCACTGTCACCCTATCCATGGGCTCCTCACCTGAGCGAGACCCTCGAGCACAACCTCACAACTTCTTCATTTCTCGCTGAGGAGAAATGCTCTCGCCTAAGTGTAATGCTCGAATAAAACCAGGTTTTGAGTCTCTGCTAGTTTTGCCTAGGCGAGCCTTGCTCGCCTGAGCGAGAATAACAGACATTCTCCTTGTTTACGCGCACAAAAACCAGAATTTCAAGCCAAAACCCTAATCCAAACATTATCAAGCAATTCTTAGACAACAATAATTCTTATGGAAATGCTTTAAACTTAATTGAACCATCACAATTTAAGCTTGAATAACAATAGTCATATAATGAAAAAACCCCCATGATATTCATACCCAAATGTATATGAGGCTTTTTGCAACATAGCCAACACAACAATTCACACATCATATCACATAGGCACGAAAATTCCATATCCATAAGACATAAAATTATGAGACTTTGGCTCTCAAACATGCGCATAACAGTATACATGAAAATGGCTCCTCTTACCTCATGCTCCTCACCTGCCTCTAGGGTTTTCCCACCCTTTCACATTTAGGCCATAATTATATTAGTAAAAATAAAGAGGTTAATTTCGTTCTGAGCAAGGTTTGAACACACAACCCTGCAATTACAAAGTCAAGGCACAACCAATTCAACCAATTCATGTTTTGTGATAATCCTATAATCTTAGGATTACATTATCACTAATCCCATTCAATATATAACATAAAAAATGCACTGTTAAAAAAAAGCATACAACTAGCATACATAGGACTCGAACCCAAGTCCTCTTACACAATCAAAGTACTCTCAACTACTTGAGCTAGTACTTTTCCACGTGACAAACATTTGTATTAAATGCCATAAAGGCTCCTATTACCCGCATTTATTAAATAATTATTTAATTAATTATTTTAATTTCTTGGGTCTTACATTCCCCCCACCTCAAAATAGTTTTGTCCTCAAAAATTGGACTTAACAAGAAACAAGTGTGGGTAGGATTTCCTCATGCAATATTCCATCTCCCAAGTCATCTCCTGAGTAGTTTCATCCTAAAGGACCTTCATCGTTCGAATCTCTTTTCCCTGTAGCTTCTTCACTTAAGAATCTAGTATTCTAACCGGTCTGGTATTTACTGTCAGATCCTCCCTAATCTAAATATCATCCGATTCCAGCACATGCGAGGGATCTGCTATGTATTTCCTCAACTGTGAAAAGTGAAATACATTGTGCAGGTTCGCCAGATCCAGTGGCAAGGCAATCTCATATGTTGTCATGCCTATCCTCCTTAGGATCTGATATGGCCCAAGAAATCTCAGGGTTCACTTCCTTGATTTGATAGCCCTTCCAATGCCAGCCATCGAAGTGACTCTAAGGAACACATGATCCCATGCTTCGAACTCAAAGGCCGCCTCCTCTTATCTGCATAAGACTTTTGTCTGCTCTAAGTCGCCCTCATTCTATCCTGAATGGCTTTAACTTTATCAGTAGTCTACTGTAAAAATTCAAGACCTATCACCAGTGACTCACCATCCTGATTCCAACATAATGGCGTTCTGCATCGACGCCCATACAAAGCCTCATATGGCGTCATCCCAATGTTGGAGTGATATCTGTTGTTGTACGTGAATTCCACTAAAGGAAACATATCACTCAAACTCCCTATATGATTTAAAACACAACCCCGTAGTAGATCCTTAAAGGATTGGATAGTCCTCTCAAATTGGCCATCCGTTTGAGGATGATACGCAGAACTCATCCGCAGCTGGGTTCCTAAAGCTGCCTATAGCGACTGCTAAAAACGAGAAGTAAATCTCGAATCCATGTCAAATACAATGCTAGTTCGCACCCTATGCAGTCTCACCACTTCTTTAACATATAATTTCGCCAGCTTATCCATTGACAACTTCTGATTAATTGCTAAGAAAAAGGCACACTTAGTCAACCTGTCTACCATTACCCAGATTGAATCATGCCCCTTCGCAAATCTCGGTAGATGAGTTACAAAGTCCATGGAGATGCTATCCCACTTCCACTACGGAATTTCTAGCGGTTGTAAGGTACCACCTGGTCTTTGGTGTTCAATCTTTGCCTTCTGACACACCAAGCATGATGCTACGAAGTCAGCGTCATCAGTTTTCATTCTGTTCCACCAGAAAGACTATTTCAGATCCTTATACATCTTATTCATACATGGATGTATTCTAAGGCAGCTTTTGTGACCCTCTTCTAGAATCTGTTTCCTCAACCTCTAATTTCTCGGTACACATACCCTGTCCCGGAAGTGCTGGATGCCATCTGATCCCATTCTATACTCCTTCCCCTTCTCAGTACCGAACCAACTCACAAACTGCTGTAGCTCAGCATCCTTCTTCTGCTCATCTCGGATCATTCCAAAGATGTCACTTGTCAATGTCATCACATTGCACCTGATAGAATCCTCTTCCAGCTATATACCCAGATTCATATCCCTGAGCTTCTTAATTAATTCCAGTTCTTTAACCATCATTGCCGACACATGCATCCTCTTTCGACTCAAGGCATCCGCCACTACATTTGCTTTACCTGGATGGTAAAGTAACTCAAAATCATAGTCCTTGAGATACTCCATCCAACGTCGTTGTCTTATATTCAACTCCTTCTGATCAAACAGGTACTTCAGGCTTTTGTGATCGCTAAAAACCTGGAACTAGGAGCCATATAAGTAGTGTCTCCATGTCTTAAGATTGAATACAACTGCAGCTAACTCATGATCATGGGTGGGGTAGTTCTTTTCATGAACTTTCAACTGTTTGGAAACATAGGCTACTGGCCTCTTCTTCTGCATTAGTACGCACTCCAAACCCTGATATCACAATACACCTTAAATAACTTGTGTCTAGTATAGCTAGTACTGTGGCTGTAGTCAATCTCTTCTTCATCTCCTCAAAACATTCTTCACACTTCTCTATCTAGGAGAATGGTTGGTCTTTTCTAGTGAGTTCAGTCAAAGGACTCACAATTTTGGAGAACCCCTCCACAAACCTCCTGTAGTATCCAGCCAATCCCAAGAAACTTTGTACCTTAGTCATAGTACAGGGTCTTTCCCATTTCAGCATTTTGTTTCAATCTTGCTTGGATCCACTACAATACCATGTGAGGAAATAACATGCCCCAGAAATTGTACCTCCTCTAACCAGAACTCACACTTGGACAACCTGTCATAGAGCTGATGTTCTCTGAGTACTGTCAATACAACTCTCAGATGCTCAGCATGCTCCTCCTTATTCCTGGAATAGATAAGAATATCATCTATAAACACCACCACAAATTTGTCCAAATAGGGTCAGAAAATCTGGTTCATGTAATCCATGAAGACTACTGGAGCATTAGTCACTCCAAATGGCATTATTACACACTAGTAATGTTCATATCTCGACCTGAATGTTGTCTTCTAGACGTCTTTCGGTTTGACGAAGATATGATGTTATCCAAATCTCAAATCAATCTTAGAAAACGCGCCTGCTCCTCTCAATTGGTCTAGCAGATCATCAATCCTCGGAAGTGGGTATTTTTTCTTTATTGTAAGCTTATTCAACTACCGATAGTCCACACACAACCGAGAACTCCCATCTTTCTTCTTCACTAGTAACACTGGAATTCCCCATGGCGATGCACTCAGTCTGATAAATCTCTTCTTTAGTAAATCCTCGATTTGTTTTTTCAACTCTGTTAGTTCTGTAGGTGCCATCCTGTAAGGAGCTGCCGACACTGGACCCGTTCCAAGGATTAGATCAATAGAGAAATCTATGTCCCCACTTGGTGGCAATTCGGGTATTTCGTCGGGAAATACGTCAACATACTCGTCCACTACTGGTATACTTCTGATCTTTTCTTTTGTGCTCTTCTTTTCTCCTTGAGCCACTATCATGAAACAAGTAGCTCCATCTTCATTCTCCTTCAAGGCTCGGTGAGTGGAGATCAACCTAATTCCCTCTGACTTTGGGAACACCACCCTACGTTGTCCACAATCAATGGCTATGTGATTGCTTGACAACCAGTCCATTCCCAAGATTACGTCCAGTCCCTCCAAAGGCAAGCACACAAGGTTCACCTTGAACCTTCAACCCTCCACTTCAATTGAGCATCCAATACAGGCAGAAATTGTTGAACCTTTTTCAAATGTTAGCGTAGATACTAGTAACTCGAATCCCAAGTCACGAGTCGACAATCCCAGCTTTTTCACACAATCGTGGAATATGAAGGAATGCGAAGCTCCTGAATAAAACAACACTAACACCCGGTTACCTAACAATAAACAAAAGTCGAGTATAAGGCTACCTGACTCAGTGGCCTCCATGGTGGTCAAGGCAAAGACTCGCCTTGCTGCTCTAGGCCTCTCTAATGATGGTAACTAGGGTCGTTGCCCCGGAGTGGTCTTCTTATTAGGACATTTATTAGCGAAGTGCCCCCGTTGATCACATGCATAACACTTGTGAGTGTTAATACCACTCCCTTCGCTACCTGCGGGCTTAGTACAATCCCTACTCAAGTGTTCTCCTCCACACTTATAGCACTGTAACATCTGCGAGGATGATTGCGGTCGATTGTATGGCTTTTTCTGTTGTCTGCCCTCTGCACTGCTCTTTTGAGGTCTCCTGACTCGACTGGCCCCATCTCGAGCTGCTCAACACTCTTGGCTTGCTCCACCAAAATAGGAAACTCTCATACCCTCAGTGATACAATGAAGCGCCTCAGTTCATGTTTTAGACCTCCCTCAAATTCCTGTAGCGCCACTCCTCAATAACTATCTATGAGTAAAACCTCACCAAGTACTCGAACCGCTCCACATATGCCTGTACTGACATGTTCCTCTACTATAGGGTGAGAAACTCAACTTCGCGCTCATGTCTAGCGTTGTCAGGAAAGTATTTCTCTAAAAGCCTCTTTTTGAAATTTGCCCATGACACCTCCTCCTCCCGGGTCTGCATCTATTGTTGCATCCCCATCCACCAGTACTCTGCGTCTATCACCAACAGGAAAGTGGAAACGTAAGTTTCTGGGCCTAAGTGCACTCGATCACTCTAAAGATCTTCTCACACTCCCAAAGCCAAGCATCTGCCCCGTCTGGGGTAGCTTTGCCTGTAAATTTTGCCGGCTTGTGACGCATGAAGTCCTCCATTGTCATTGGTCTGATAGAGGGAATCATCGCCCTCGGCTACGCTGCAGGAGGCTGCATCGCGTCCACCATCCTATGGATTGCATTGGTAATCTCATCAACCCCAGCATTATTCATGCGCCTCCTATTAGCCATTGCCTGCACACGCCACATAATTCAGCTGTTCACATTAAACAACTCTAATTATAAAAGAGAAACAAACAATTTTTAACAATCAATAACACACAATAGTTTCACAAAGTAAACACGGTTAGGTGACTCCCCATAGTTCCTAAAAATCTTAAAAACTTTTTCTCTGATACAAAATGTAACATCCCTACTAGATACCTATTTAAAATAAATAATTAAGAAAAGAACATCAAACTTTTATTATTTCCAAATGTGGGAAAATTCATAAATTATTCAAGTGCTAAAGATCAATTAAAGCTATATAAAAAAATAGTCTTATTATAATTTCTAAGATCAAATAAAGAGAACAGAAAACACAAATAAGTTCCTAGCTCGAATCCCAAGCTAGCCCTTCTCTCCGTCTCAAGTGTTAGCATCATCAACTACTCTCGTGTAAAGAATTACACGATCATCGCCAAGCACAAACAGAAAGGGTTAGCTCAATAATAAACGGAAAACACATCAATTAAATAATATAAATACACCCAATTATATTATTAAAATTAGACCTTAGCCAAGTCCTTAATACCCCCAAGGCTTTTCAGCCTTTAATTCAAATAACCAAGTTAGCCATGGACTCAGGATTTATGATTCTCACACGAACCTGCCCGCTCGTGGTCCTGCCTCTACGAATCTCCCCACTCCTAGTCCTACTCTACGGACGTACTCGCCCGTAGTCCAACACATGTGATCCACCAGCTACGTACCTTCCCGCACGCAACATCTCTCAAATGTGAGCACGGAACATACGAACCTACCTCGCTCGTATACCCACATGAGAGTAACTGAGTATGAACCTTCCCGCTCATACCATCACATGTTAACCACCATCCATGAACCTACCCGCTCATGGCACAACATCCCCTAATCCATGTTCGCATCAATGCGTACAAACAACGCACACAAACTACACTAACTCGTTTGAGCAAGAAGTCTTAGCTTAAGCTACCAGGCCTTTCTCGCTTAGGCTAAGCTTTCGTGACTGAGCGAGCATGCCACAATGGCTTACTTTCGAAGCCTCGCTTAGGTGAGCTCATCTCGCTTGGGCGAGATCTCCTTGCGCCCAACATAAACATTTCTCGCCTAGGTGGCGAGTTAGACGAAACATACTCATCAGGCCATGATTTCTCGCTTAGGCGAGTACCTCTCGCCTGAGCAAGGTGCGCTGTCGCCCAATCCATGGGCTCCTCGCCTGAGCGAGACCCTCGAGCACAACCTCACAACTTCTCAATTTCTCGCTCAGGCAAGATGCTCTCGCCTAAGCGAGATGCTTGAATAAAACCAAGTTTTGAGTCTCTGCTAGTTTCGCCTCAGCGAGCCTTGCTCGCCTGAGCGAGAATAGTATACATTTTCCCTGTTTACAAGCACAGAAACCAGAATTTTAAGCCAAAACCCCAATCCAAAATTATCAAGCAATTCTTAGACAACAATAATTCTTATAGACACGCTTTAAACCTAATTGAACCATCACAATTTAAGCTTGAACAACAACAATCATATAATACAAATAACCCCATCATATTCATACCTAAATGTATATGAGGCTTTTCTAACAATGCCAACACAACAATTCACACATCATATCACATAGGCACGAAAATTCCATGTCAATAAGACATAAAATTATGAGACTTTGGCTCTCAAACATGCGCATAGCAATATACACGAAAGTGGCTCCCCTTACTTGGAAATTCCTTGCTCCTAATGATCTTCTAACCTTTGATTTAAGATTTCCAGAGCCTCCCTTTTTGGCTACTCACCACAGTTCAGTTCTCACACGTCTAAGGCACGCACAAGTTTTTTGTAAAACCCTCTTTTCACTCAGAACTCGTGCTCCTCACCACTCAATTTTCAGTCTCAAAAACCCTTCTCATTGCTTTACTTTGCCTTTTTATATGGTCCCTATTTGTCGTTAATGAAAAAAAACGAAAATGCCCTTTTAATGTCTATAATTGCCTTTTATAGACCATTATGGGATGTTTTTCCCAACTTCCTTGGCTGCCCATTGCCTCTAGGGTTTTCCTACCCTTTCACATTCAGGCCACAATTATATTAGTAAAAATAAAGAGGTTAATTTCGTTCTGAGCAAGGTTTGAACACACAAACTTGCAATTATAAAGTCAAGGCATAACCTATTCAACCAATTCATGTTTTGTAATAATCCTATAATCTTAGGATTACATTATCACTAATCCTATTCAATATATAACATAAAAAATGCACCATTAAAAAAAACATACAATTAGCATACATAGGACTCAAACCCAAGCTCTCTCACACAATCAAAGTACTTTCAACCATTTGAGCTAGTACTTTTCCACGTCACAAACATTTGTATTAAATGCCATAAAGGCTCCTATTACCCGCATTTATTAAATAATTATTTAATTAATTATTTAAATTTCTTGGGTCTTACTAGAAGACGTAGAGCACGGTTAACATGGTGGTGGCCATGTGCTATGGAACGGAAGGATGGTTTTCCTTTGGTGTGATTGTGATATATGTATTGCTTGTATATATGCTTATTTTATTGTTAGCTCACCCTATCTGCTTGTGTTTGGCGATGATTGTGTACACGGTGATGCTATGATGCAACAACATGAGGCTTCCATGCAACGTCAAGAAGAATCTATGGAGCATCAACAGTTGGTTATGCAGCAGATGGATGTTGCAAGGTTGGCTTATGGGGCTGCTTAGAGGCAACACATGGAGGCCCTCCAGCAGTTGGAGGAGAACAGGACCACTACCCATGTCTACGGCCTTGAACCACGACCTCCACATCGGGAATGGAGCTTGGAGGACTTTTCGAAGCATCACCCAATTAAGTTCAACGATGTCGCAGACCAATCCTGATGTCGCAAACCAGTGGCTGAAGGACATGGAAAGAATCTTTGATTTCAAGATGTGCCTAGAGGAGAGCAGACTTGCCTTCGTAGTGTACATGCTCACTAGAGAGGCAGAACACTGGTGGGTTAGCATGAAGTCTATTATGGAAGAGAAATAGGAGCCAATCACATAGGAGGCCTTTAAGAGAAAGTTTCTCTCCGAGTACTTTCCAAACAGTGTCATATACGCTAAGGAGGTGGAGTTCCTCTAGTTAACCCAGGGAAGCAAGTCTATAACAGAGTATGCTAAGGTTTAAACACCTCGGATGTTTCTACACCATGCCGTGAGATGAGGGTAGCGATGCAGAAAATTTGAGAACGGTCTCAAGGGAGACATTCGTCTAATGGTGGCCCCACTATCCATCAAGGATTTTACAGCCCTAGTAGAGAAGGCTAAGGTCATCGAGAGGATGAAGGTGGAGGTGGAGGCTCAACACCCCTAGCAGTAGAGAGTTGGTGGACCATCTAGGTCCAAACCTAGACATGAAGAGAGGAGGAAACCATATGATAAGCCTCACCCTCAGTCTCAAAGGTCTAGAGGATTTTCTCCCAGCCGAGTAAAGTGCAGTGCTATCGGTGCGGAGAACCGCACGTGAGGAGTGTCTGTCCTTAGTTAGTGGGCTTCAAGAGATGCAACAATTGTGGCAATGAAGGCCACTTCAGCAAGGATTGCCCCACTCTTGCGAGGGTAGTGGCACAAACCCCAGTTCAGGCCCCAACCCAGAACCAGCAGAGGAAAGGAGGTAACAGGCCTCAGGCAGCAAGCAGAGTGTATGCTATGATAGGAGCAAAGGCAGCAGGCTCAGGTAAACTTGTCATGGGTCGTTGTATGATTGTTGGTGAACGTTTGTGTGTATTGTATGATTCTGGAGTGACACACTCTTTTGTGTTAGAAACTTGTGTGAAAAGTTGGGTCTGCCAGTTTGTGAGCTACAATATGACCTTGTGGTATCCACTCCAGCGTCGGGTTTGGTTAGAACGACATCTTTGTGTGCTAGGTGTCCAGGGGAGGTAGAGGGGCGCATATTCAAAGTAAACCTGATATGCCTACCTCTACAAGATTTGGAGATGATCTTGGGGATGGATTGGCTCTCTGCCAATCGTGTTCTTATAGATTGCTGAGAGAAAAATTTGTTGTTTTCCAACTTAGAAGAGCCTAAATTGTTGCTTTCGCAAGGGGTTATGAAGGAGATCCAAGACGGCGCATAGTGCTTCATCATCTTCACGCATCTAGAGGTGGAGAAAGAAGAAATGATGTTAGGTATACCCATGGTGCACGAGTTTGAAGATGTGTTTCTGAAGGAAGTACCAGGGTTGGCTCCCAGTGGAAAAGTTGGGTTCTCTATTGATTTGGTACTAGGAACCAGTTCAGTATCAATGGCCCCTTACCGCATGGCTCCGACGGAGTTGGTAGAACTCAAGAATCAGATAGGGGAGCTATTGGGGAAATAGTTTATACAGGGGAGCAGCGATGTCGTTGGTAAAGAAAAAGAATGGAAGCTCACGCTTGTGTGTAGACTACAGGCAGTTGAACAAGATGACCATCAAGAATAAGTACCCCCTCTCGCGGATAAATTATCTGATGGATCAGTTACATGGGGCGTCAGTGTTTTCCAAGATTGATTTACGGTTAGGATATCACCAGATCTTGGTGAAGGCGGAATACATCCAGAAGACAACCTTTAGATCCATATATGGAAACTACAAATACGTAGTTATGCCTTTTGTTGTGACCAATGCTCCGACTATATTTATGAACTACATGAACAGGATCTTCAGGCCATTCTTAGATAAGTTTGTCATAGTCTTGATAGACGACATACTCATCTATTCCAGGACCCAAGAGGAACACGCAGAGCACTTGAGGATAGTGCTTGGCATTTTGAGGTAGAAGTAGTTGTATGCGAAGTTGTCCAATTGTGATTTTTGGATGGAGGAAGTACAATTCTTGGGACATGTGATATCTACACAGGGCATACCTGTGGATCCAACAAAAGTGGAAGTAGTGCTAAAGTGGGATTAGTTGGCTACTATAGGAGATTCATAGAAGGATTCTCTAAAATAGTGGTGCCTCTGACCTAGCCTACCATGAAGGACCATCCTTTTGCTTGGACAGATAGGTGTGAGGAAAGCTTTCGATAGCTTAAGCAAAGGTTAATGAGTGCTCCAGTGTTGGTGATCCCTGATGTTGGAAAACCCTTTGAGGTTTACTATATAATGCCTCTCATCAGGGTCTCGATTGTGTGTTGATACAAGAGAAGAAGGCAGTGGCATATGCTTCGAGGCAACTTAAGGTGCATGAGAAGAACTACCCCACTCATGACCTGGAGTTGGCAGCAATGGTGTTTGCCTTAAAGATATGGAGTCACTATTTCTATGGTGCCCAATTTCACATATTTAGTGATCATAAGAGCCTTAAGTATTTGTTTGATCAGAAGGAGCTGAACATGAGACAAAGAAGGTGGATAGAGTTCTTGAAGGATTATGATTTCGATCTTCTATATCGTTCGGGAAAGGCGAATGTGGTGGCAGATGCCTTGAGTAGGAAGACGGTGCATACTGCACACCTTATGATCAAGGAGATGGAGCTACTGGACAAATTCAGAGATATGAAGCTGCAAGTTGAGTTGGGATCTGAGTTCATTAGATGTAGTATTCTGACTATATCTAGTGACTTCCTGAACTTAGTCAAGGAAAAGTAGTTAATGGATGCTAGTTTAAAAGGAGTGGTAGAATTGCTTGGATCCGATGAACAAAGGAAGTTTGCCCTAAGTAGTGACGGTGTATTGAGATTCAAAGACAAAGTGTGTGTACCTAAAGATGCTAAAGTACAGAGGTTAATCCTTGAGGAAGGACACAAGAGTCTTCTTATCTTGCATTCTAGCATGACTAAGATGTACCAAGATCTCAATGAGACCTTTTGGTGGCAAGGCATGAAGAAAGATGTGGCTCAGTTTGTATCCGCCTATTTGACATGTTAGAAGACGAAGGTAGAGCATTAGAGGCCTGGTGGAATTCTACAGCCTTTGGACATACCAGTGTGGAAATGGGATAGCATAGCTATGGATTTTGTGACCCATTTGCCACGAACCTTTAGAGGTTACGATACGATATGGGTTGTGGTGGACCGATTGACCAAAAGTGCTCATTTCTTAGCAATGAATATGAGAATGTCTATGGCCAAGTTGGCCCAGTTGTACATTAAAGAAATAGTGAGATTGCATGGGATACCGTCGAGCATAGTTTTAGATAGAGATCTACGGTTCACTTCCCGTTTCTAGTAGACATTACAGAGCACTTTGGGTTGCAAGTTGACTATGAGTTAAGCATATCATCCCTAGACTCATGGCTAGTTTGAGAGAACGATTCAGTCACTTGAAGATTTCTCGAGGACATGCGTGCTGGATCATTTGGGTGCTTGAGATGAAGTTTTACCCTTGATAGAGTTCACTTACAACAATAGTTTTAATGCGAGCATCGGTGTGGAGCCATATGAAGCTATTTATGGCAGGAAGTGTAGGACCCCTTTATGTTGGCACAAAGATGGGGAAGCAGTGCTAGTTGGGCCAAAGTTATGGGAACAAACTATTGAGAAAGTGAAGATGGTGAGAGATAGGTTACAGGCCTCTCAGAGTAGGCAAAAGGCCTATGCAAACCGCATGAGGAGACCTTTGGAATTTGCGACTGGAGATCACATATTCTTGAGGGTGATCCGAACCACTGGTGTGGGAAGGGCCATCCGCTCAAGGAAGCTTTCTCCTAAGTTCCTTGGCCCTTATTCGATCTCAAGAAGGATTGAGCCTATGGCTTATGAGATAGCTTTGCCTCTTTAATTGGCCAATTACCACCAAGTATTTCATGTCTCACAATTGAGGAAGTATGTGTTTGACCCATCCCATGTATTGGAAGCTGAGGATGTACAATCAGGGAGGATCTTACGATTAAAGTGCAACCCATTGCTTTGGGGGATAGCCAAGTTGAGGAACATCGGGAAAACCAGTCAGTCTTGTCAAAGTCATCTGGGACCGGAGGACATGTGACTCTACTTGGGAGCTAAAGGAGAATATGAGGAAGTCGCATCCACATTTGTTTCCTGGTAAGTTTTAATTTCAAGGTCAAAGATTTTTGTTTTTGGGGAGAATGTAAGACCCACTTATTTTTCTGCCCTAAATGTTTAAGGGCCTACCTTAATTAGTTAGGCCTAAGGCTAGCCCATAGGGTGCCCAAAACCCCTAAACCAACTCTAACCCTCTCATTCTACCCATTTTCATAAAACTATTCCTCTTCTCCCTCTCACAGCTGAAACACAGAGCTTTGCTAGGGTTTGGCCCCATTCTTGGTCAAGTTAGCTCGACTTCATTTTTTATCCCATGTAAGTTGATTATCGACCCATACTTTCTACTCTCTAGCTTGTTTTTCGTGGTTCCAACTAGGGTTCATCGTAGTAACCCGTCTTCATTCTGGTGTTGGTATTTTCAGCTCGCAAAACTGTTCTAGGAGTTGTGGTGACTTTTCTGCTCGTGCCAAAATCCCTCACGATAGCTTTTTATAAGGTAAGGGAAGCTAGGGTTTTTCGTATTTTTGTAATATGATGATGTTTGGCTGCTCTTTCATGATTTAAAATGCTTGACTAACGTTTATGCTTGTATGAGATTGAACTGGATGTGGCCTTGTACTGTTTTCTTGGCTTATGTGTGCGAATAGTGGAGAAACCTGATATTTTCGCCCAAGCGAGCAAGTCTCGCCTAAGCGAGAGTACTAGAAACCCTCCTGGGTTTTAGCTTGCGTTGTCGCTCAGGCGACAAGCTCACGTTTTGAGCGAGAAGAGATCTCGCTCAAGTAAGGAGGTCTCGCCTAAGCGAGAACACGCGAAAATCTCATCGTTCCACTACTTGAGTTCTCGCCTGGGCGAAAGGAGCTCGCCTGAGCGAGGGAATCTCTCTCGCCTGAGCGTGAACTGGGAAGGGACGTGCTTAAGTGTTGTTTTCTTCTCTGCTTTTGGTGATGATCACATGATTGATTGAATTACTTTATTTAAAGCGTGAATTGTGTGAATATGCATGTATTTAATGGTTTATGGGCTGAAATTAATGAGCTTGGTATGATTATGCGTATGAAACATGATTAGATGATTGGTTGAATATTGGCATGAGATTGGTATGCATGATAAATCTATGATTGGTTGGTGAGACATGGCTATGGTATAGGTTGGACGTAATTCCATGAATCTCTTGGTGAGATCTCATAGTGGTGTCTTGTGTGATGGACATAATTCTATGGGCCTCTTGGTGAGAGCTCATGGTGGTGGCTCATGTGATGGACGTAATTCCACGAACCTCTTAGTAAGGTTTCGTGGTGGTGCCTCAATGTATATAATTAGGTAATGATTCAAGTAAGGATTGCATACTGAAACTCTAAAGAGTTAGTTAGTCTAACGTAGAGCGTACTGACTCAAGTGGTGAGAGTAGCAGGAGGCCCTAGTCTTTAGCAGGATAATGGCCTTAGATGTTTGAAGGCTAACCTTATGCGTGGTAGGGTGAAACCCATTGGCAATGGCTCTGTAAAGCAGTAGAGGCCACCATAAGTACAAGCATCCGGTGAATCCAACCGATTATATGTATATGGATAAATTGAGTCTTAGAGTCTTGTTGTTTGCTATTACATGCTTGGTTGAATTATGTGTTTTGACCTTTAAATTGTATGCTTAATTGTATGATGAAAACCTTTTTACTCTAACTTACCCTTCTTGTTTGTGTTGTCTTCTTGTGTGTGGTTTTCCTTTTTCCAATGATCATCAATTTATTGATGTGAGTAGATGTGGAAACCCCTAATGGTCACCAGGGTGATGGAAACTCTATAGTGTAGCCAGGCTTGGGTTGGATCTCTTTCTTTCGAGTGCCCTCTGCAGGCATTGTAGCCTATGTAATATCTTGCTTATGAGCAAGCTTTGTTGGATATTTGTGAACTTTTATATATTTGTTTCCTAGCATTACGTAGTGCCTTGGTTTTCCTTTCAGTATACTTGGATGATTGTAAAATCCTTATACTTTAAGTTTCGTGCCCTTTTGATATTATAATTTATGTGATGTTTCATTTAATTAAGTTTATTTCTTAAATGGGACGTTACATATTCCACTTTATTTTTAGTGATTATAAATTTACTTTAGATATTAACTTAATGATATCACAATATCATCACGTACTAATGTAACATTATATACTAATATAATATCATATAATATTTAAAAAATGCATATAGACAAACATGATATTACTCGTATTTACGCTGATACTAATAATAATAATAATAATAATAATAATAATAATAATAATATCCTACTAATTTAATACTATATATATATATATATATATATATATATATATATATATATATATATATATATATATATATATATATATATAATTTGTATACATAGACACGGTAATGTCCTGATTACACTAATAATAATAATCATAATAATAATAATAATAATTATTATTATTATTATTATAGTTATGATAATATATATAAATATTTAAAAAAATTTGTATACATGGACACGGTTAGGGGTGGCAAAACGGGCTGGGCACAACGGGCCAGCCTGTCAGCCCGTGCTAAAAGGAACGGGCTGGGTTGAAGATTTCAACCCGTCAGCCCGTTCTGTCCCGTCCCGTCCAGTCCGTCAACTTGACGGGCCAAAGTACGGGCCAGCCCGTCCTGGCCCGTTGGCCCGTTTTAAAAAAATAAAATAAAACAAAAATAATTAAAAAGATTAATTTTTTAGATTATATATTTTAAATGTATGAATATATAATAGTATTGTAATTTAAATCATTAACACCTACAAATTAAGTTTGAATTATTAGTTATAATTGAATAATTTAATATGTAAATTTAATAATTATTTTAACTTATCTAATTAAAAATATTAACTAATAAATTAAAAGTTAAAATAATATTTTATTTGATTAAATATGACTTTAATAATAATTTATATGTATATATAAACAAATTTAAAAAATAAAACAAATTAAAAAATTTGAAAACTAATTAAAAAAAAAAGTAGACGGGCCAGCCCGGCCCGGCCCGTTAGCCCGTCCTATACGGGACGGGTTGTGACTATTGGCCCGTTTCTATTTGACGGGCCAGCCCGTTTTTTGACGGGCCACATACGGGCCGGGCCAAAACGGGCCGGGCTGGCCCGTTTGCCACCCCTAGTTGCAGCAACTTCATCGAGTTCAAGTTTAGTTTATTGAAGCGATTGTTTGGAGTGATTGAGATCGATTGGTTGCTCTGTCAACTCAAATTTTTTTTCATCTGTTAGAGGTTAGAGTCTTTCGTTTTCAAGATAAAATTGTATTAACCATTTCTGTTTGCTAGTGAGATGTGATTTTCATTCATTTTTGCACAACATTATCATATTTCTTCAGCTTACAAATTTGTTTATTTAGCCTTTCACTATGCGTGTTGCATCTGATTCAGAGCACCTTCAAGTTGCACGGTAGGCTATTGCTAAAAGTATGTACATTATTGTAAAATTTACGTCTTTAAAACTATAGATAAATGTGTTTTATTAGCCTATAAGTACCACCATTCTGTAGATGAAAGTTTATTCACTTGTAGATTACACTCACCACTAGTCCTTTATCATGTTAACCTTAGTCAGTAAGAAAGTATTGCTCCGCTTGTAGTTTCTTGCTTGTTAGTGAAATTTTTAGTTTCTAGTTTGCTATTTTACCGTGTACTTTTAAGTTTCACTGTTATTCTTAGGTAGAAATAGGACTACGAATTTTAGGTGTTCTACTATTTGGAAATCAACATTGAATCACAAGCAAAGTGGCTTACACTAAAGAATGGTGTAACAGATTCTTTTGTACAATTTTGATATAGTTTCCTTAGGAATTGATGCAGTGATGCTTTATTAGTGTCTATAGAAAAGGAAAGAGGCTTGATCATGCAACACCTGATTTGTTCCAATAGCAAAGACAAATGCATTATCAAATCGTAGCCACCGAGTATTCAGGTATCGAGCATTAGCTGTGTAGTGCCCCTTTGAAGGCTCCCTTCTAGAGTAATTGTAGCAACAAGTTCATACTTTCGACCCTGCAGAAGCATAAAAAACACTCAGCCACTATGCCCTCGTCCAATCAAACTTTCAATATTACTCTAGAAATTATTCTGGATGGTGCGGTGGAATATTAAAGTATCAGTTATCACAACGCTACTCACATATCTTCTTACATTATTAAGTTTCCTTTTCTTAAGATTAAAGTATCAGATATCACAAAGTAGAAACATTCACTTAAAATCATCAGCAGAATATACTCCCTTGCCTAATTTTTGTTGAAATTAGTGTGGTAAGAAGTTGTTCATGGTAAGAAAATGTATTAGAAACTTAGCTATCCAACCATTTATTTTATAAGAGAGATTCCACATATTAATGGAATAAAGTGAATTCGAAAAAAGTAGCAATCTTTGAGGATGTAAACAAATTTATTATGCAAAAATTTCACAAACCAATTACCAAAGTTAAATCTCCTTATAAAAAATCAGTATATCATTGAAAACAAAGTAGTTTCATTCTGGAAACCAAATAGAGAGGCCATGGTTTATTAACACGATGACACATATACATCTGAAACATAGAGGCTAGAATATAAACAATGGTGTAATAGATTGTTTTGTATAGTTTTGATATAGTTTCCTTGAGAATTGATTAATGATGCTTTATTAGTGTCTGGATTATATTTATTGTCTCTCTACATGAAGCTATTGATTTTACGCTCCATGTAAGTGAAATTTGGACATTGGATAATAGCACAAGAAACCTTTAGTGTAGTGTTTATTTGACTACTTAAAGCCTTAAACCGTTTGATGGGAGCATTAGCCAAGTTATTTTACTTTTGGAAAACTGAAGTTGATCATCTTCTTCTATGATGAATAGAATTATTTATTTCATATTTCATTTATTCTTTTTAGTGAAGTATTTCAACTCAAACAATGCATGCATAAATAGCCTATTGACCAACTTCAAGTACGCTAAGGTAAAGTATTTTTGTCTTCCACATGATTCTTTGTATGCTATAGCCTTTGTAGATTATGATCAAGATAGTAACAAGGTTTGTAAAGATTTGCTTAAAGCAAAAGATGGAATAGATTGGTTAGCTCAATACACCTCATCTGTTGGAAGGTAATTTCATATTCTTGTACTTTCATGTATTACAGTTGCCTTTTTTTTTTGTTTTCATTTAAGGGATAGAGGTTGCATTTAGTTTGAAAACTTGTTTAATAAACTAAAAATAAAAACATTGTTTAATAAATTGATTATAGATGCCAAATGCATATTGCTTGTTTCTCTTTCTTTTATGTTTGCCTTGTTACATAACTATCATCAAAACCTTGTTAAGTATGTTTCTGCTTGCATGTTTTCAAATACTCATCTTGCAATGTTTTGTAATGTATGTACACATGTAATCTACTTGTCAAACATTGAATTTTCTTTTTTTATTGGAAAACACCAATCTTCTAACATTTTTGTATTTTAAAAATTAGTGTTTAATTAGGCTACATGAGTTATAGTGTGTTTACAAATTACTGGTGAGTTACATCTAAAATTGTACGAGAGACTATAAGTTCTTTTCACATTGGTGCATTTCTCTTTTATAGTGTGTTGTTTTAGCTTGTTTATTATTCACTTATATGTAAGAAAGAATTTTAGTAAAATCATTTTAAAATTCCTTGTACCTTAGATCCTTTGCTTTTTACTCTTGTTTACTGTCGCAACCGAAATCCCGACGAGACGACGAACCAAAAATTAAAATTTGAAAAAATAAAGACTTTGGATTCGCCACCATAGTTTATTATGGAAAACTACGGAAAAAACCAAAAATATAAGACAATGTCTACAAAAAACCAAATTTTGGGTTCGGGAGTCGGTTACGTGTAGAAAAGGTATTAGCACCCCACAACGTCCGTCCTAAGACGGTACCTTTAATTAAATATGCAAAAGGATGTGGTTTTCAAAATATTTATTTTTCCCCAAACAGAGTAATTAAAGAAGATACAAAAGAAACAAAAATATTTTATTTTTTGTTTTTTGGGCCCGACGAGGATTAATCCTCTCTCCTACGTATCTCCATTCACAATGAAGAATCAGGGTTACGTAGTTCTTTATAATCTTTTAGAAATTATTGATTTGATTTTTTTATTTTTTATAATTTTGAAAACCTTTTTATATTTTTTGGTATTTTTAATTATTTGAAAATGAGTGTCACATGATGTGAGTGGCCGAACAGACACTAAAATTAAACAAAGAAAACTGTTTTTTTATCTTTAGTTCGTTATATTATTTTTCATATATATTTTCTCAAAAAATAAATTCAAAAATTGGTGCCACAAGGCGCGAACAGCCGAACCGACACTAAAAGAAATGAAGAAAAACTATTTTTTATGATTTTTAGAATAAAATATTTATGAATAGTAGAAAATCATATCCCAAAAAAGACCAAAGTTTAGGTGTAAAACAAAAACACATTCAATATTAAAAGATAATATAAGAAAAAAGGGAATGAATATTATTTTTTTTTCAAGAGAGATAATAAAAGAGGTGTGTGGGTGGTAATGAGAAACAAAGAGGAAGAGTAGAGAATATCTTTTCGGTCTCCCCTTACCATATGACAGAGTGTGTATACTCACACCTTGCAATATCAATGCAATCTTAGTCTTAATTGTAATGAACAATATAAGGAAGGAGTTGGTCATGATAGCAGCACATTATGGGAATCAAATCGCAGCAAATCAGAGCACAAAATCAATTAAGATTAATAATATTGATTCTAACCGTCAACAAATCAGAGCACAAAATCAATCCCAATTAGTAATATTGATTATAACCATTTGAAGAAATATTTCTTCTAATTATTAGAATCATATCACTAATTTCTCTTTTTTTCTTTTTTTTCTAAAATTAAAGTTTGAAAAATCTCTGAAGAAAATTTTTTTTCACATTGTTTTTAATTTTCCATTAACTAATTTTTTTTGAAAATAAATTTATTCACCCAGACGAAATTGGGTGTTGACAGTTGCGCTTCTTTACTTATATTTTATTAGATAATATGAAAATTTGACTTTTTCATATTATCATAATAACGGATAAGTAAAGATAAAAACACTGATTTCGTTGGGGTTTCAAAAGAAGAGAAATTTGAAGACAAACTTGGTCATACCAAGTAGAGGGTCTCAGTTTGACACACTAATTATTATTATTTTTTTTACTTTTTGAAAAAACCAAATTAGATCAATCACGTTGAAAGGGTTTATTCAAAAGATTCAGTGACCATTACCATGTAGAGGGCCTCGATTTGAAAATTTTGTTTTTTTTTTTACTTTTTGAGAAAAGATTAGACCAATCTTAAGGAGAGAGTCTATATCCAAAAGATTCAGTGACCATTACCGTGTAGAGGGTCACGATCTGACAAATCACTTTGTTTTATTATTTTCTTTTTTGACTTTTTAAAAAAATAGTTTAGACCAATCCCAAGGAGAGGGTCTATATCAAAAGGAAAGAAATCAATGACCATTGCTTCGCAGAGGGCCTCGATGTGACAAAGAAATCAATAACCAATGTCTAGCAGAGGGTCTTGATGTAAAGAAATCGATGACCATTGCCTCGCAAAGGGCCTCGATGATGACATAAGAAATCAATGACCATTGCCTCGCAGAGGGTCTTGTTGTAAAGAGATCAATGACCATTGCCTCGTAAAGGGCCTTAATGTGAGAAAAGAATCAATGACCATTGCCTCACAGAGGGTCTTGATGTAAACATAAGCAAATCAATGACCATTGCTTTACAAAGGGTCTTGATGAAAAGAGATCGATGACCATTGTCTCGTAGAGGGCCTCGATGTGATAAAGAAATCAATGACCGTTGCCTCGCAGAGGGTCTTGATGTAAAAGAATCGATGACCATTGCTTCGCAGAGGGCCTCGATGTAAAGAAAGGAAATCAATAACCATTGCCTCGTAGAGGGTTTTGATGTGAACATAAGGAAATCAATGACCATTGCCTTGTAGAGGGTCCTGATATATAATAGGAGAACCTAAATTTTTCTTTTGAAGTGTCGACCAACACCACGTGAATGCCTAACATTGGTGAGACTTACATAAAAAAATTATCATTGTTGAGTATGATGGATGATTTAATGATGCATGACATGTTATGATTTTCTTTTTGAACCTATATGATGATGCATACATGGATGCATGGATGCATGGGTGAAATTTGCTTTTTTCATTTTTCCTTTATTTTAATTTGAGAGCAAAGAAAACTAGGCTTAGAGGCTAGAAAAAAACTGTGAGGCCAGACAAAACTGGATTTAGGGGTCAATGTGGAAACTGGGCTTGGGGGCCAGTGTGGAAACTGGGCGTGAGGTTAGTGTGAAATCTAGACTTAGGAACTAGTGTGGGAATTGGACTTGGGGGCCAATAGAAATTGGGCTTAGGGTATATTGGTCATTCATATGAATGAAAAGGACTAAAATTTGAGAAACATCATAGAAACCAAATTGTGTGTTTTTTAATTTTCTTCCTTCTAAAACGCAAGGATTCAATAACCATTCATATGAGTGAAGAGGGTTTTGATTGGAAAGGTGGAAACTATTTTATTCAAAAAGATGAATGACTCATGTATGCATGACTTGGTATGATGTATGAATTTTCTTTTGCATTTTTTTAAAAAAAAATTCGAATTGACCCCCATTTCATTGTTATTTCTACTTCATAGAATCGTTCAACTTTGATTTTTTTTTTACTTTTCCAAGTCATTTCTTTGATCTAATCAGCTACTAACGAATCATTTTTTTAATCATTTTTTTTGAAACACTATTTGAATGACATGCATGAAGTTGCCAAGGGTTTTAAAAGGTTTGGATGAGGTGATGAAGATTAACTAGGGAGTTGCCCCAATTTGAATTGGTCTCGGGGCACAAAATATGTTTGGGCTTTCATCAAATCTCATTTCCTTCATCAATGTAGACTCCATTCCAATGTTTATGGCTTCAAGATAGTTCAAAAGAGCCTCATTCAATCTTCATCAAATCTTCAAGAAGCAAACCACCTTGGCTTCTCATGTCAACAATCTCCCCCTGATTTGATGAAGCCAACCTCTATTCCATCTATCTTCTTCTATCTTCCATTGCAAAATGC
>Ga0214542_1006007_pt1 | contig 22546 bp, 3 predicted proteins | sample CNSS1metaG_FD_160096 | JGI IMG/M metagenome (GOLD analysis project Ga0214542, IMG submission 160096) | Root nodule microbial communities from cowpea collected in UCLA plant growth center, Los Angeles, California, USA - CNSS1 | ecosystem: Host-associated > Plants > Roots > Nodule | place: USA...
ATATATATATATAGATATTGTATATATATATATATATATATATATATATATATATATATATATAAAGAAGAAAAAAGAAAGTACTGCAAGTAGAGTGGTTAGGTATTTATTTCAATGGAGAAGAATTATTAATTGAATATTCCAAATAGGTACATGAAAAATTGCAATCTTGGTTAATGGTGACTCAATCATAAATCCCCTTCTCCATAGGCCTCATGTGCTGAACATCTTTTATTTTCGAATCCTATGACATATATATCGGTTTTCTTAAATACTCAAAAAATAGCACTTTCTTTCTTGAAGTGTAAGGAAGTGGTACAAAACATTTTAACAAGTAAGATATAAATTTAATAAATATGTATTGTCCTTGTAGAAAAAATTATACAACTAAGAAAATAAAAACATAATTGATAATATAGTTTTTAAATTATTATTATAACAATCAATAAGCCTGATGATTACAATTTTATTTATGTCCCAGGATGCTAAATTAAAATAAAAGTGGATTGAAACTACAGTCTAGTTATAATGATGATTACATTCCTCGTTTATATCTGAATTTTTTCTGTAAGGTGGTTGTCCTTCCAAACCTCAAACATGTCGTGAGCTAAAAAGGAGTGGACAGAGAAAAGAAGCGAAAAAAAGGGGACAAGATCCAATTTTGAATTTTTCATTTTGCTTTCTTTCATGCTAAGCTAACCTAAGCTTAAGCTATATAGCAAGGAATGTAGAAGATGATTGGGGGTGTTTGGATTTGTTCAAGACTATGTTTATGCATGCAATTATGACCAAAACGTTTGACATAAGAAAGATTGAAACTTTTTAGGTCTTTGGATTCATTTTGTCTTGTCCTATTCACTACACCGATTTTGGGCTTAAGATAGACACACATGGTCCTGAAATTTGGGTCCACAACGTTACATATGGTCCTCATGATCCTCATAATCATCGAGCTATGAACAAAAGGGAGATTGTGGTCCACCTACCCATAATGTTTAGCTTCACCAATTTCTTCAACTTCTTGTTTATTTTCTTATGATCAAAAAGCCCATGCACAATGTTTCTCTATTCATAACCACTTAGAACATACATACCCACTAATGTCAAATTACTCTCTTAAATACTTAGAAAGACAATTTCATTGTCTAATTATTCAAGACTGTTTTTCTAAAAAAAAAAATTGTAAAATTTTGTTAAAAGTAAATAATTATTACAATTGAAATCAGTCCTTCAAGTCATTGTTTGGTCTTAGGCGTGAGTTTGAAGGAGTAAAAAATATGGATTTGAGGAGAAATAATTTAGAAAGTAATATTGTTTTGTTAAGGGAAAGAAAATTGAAACCGAAAATAAGTGAAGAAAAAATTGTCGATAGTTTGGGTGTGATAAATTAAAAAAAAATTGATAAAATTATAAAATTACAATTTCACTCTTGTGTTTAAAATTGATTTAAAAAGAAATATAATTAGTTTAAATTATGTTGAAATAAAATAGAATTATTGTTTAAAAGAAAAATTAAATTTAAATAAAATGTGATTGACAGAAATTAAAAATATGTTTTACTTGATGAAACAAGGATACCATTCATTTAAAAATTTTAACTAAGTTTTTTTCTGTTTAATTTTCTTTTTAATTAAGACAATAATTAGTTTTTCAAAACATTATTTTTGTTTTTTGGTTGGAAGGAAACGTAAATAATTAGGTGCATGTGATAAAAGTTAAACTAACTGTATATTGCATGTGAGAAAAAAAAAACTAATTACGTTGTTTTCTAATTTGGATATTGCATTGCCAATTAGGTTGTTTTCCCTACCTTTCTCTTCAAAATTGAGAAATATCGCTTTCTATTTTTCCTTGCATTTCCACCATTTATATTAATTAATTCAAGCATAACTTCAACTCGCAAATCCATCTTCTTGAATAGGATTCACGTTGCACAATAAAAATCTAAAACAAAGATAAAATTAATTTATGATAATCTTATTTAATTGTGTTATACAAAAACTTATGAAGCTCATATATGATATATAATACGATATATATATATATATATATATATATATATATATATATATAATAATTTTTAATAATATATTAAATATAAGATTATTATTGTATAAATTTAAATTTAAATTATATATATTATTAATATAAGAAATTATAAATTATTATTATTATAAAAATATTATTATTATATAAAATAGATATTTCTTTAATAAATATTTTTAAAATTTCTTAAAATATTAAATAGATATACATATCAAACACATCGAACAAATGATCTAAATTGAAGTATTGTGTATCATAGATACAAAGCGTGTATAAAAAATTGACAATTCATAAAAGGGTTGTGTGTCCTTGTAGGTAGACCTTACGCAAACTTACCCTATTTTTCTGTCATTCAATCAACATCAATGACAATCCAAGGTTACCATCCAAGAGAGTTAATTGAACAGTAGTATTGCCACCACACCTATGTATGTCTATGCATCTAATTGGATACTTGCATTTATTACTAACTCCCAACACTTAATTTCATCGTGGGACCACAACACTATTATTTTAACTGCTTTTCGTTCTCCAACATTCACATTAACAACATCGCTTTTTATATCTCCAACATTCACAGGTAATGTTCTCTGGTTTTGTAATGCACTTGCCATTTTTCAATGTTCCCCTTACTCTCCACACTGCCAAGCTTTATCAGGAACTCACCAACATTATCGCACTCTTACTTAATGTGCTTTTCTTCTTTCTTTCGATATAGCAAAGTGTTAGGTCCAAGAGAATGAGATACAGTGAGAACATACAATACCAATGAGATCTGAGTCCAATTATATAAGGTATTGACACGATTCTTAATTCAACTTTAAAATGATAGATTTATTTGTCTTCATTCTTATATAACGTTGTACTTTCTCGTTTCTAATCGATGTAGGACTTAAATTCACGTTTGGATTCTTAACACAGAGTATTTAATTACAAGAAAAGTACCACACTAAGAGCAAACTAAGTTAACCTATTTAAAAACTCACTTATGAACCACCATTTCATATAGATTAGAAGGCACATGATTTCATTATTCCATTTACCATAAACCATGTAATGAAAGACATAGATGGTTATAGCTGGATACTTTTCACATGCATCATGATGATTGAAGATCGAAACATAATGTAAGGTCAAAAGCAAAAGCAACATCTGAGAAAAAAAGTTAAAATGAGCACATACTGTTACATTAATTGACCATAGATTGACCTGTCTTTTATAATGTCTAAGAATCCAAAGTGCATGAAAGGAGCATATCTACAAAAGAAACATCTAGCTAGAAAATAAAACACATTCCATTGGTTCCAATTCTGAAACATATTCAGTCATTATCAATGCCATGCCATTCACCATTAAGCTTTCGATTTCACAAGCCGAACACTAAAACAAATCAAACTTCTAAACGTTCACATCATAGAAAACATCTGCAAGATGTAATTAAAGATCCCCGACAAGAACAGCAAAGCTACTCAACACAACCATATTTTTCACTTTAGCTCTATGATGTTCCATATACAGATGTCACAGACAGCAATTGGTTTGGACAAGAAGTAACATGTGTAGTGTTTGGAGAATAGAACCAACAAAAAATTTAAGGCAAAAGAGTGTAGAGAAGCATGCAAGAGGGACTGAAAGCAACCTCTAACTTTTCAAAATTTTACTGTGGTTTCCGAAAAGAGAGACCTATTGAAGCTATGAAGGTTCACAAGATTCTGTTATTGGCATATCATAAAATCAGATAAAATGCAGCAATCACTCCAAAATAATGCCATAAGGGTCCATGCATAAAGTAAGATGTAACCAATGTCCCCAGAAACCACTTTCAAGCACATCACATGTCCGCATATGAGCAAACGTTACACTCAAGTAAGGACCAATTTGTTGTAACTTTCTCCCAAAGTAGCACACGTTCTTATTTGGTGAAGCAATCCTCAATCATGTTGCATGGAAGGTGTTATGACTTGGATTTTAAGTCTAACTCAATCCTATAAAAACTATTTGTAAGGTGAGATTTAGTGGCCCAATACCGAGTGAAACGATAGGCCTAATAAATAACAAATTAACAAATTTTGTTACAATAAACTTTAACTCATAACTCTTATATCGTGTTAAGATGTGAATTTAAAACTTAATTCAACCCAATAAAACTAACTTGTAAGCCAAAGTAGCACAAATTCTTATTTGGTGAACCAATCTCCAATCATGTTGCATGGAAGGTGTTAAGAAGAATATTTTAAGTTTAACTCATCTTTGTAAAACCTACTTGTAACATGAGGTAAATTGGTCCGATAGCGAGTGAAATAATAAACCTAGTAAACAACAAATTTTACTACAATTAACTTTAACTTATAACTTTTATATAATGTTAAAAAGTTGATTTTAAATTTAATTTAATTATATAAAACCTTAAAATAAATTTTACACTCATTTATATATAATAAATTAGTTCTATTTTAGCGGTGTCATACTTCTCTAAAAAGAAATGTTTTTTATTTTAAATATATGCACCGGAGCCTCTATGTTTATTACAAAAAGTAAAATAATCTATTTTTTTTAAGATTAGAATACACCTTAAATATAGATGTATTCTTTTATTTTTACTTCACATCAACTTACTTTACATTGCTTTTGTTTATATTGCTTTTGATTGGACGAAAATAGTGAAGGGGTGAATTCTTTTTATTTTTTTCCTCCTAAAATTTATTATGTAAAAGAGCTTTTTTTTTATATAACACTGCAAAATCTCATTGATCAAAAATCGATTTAGAGAAAAAATATATATATTAAATTATTAGTAGAAACTATTTTAGAAAATGAGAAATACTATAACAGGTTTATGATTGATTCTAGGATTAAATATGTTTTGGTTCCTTAACTTTTAGTGAATTTTGGAATTAGTCTATTTTAAAATTTTAGACCAATTTAGTCCTTCATCTTTCGAAATACATGGATTTAGTCTTTTTAATCAAATTTTGTTAGGTTGATTTGATGTTTCGTACACGTTTCAGGATTATATTTGAGTTGTTTATATTGTTTGACACATCTTTGTTTTAATGTTAAGTCAAATACTATTATGAAACGTGCTTGAAATGTCAAATAAACTTAATAAAATTTGATTAAAAGAACTAAATCCACGTGTTTCGAGAGATGAAATACTAAATTGGTCTAAAGTTTCGAAATGAACTAATTCCAAAATTCTCTAAAAGTTAAAGGACAAAAATATATTTAATCCATGATTCTATGAATTCTATTTTGAATTTAGATTTTAATTTAGTCTTTACTTCGTGACTAATTGTGTGAACCTAGCCAATAATTTAATACCTAAAAACAATTTCTTTTAGTGTATTTTGTAGATTGTACGGACAACATTTACCTATTTCTTTTCTTATATTAAATATGTATTATAAATATTAGACTTATCATCAATTTAATTATAATTTTCATTCAGTTTTTCTAATTTCATTTTAATAATTATTTTTTTCGGTTCGGTTCTAATATCGTCAATTTTTCTTTAATTTAATTTTTTTAGCTAACACTGTTTAAATCATTAACCGCAGATGAACAATGACGGTTACACATTATTTTTGTGTTTTTTATTTTTATTTTTTTATTGTGTTATTTTATTTAAAAAGAGTTCATGTGTCAAGATAATATCGAGTCACGTGTCATTTTATGACTTTTTTGGACTTTTTTCTTTATAATTTATTTTAAAAAAAATGTTTACGTATCAAGGCAATTTTGTGCCACCTGTCAGGATAAGTTTTTTATATTCAATTTGGTTTTGATATTCATTATATTTTTTTTTTCAATTCAGTTCCAATTTTCTTTTAAAAAAGGAACAATTTTATTCCTCTCCAAATTGAGATAAATATTTTAATTTTTATATAAATATTATACTACTAGTTTCATTAAAGTTCACAATTTGAACCTGATATTCGTTATTTTTTTCAATCCAGTCTCATATTCTTTTGAAATTGAACAATTTGGTTCCTCTTCAAATTGAAACAAAATTTAATTTTATATAAATGTTATACTATTATTTTGATTAAAATTCACATTTTTATTAAATATTTTTTGTTAAAGATTACGGATGATTTAAAATTAGAACAAAAAAACTTTAAAAGTGGGGAATAATATCATTTATTTAAAATTTTAAGAGGTTAAAATTCACATTAAGTATTAAAAATCACATAAAGATGTCATATAGCATTATTTTAATTTAATCAATTATATTACTTTATTCATAATTAATTGTGACATTAAATGAATTTTAACCTCAATAATCATTAATGTAGTTTTACTTTATTTAAAGAAAAAAAAATATCATAAAGCAAGATAGTTAAAATCAAAATTTAGGTTAAAATCATAAAAGATTTATTTAACCTTAAATTGTGAGATCATAATACATTTATAAAAACATAAAATATATATATATATATATATATATATATATATAAACACATGTATATTGAAATAAAATTAATCTCTTTACCAATTTAAAGAAAAACTAAAAGAGTACCATGTACCTTTTTAGTCTCTGAATATTTTCATGTTATTGAGAAAAAACAAAAGAATATATGAAAGAATTTTTAGTCCTTAAGTGTTAGTAAAGTAAGCAAATGCTTTACCAATAAAATAATTATTGGATTTTTATTGTATAAATTAATCATATTTTATCTTTTAAGATTTTAAATAACATGTATGAAAATAATTAATATATTAAAATACGAGAATACAAAAATAATTAAAATAAAATAACAAAGGAAAAATAAATGATAATAATGCATATATTAAAATTTAATAAACTTTATTCATTATTCTCAAAAAATTTAATGAAAAACTTATATCAAAAGAAAAAATATGTTTAATGTTTATAAATAACATTAATATAAATTTCTTTATTTAATAAATAATAAATAACAACGTTATTACGTGTTTTTATACAATAATAATTAATATTAATGTTATAATTAATAAATTCTAACGTTATTATTATGCTTTCTATTTATAAAAAATTGTGACCCTAAAATTAAAAATTATATTTGTATTATACATTAATTAAACAGTGTTTTGTGGTGTGTTGAAGCTAGATTTTAGATGTATTAATTTATAATTAAAAAATAATTTTAATTATATTAATATTTAATTTAACTTGGTTAGATGAAAGGTGATTGTGTGACTAACAACACATATAACGCATATAAGAATGTAAATTTTTAATTACATAAACCTTTAGTTAGGTTTAGATTTAATTTAAGTTGAATTTGTTGACTAAAGAATATGAACAAATAGTGCATTATAAAATTTAAAAAAAAAATGAACAATGATTTACATGAGTTTGTTGTTCGACGAACTTACCCTTCTATTGTATTACGATAGTGTGTGGGATCTGACTCATAAATATAATGTAAAATGGTGGAATCATTTTATGATTTAGATTTAAATATTGATTTTGACTTTATTGTTAATAAGTGCTATATAACTCTATTTGATCATTTATTTGATGCGCATAAAAAATAGAAAATAATTAAATAATAAAACAATTTTAACGTTGTTGTAGTACCAGTTCTTATTTTTTAAAATATTTCTCTTTCATTTTACATCTTAATATTATTAAAAATTAAAATATAATTAAACAATTAAGAAAAAACATAAATTAACATAGTAATTAATAAATGAAAAATAAAAAAAGTAAACAACTCACTATATTAATTATAAGTAATAAAGTATTAAACATCTCAAATTTTAAAAAGAAAATTAAAATATGAATTTGAGACCTCTCTTATAATTTCTAAAATGTTAGTTTTGTATTTAGAAAACGGTTGTAGACCTACAAGATAAAAAGAATATTTTTATTTTTATTAAAAAATTATATTAATTTATATTATTTTAATAAGTGAAATTAATTATTTCAGTTTTTAATATAAGTATGATGAAATCAATGATCATTGATTATATTTTAATCAATATTTTTAGACCATAAGAGTAATTTGACCTTTAACATTTAAGTGATATTAAATTCCACTAAGGTTAATGAAATAATTATAATTGAAAGAAATTCCTCATTCAACTGAATTAAGTCTTCTCACTCTCTTTCTCCTCCTTTATCTTCTATTAAACCATTACACATTCCATCTTCTATTTTTATATATTTTTTTTCTTTTCTTCTCAGTTATTTCCACATAGAGTGTAATTAAAGCTTATCTAGGAAAATTTTCATAAGCCATAAAAAGCAAACAGAGATAGAAGATTGAGAAAGAAATAAAATAAAAATTCATTATAATTAGATTGCACAGAACTAGATACAATTTTCTTACAACCCGCACGATATACAAGCACGATTCAAAATTATAAAATGGGCTTTTTTGGGCTTTGTAGTAGTCGGCTTGGATTTCGATGAAAACATGGGCCAATAAAAATAATGTATGCTATATTATACAATTATACAACTATGTATTATTAAATTGTTAAAATTTTGTTTATATTTTTCTTTTTAATTTAAACTACGTACAATTTTAGTTTGGAATATTTTTTCATTGTAGATTTTTTTTTAAGTAAAAAAAAAAAATTCTTCATTGACCTCTTTCTATATGCAGTCCTAAAATTCTTTTTTATTTTTTATCCACATATCATGGAGCATATGATATATTTAACAAAGGGACCACATGTGCTTCATCTTAGAAACAGACGAATTTAATTTGCCACCTAAAACAAACCAAATTAAAACATAGAGTATAATTTTCATTCACTTCTGTAAAGTTTTCTTTATATATATATATATATATATATATATATATATATATATATATATATATATTTAATACTTGAAAATAATTTTGAGTATAATTTTTAAATTGATACAGAAATTTCACAAACTATCATACTTAATATACATATATAATTAGATGATAGCATAAAAAATTGACATTATCAATATATTATAATTAAATGTTTGGGTATATGCCAAATTGAAAATATTAAAGATATCAAGGGCTAGGTCAGAAAGAAGTATGACAATTATCATTGAATGAAAAGTCAAACCTTTTTAATTATACTATAATAAACACTTTAAAGATGCAAATGCAATTGTTTTCAGACATTTTTCTATCAAATAAGCATTTTTTAAAAAAATAGAACAAGTCATGTACCACACAGAAAAGGACACCATATCCAACTACCACTTTACAGTTGCAATGCATTAAATTTTAAACATTTTTATACCAAATATTATTCTAAAACAACAAAACGTGTCATGCAAATCACTTATTGTGGATCCAAACGTGAATCATCTACTTTAAAGAAAAGCACATTTATGAAATCACTCATACTTTAGTATCAATGATTCAAGATTGTTAGTCCAAAAGGGTAAAGAAAAAGGAGTTTTAGGTTTCTATTAATAAACTCATCATGAAGTTCTCTCAATTCAAGGGGAAAAATGATGGAAAAGACCAAAGAGAAACTGAATAGAAAGTTCAACAAGGAGTAGTTTCCTAAAGTTGAAGGACATGAGTCTTTTATACGAGAAAAGTATAATTATAAAAGAATATTCATTTTCGAATTTAAATTCCTTACTATTTTTTATACTTTCTTTAAAATATACTAATAAATATAATTTTGATTTTAAAAATATATTAAAATTTTAATATTTGACAGACAACAACACTAAAAATAATTAACCAAAAGTCTTAACTCATCATTTTTGTTGGTCACCTTTTACATTTTTAGGGTTTAAGGTTTGTAGATAAATGTTTGTTTGTTGGTAGTTGAGAGTGGACAGAGAACATGTGCAACTTTTTGTGTCAAATTTCGTTATGGCTGAAGAAAAAGAGAATGCACATTACTCTTCTATCATATGATTTGACCAATCTATCAACCCTTTGTGGAAAGTGTTGTCCCTTATCCATGCTACTCAACTATTTAGATTTCAACTCTAAAGTGAAAGCAAAACAAGAATCACAAATGGAGATGTACCATATAATTAATCAATCATTATTCTATTATTTATTCTATATTCTAAATGTTTCTTTTTTCATATAGTATTTTAACCTTTTATGGATATAAAATGTAAGGTTACCATTGCTGAGAAGTTCAAAGTTAGGAAACAAAATTAATAAAACATTCATATCCATGTTGGTTGGTGAGATTTTTCAACATGTTATAAAATAAAATCATACTAAATTAATAAATATAATATCATATGAAATTCTCGGTTGGTATTCACTTTTGAAAAAATAAGACTTAAATTTTCAAAAATATATTAGTTATATATTAAAAATCTCACGTTAACTAATGATAAAACTAATTTATAATATATAAAGATATACAAATTTTACTTTACAAGTCAATTTTGTAAGATTGAGTTTGACTTAAAATTTCACTTCTTAATAAGGTATCAAGAGAGTGAGATAGAGTATCCTATTAAAAAATGTTGTTTTTTGGACCTATTGTATCATCCACTATTGGAATAGTTCTTGTTTGTTAAACTTATTATTTCATTTGTCCGTAATTGATTCGTTATTAGACCATTCACTAAAGTCCAGTCTTATATTCAAGATGTATATATCTTAATGTGGGAATGTGTTTAAAATCCTTCATTGATTAATTATACACTCGGTTTATAATATATATATATACATATATATATATATATATATATGGATATAAAATTCACTTTAAAACCCAAAAGTTGTTAGACTTAAAATTAACATTTTTAACATCACACAAAAAATGATATATATTACACTACTTCCTATGATAATTGATGTCAGATAAACATATTGGATTACATTAATCTATTAATGATTTAATGTAATTATATATATTTTTTCTTCTAGCTGATAGAAAATTGTTAATTTCAGATATTTTTTAATCGTTCCATATAAAGTGATGTATATCAAACAACTAATATAAATAATACTAGTTTTAAAAAAAAATCAGAACAACGTAGACTTAAATAAAAAATATAAAAAATGCTTTTCTTAAAAAAAAAAAAAACTTCAAAGCAAATGTAAGCAATAGAATAAGGAATCAAAAGTATACTTTAATTATTTATATTTATATTGACTTGCAATTATTGACTTGCAATTATTTATATTTCAAACTTTGCTTTTAGCTAATAAAAACATGAATTCAAAATGTTAAAAAAAAAACAAGGTTAGAGGTATAAAATTAAGAAAAACAAGTTTAGTGTAATGAAATTACTACTTTTTTTAATGTAATTTTCTAAAACTGTAATATTAACTTTGGTACACCTTTCATGTTATTTGCTGGTTTTTAAAAGTTAGCCGGCAGTTAAATTTTTTTTTTCTTTTCTCTATGTTCTCTGTTCAGTTTTATATATGGCTTGTTTTCCATGTTTTGAAAAAGTGAATTTTCTTTGTTATAAGAGAAGATTTGCAGGAAAATGAATATTAGTCAAATTCAATAATTTATGGTATATGTTATATTTTAAAATATAAATTTTATGTATTAAAAAATTATAATTTTTTTTAAGATTAAATATATTTTTACTCATTAAATTTGAACGCAAAATTAAAATTCATAATATTTAAAATTTTGATGTATTTTATTCTAATTTTAAATGAATATAATTGTCTTAATTTAATTATGTTAATTTTTTATGTATCAAACATATTTTTTTAACTAATATTAAAATGATAATGTGTCAAATGATAAAATAATCTCAAATACTAATCCAACTTTTTTTTTCGATTTCTTTTCTTTTATTGTATATATTTCTTGTTTTACTAATTAATAAATAACAAGTGAAATATATTATTTCATGTTTTTTTTCCTTCGTATTTCAATATCTTTTGATTAATTTTAAATACATATATTTATGAAAAAAACTCTAATACTAAGTTGTGGGAATGGTTCATCTGCAAATGTTAGGACAAGAAAATTTTAGTTTGTCATTTTTATTCAAACATTTATTAGGAAAACCCTTTAGGAATTGTTTTTATGTTATGCACACCTTTTTAATCATTATGATATTGATGAGAAAAATATTACATTTATTTATGATTGGCTTTTTTTTTTTGTCAAAAAGTTTAACAATCATTTGACAAAGTGTTTTTCTCTTAAATCACTTTTCAGTTATGAATTTCAATTCAGGACATTTATAAAAAAATATAAATATAATATGTTATGCTCAACAAACAACATGTTAGTGTTATATACTCTTTCTATTACCTTTTTTTTTTTTCTGAAATCATAGGACTTTTGTTATAAAATTTGATAACATATTTTATATTACATAAAATATTACATAAGATTTTTTATTTTAAATTTGTTAAAAAATTTACAAGAAAAGACTTTTTCTTACTATTTGTCTTACAAATCTTAATTGACAGACAATTCTTTCGTAGATAATTATTTCCTATAAAATTATAAAATTTGTAAATATTTCCTATAAAATTTGTTGTGAAAAGTGTTTTATAAAAAATATTTTAAAAAAAATTGAAAATAATTTCCTGCAAATTTTTTTCATAACAAAATTTATAAATATTTTCTAAAAAAAACAAAATTAACAGAAAATATGAATTATTTTAATAACAAATACATATGAAAACTTAATTAATGATTTTGAAAAGTTTGTTTCTATTTTTTTTTAAGTGAGAACAATATGTATAGGAATTTTTTTTTGCACAAAATTTCTTATTATTTTACACTTTTAGTAACTATTTTTAAAATTATTAAAGAAAACATTTTTCACTTTTTACCTTTTACTAAATATATATTTTTTAATTCAAATAATTATTTATAATAAAAAATTAATTACATAATGAAAATAAATTATAATAAAATTATAAAAATTATTTATTTTTATAGTTTTACCCTTTTATAAAAATTATTTTATGATTTATTAATATTTTTAATAATTAAAAATTATTTTATCATTTAAAAAAAAATTTGTTAAGGTAAGAAAAAAAAGTTGAACATGCATGCACTCATGTATTTTAATTTTCATTCTTATTTTATTATTGATAATTGGGATTGATTCCTTTTCAGAGTATATTTGAGTGTTAAATAGTGTTTTTGATTTATGTCGGAATATTTAACGTAACTTTCAGTTTTTATTAAACAGTGTATTGATATGTTTTTGATATTTTTTGTCCAAATAATCACAAATAAAATTTGTTTCAAACTCATTTTGAAAGTTACAGTGAACTTTCTTAATTCACCAATTAAATTCAATACAACTTAAATTTTCAATTAGGATTCAAACACTCTATCACGCCCCTTCACCATCAAATCTTAAAAAGTACATTTTCTTTGTCATTTTTTTTTTCATGTTAAAAGCAAAGTCAGTGAAATGGTTAGACCCAACAAAACCAAAACAAAAGCAAAATCCAAAAGAAATAAAAGCTTTGGACCAACCAATTGGGAAGAAAATTACCCTTGTCTCCCACCTTTGGCAGGGATTTGCAATTTTGCATACCTATAAAAACCATTAGAGTACCAAATGCACTATTTTTATACCTTATAAGTGAAAATTCACAATCACAATTTTATAAATAAGATTAGCAGTGAACTAAAATATAACAAAAATACTTATTACACGTTTGATTAATGAAATAAATCGAATAAATATTAGTTGAAAGTAATGTAAAGTTACATATGTAATTTCACCGATTCAATACACTAAAAAATTATTAAATTAAACAGATGCTTAGACTAAATTATTAGTTGATTAGCCAAACCCTTTACAACCATTAAAACTAATTTATTTTTGTAACATGGTGGGGAACAGTCAATGAATCAATAACCACCTTATTTGGACTAAATTATTTGTTGGTTAACAATCACCTGTGAATTTTATAAAGCATTAACAATTCCTTTTGAATACACTTGATAATGGAACAACTATATTCAACATGAACATGATGTGACTTGTTTAGTATTTTGTTCTGATATCTACTTTACTTATCACACCAGATCATTGGATATTCTTATAGATCATTCCAATCAAATCTTAAATAACTCATATCTATGCTTCTCTAATTGTGAAAAGCATTATTTATAGCACTTAATTACATATCATGTATAATTTATTTTAAAAAACAAAACTCTGATATATATCATAACTCCAAGGACCCCTTGAAAGGGTAATTGAATATTGAAATGTTATAGGGAAGTGATGGCCATTTTGAAAAGGAAAATTGTATATAAGCTTTATTTGTCACATCTCCACCAAGGAAAACCCACCTTTGTCATAGCAGGCGTGGACCTCACTTCTCCACCAACCATCACAGACCCTTTCAAGTTGGCATGAATAAAATAATGTGTGGTACGGACGACACACCCACCACACTCATTCACACATGCACAACACAGATTGTGTTATCTGACCACAACATGTGTTGTGTTCTGCTCATTGGCTCATCACTAAATCAAGGAGATTACATGTCTTAGGACACTAGAAAAAATAAAAAAGAGGTTTTTAAAGTCCATTCAGTATCATTGAGGAGCCGTACACCTAAAAAGGAAATATGTTTCTACATAAGAAATTTTGTTTCACCTTTCTCCTAAGTTCCCTAGATGATGAGACTTGACATGTTGGGGATACTGATGAGGACTGTTTCAACACTGAACAACTTTCCCCAACAATGCAATAGTTTCCCAGCAATTAGATATTAGAGCACATGACTTCATTATTTTCAATCCAACACAAGTCAGTGTGCAGGACAGCCTGAATGTTGTTCCACAATTCTAAAGGACACTGCCACTGCGAGGCAGAAGAAAATTGGTCCATCCACAACATTGGATTAGATGCTGTCCTAGTTTAAAAAGGTGATAAAGAAAAGTTTGCATGATAAAAGTGTCATTATACCAAGTTTTAGAAAGCCTAGGCAATCAATCAAATATACTTAAATGCATGATTAACTCCATTTTCAAAGCATGCAGAGAAAAAAAAGCATAGCCTTTTGACTATTAAATACTTTTGTTTTGATTAATAAGAGTAGCAAAACATGTGAGTAGATATAGAAAGGAAACTAAAAATATGTAGCTATTTGTATTTTTCAAATGCTATATAATATCCCAGTATCCACGAATAGCCAACCTTATCAGCAAAGTACACTTTGTATAAAGATGTTGAAAAGCAGAAATCAAATTAAGCTTTACTAGAACAATGGAGTAAAATGAAGAAAACTCAGACACAAAAGTGTCAATACTAATAATAGCAGCGCAGCTGTTGATTGTTTGAAGAACAACCTATGGAGCAATTTCAAGCCTAGGCTCAAAGCAAAAACCAGTGAATAGCTGTAGAGGGAACCTCTTTGATACAGGGCATTTCTGTGACCATCTCCATTGCTTAAGGTTCAAATCAAATGTGAGGAGTGCTGGAGATCCATAACTTTGGATATATATTTGATCATCAGTACCACTGCTAGCAAAAACATCATCAAACTCCCCAAAGCCTTGGAAGTATTTGTGGGGCATTCGGACAATCTCTTCCCACTTCCTATCATTAAGAACCCATATGCCAATTCCTTTTATTATGTCAGGTCGATCTTGTTTTCCAATTCCTCCCACCATTACAAGCTTTTCCTTCATATTCATCAAACGGCCACATGTTAGAGAACAGGGTGCAGCAATAAAGCTCCTTCTCAAGGTAGTTTGAGAAGTGAGATTAGAAACATTATATGCAATCAGTGCATGCCTACTTTCTGAAGGAACACCCCCAGCTGAGTAGACTAAAAAGTATAACACACCATTGCATATCACACTCTCATTACCACCCCTCCAACCCATCAAAACCTCTGTTGTAGTTGTCATCCAGGTCTCTTTCTCTGAGTGGTATATGTGAATTGAGATCTCCCACTGGACAAAATCTTCAGGGATTTGTTTTGATTTCACAATTGCCAGAGTGTAACTGTGGGATTTCCTGTTCACTGACATTGCCAATGCACTGTAATCAGAAAATTTCAGACCCGGAGGACCCTCAAGCCTTCTGCACCTTTTGGTGATAGGGTTGCACATGCATAATTTGCTTCTGCTGTCATTGTCCATGAAGCAAACTAAACCATAAGAAGAAACAACGAACCAACTAGATGTTTCGATGAAGGGAAGCTCAATGCCATACCATTTCCGAGGGATGGGATCGTAAGCATAACCAGTTGGCTCATCTGAGTAGGTGAACATAAAGTACCAAGGCCTCTGAGGCAATGAATTTGAAGGGTTCCATTGAAACCTTTCAGAAGTAACAATCTCATGCCATCTTTTACACACAGAACTTGCTCTGAAAATGCTTACCACGGGGAGATAGGCTAGGATTCGCTCCACCAATTCATCAGGTAACACTGTGTTCACAGAAACAGCAGTTTCCTCTGTATCAACTTCCTCGCCAAATTCCAAAACTGAATCAAAATCCCTAGTCTCCCTACGTGCACCATCATCTAAGTGGCTTATCCATGATGTGTCTCCCGCCATGGTAGAGTTGAAAGTAAAGGGTCACTGAGTATGTTCAGAAGAACTCAGTTAACTGTTAAATCGTCCTAACAAACAAGAAAGAAAACCAGATATTATATCACATGAGGAAATTCTAGATCATAGAAAATCAAACTAGTACAGGGGGTGAAGCACCTCATGACAAAATAGAAAGGACATTTCAAAAAATACACCCAATCCTGCCAAAGGAAGAACATAAGCAAGATCAAACACACACAAAATACTTTCTGGCGTATGATAAATGATCAAAGGATGAATTAGACAAAATACAGCATGTGCCAAATCAAATCTCACCAAAGATAAGAAGACTCAAACAAAAAATCACCTCCTTACAATAAGAAAAACACTAATTCCGAACCTCTGGTCAAAGGACCACAACGAAACTAAAAGCCATCACATGTCCTACTTTTGTAGGTGTTTTAGAAAAGCTGGTCCAGTCCACATGCTACTGGGTAAGATGGTGAAGAAGTTTGGAAATAGCAATCAAAGCCAGACCCCACCTCGGGAAATTTCTTAAAAATTGTTTGGTTCTTTGAAACTAACATTGCTAACAAATCCAAAATACAACGTTAGTAACAACCAAAAGGAGCTGATAGCAGATAGCCAAGTAAAGCAGGAATCGTCCGATATAATATTTAAGTACACGCATAGATAACACCGCAACCACACTCAAAAACAACATGCTTCGAGAAGAGCTCATAAATTTTATGTCAATGTAAAACATACAAGGAAGACACAAAGGAAAACCACGCACAACCCAGAGGTAACACTGTTATCAAACATATAAGAGTAACAAAGTTCACACACACACTATACCATTGGGAGAACAGACACCCAACCTGCTGGTTATCACAAGCATTTCAAATAGTGCAAAAAACAACACGCAATAGAAAAAAATCCAGAAAACCTCTTTTCTGCACAAAGGAGCAACATTTAGAACCAGAAAATCACCCCATTAGAGATTTGGTGGAGATTCAAACAAAACAAACAAAAAAAGGGAGTGAGTGAGGAAAGTGATATCAAACGATTAAATACCCATCAAGCAAACAGCGAACATCCTTGAACCTCAGAGACTAATCAGTGAAACAAAAAATCCCAAACAGAAATGAAATTCCGAGGGCGCAAACAGTGCAGATCAACGGACACAAAGGACCACCCATAAAAAACGGAAACAACCAACAAAGCAGCCATTGAGAAAGAAAAGGAAAGAAAACATTTTTAGGATTGAAAGACGAAACCCATTACACAGAGAGATAGATACCTGGTTTGAAAGAGTCCAGCAGAGTGAGTGTGAAAAAGGGGTGGGAAGTGATGGAAGGGATTTATTATAGGGAAAAAGAAAAGGTTGGGAAGAATAAAACTATTATTATTAGGGAAATGGGAAATGAAAGGAGCCAGAAAAGCATTGAACCTTATGGGGGAAAACAGAATGGAGGACGTATAAAATTTTCCTTCAAATGGAAGAACAACGAAATGGGTTGCTCTAGATTTGGTTGATAAACAAGGCCAAGCAACACACTAAATAGAGAGAGAGTGAGAGAGAGAAAGAGAGTGACACAGAGAGAGAGAGAGAGAGAGAGAGAGAGTTTTTCTTTTTCCCTTTTGTTTATTTATTTTGGTGTGGGGTTGATACGTCAAAAACGACAGCAAATGAAGTGCGGTTTTAGCGTGGGGGTGGCTAGTGCCTTCTATGCGGGAATAGGGAAGAAGCGCGTGCACGGCGCGTGTGAAGTTCGGCTTAGTTATTATTTCTTTTTCATTTTTAATTTCCGTTACTAAAAATGTAATAAGCTTCCGTTTATAATAAGAAAAAACAATCAAAAGAGATAATAGAATTAATTAAATGTATATGGTTGAACAAATTGAAAAAAAAAAGAGATTGGATTCAAAGAAAAGTAATTGAGAAATAGAGTGAAATGGTATAAATAAAATTCCACCTTATTTATATGGTATTTTTAACTATTAATATTATTTTCACTTTCCTCTTTCAATTTATATACAACCAAACAGTGTATTAGGGTATGTTTGATGGAAAAGGAAAAAATAAATACAGAGAATACAAGTAAGGTATAATTCTCTGATTCGTTGTTTTCATTTCTCAAACGAAAACAATTTATTTTCACCAATCACTCGTATTTTCAGATATGCTGCTAATCACACCAATATGTCATTGGACTTTTTATATTTAGTAGTTTTAGAAATGTTAATTACACACCTCTAATATTCCTTTTAACACGCTTTTATTTTATTAGTTAAATGTATTAAAAGCTACAAAACTAAAACCCACATTATATATAGTTTCAAAAAAAAAATTAAATCAATACGAAAGAATGTGTCAAAAAAAATATACTAAAAATAATGCTTTCTATTTATTTACTTTATATGCATTTTTAATCTACAAGTATTAATATTGTACAACTTTGGTCACTCACATTCTAGTTAGAATCCAAATGACTTAACATCACACAATCACGAGACTTTGGAAGATGGTCTAAAATGTAAATGGACATTTTTTGTGTATTATATATGTTTATTTTGTTTGAATATGATTTTGTTTTGAGGTAGGTGTGATAATATATATATATATATATATATATATATATATATATATATATATATATATATAATATAATGTGTAATGAGTTGGATGAACAAAAAAAATCGTTTTATGTGTTAGAAATCTATATTTACATATTCACAACTATAATCGATATCACTGACTTGGGTGTTTTGCTTGCATAACTTACTAACAAATTTTCTTCATAAATTTTCGAATAATAGAAGTTTGACTAATTTAACTTACTTATGTCGTAGTTAATTGTAGTTTTCAAACATTTTATCATTCAAAACGATGGAATATTGTGCATCATAATTTTGCTTTTCAAAGAATTGAAAGTCAAGAAGACAAATGCAAACATAATAGAATAATTTTGTAGCAAATTAAAAGTGGACTGACTTTTGTTACACCAATAAGAAAAAACTTCCATCTATGCAAAAACATAACCTAATATTTATACCATGTGCAACATGTATCCACAATTAAGATGTTTCTAGAATTGTTGTTGTATTAAATGTTGACACACCCCAACTTAATGTATATGTCTCATTATGTTAATAATAAATTACATTTTTTTTTATTGTTTTTTTTTATTTTAATTCATACCTCTCAGTTTTTAAGATTTAAAAAAAATTATTTGTTCATACCGCACTTAATAGTCTCACATTGAAATTGAGATTTAAAACGGTTTAAATATCTTTTTTTCCTTTCACCCTCTAAAAGGTTTTTAAAGGACAAAAGAGTGACAAAGTTCTACGCTCTAAAAGAAACACACAACTCCTTTGACAATTCCTTTGATACCTCAGATGCATGGTGATTGACCCTAACTATGTCGATGTCCTAGGATTATAACAGTGGCACCCATCGTAAAACCGATAACGAGGTTCTATACACAAATCATTATGAGGTTCTATACATAAATCATCAGTCGCTTAAGTCCTCTATTGAAAATGATCCGGACAATATCTCATATGTATGGTGATTAATTGTAAAAATATTAGTGAAACTCCATGTAAAGTATTATACTTACCTCTCTTAATTGTTGAGAAATGTTTTTCATAAGAATGTGTTGAAAAGGTTAAAAACCAAAGATATTATGTATAATCGACAAAAAGCTCCAAAGATGCGACAAAAATCAAGTGTTTTTTCTTTCTTCGATTGTTTTCCTCTTTTTTTGTTTATGGGTACCTTAATAGATCGAAGAACCTTAGAAACATGACTTTAAAACATTTTTCACAACCCTCTTGAAATCAATTTCTTAAAAATCGAAACTTGAATTATTTCATTATCTTTCTCGATTTTAGCTTTTGGTGAAAGGGAAAGGTGAAGGGAAACATCTGAGTAAAGAATGTGTCGTTATTATTAAGATCAAGATCAAGATTAACATCAAGGGATAACTAGTTAATAAATTAAGAAATCTAAAAATGGTTAGGATCAGAATCATACCTTAAGCCATTGAGATTGTTGTCGTAAGTAGCACAAATCACGAACCAAAAACAGATTAAGAAATGTGACGTTACACTGCAAATCTTCAACTATTTAACAAGTTCCTTCCAATTTTGTTAGGGCAATGGAAGTGGCCAAAGAGAACTTAACAGAGTCCGTGAAGTCGCAATTTTCAGAGAATAAAAAGGAGAGAGATGACACCTATGAAAAAAAAATTAAAATAGGTTAACCATAAAAAGGTGACATTTACCATTTAAATCAATGTAAAATTTTAAAACATTAATGGATAGTGGAAATGTGAAAATTAAAGAAAAATATGAATGGAAAATAATTAATGAAAGTTGAAAAGTAATTAATAAATGATATTAAACATTTTTAAATGTCTAATAAAAATACAATAAGATCATACCATTAATCGTACAGCTAATATTTACTTATATAATTGTAAGGATCAGAGTGGTAAAACACGAGTATATAATTTCACATTGCTATATTTTGAAATTTGTATTTATTTTTATAAAAGTTAAACCAGATACATTTTCTAAAATGAAGATCTACTATAATTTTTTATATTTAATAAAAAAAAATTCTTGTAAATTTGTTGTGAAATTTTGTAAGAAAATATTTTTTTATTTTTTTTAAGTTTTAATTAATAGATTTTTTTTATAACTATTTTTTACAAAATATTCTTTATTAGAATCTTTAAACCAAAAACACATTATTGATATTCCCAAACATATAGAACATTAGTCATAATTATTTATCTTACACCTGGACTTTTCATTAAAATTTGAGAGTGAATATACAAACTTTAACCAATGAGATATTATCTATTTACCTTGCAGTTTGTAGATATTTTTAGCGGATACCTTGGTAAAGTTGTTATCTCTAACGGTAAATTTTGGAGAAAGAAAAAAATTATTGAAGAAAAATAAATAAATGAAGAAATAGAACAGAGATAAATATAATTTTTTATTGTTGTTATTGTTATTAATTCACCATCATCATTATTATTAACCTACTACTATTATTATAGTATTATTATTAATTATAATTAAAAAAAATAATATTAATTGTAGATGGAGGTGCAAATGACATCTAAGTAAATAAATTGAGAAACTAAAAATAATTGGGAAATTTGAGTACGTATTGGTTGAAGAAAAAATAGGTAAGAAATATGGTAGATTTATTTATTCTTAATTCGATTAAAAATAAAGAAGTGTTGTTGTAAAGTTTGTATTACACCTGTCATGATTTACTATTTTGGAACTGAGATGTGACGAGAAAAATTAAATGAAAAAATGATAGAGAAATATTTAGGTTTGAGATTCGAATTACGGATGCCGCAAACGGTTTCGCTATTCTATGTTATTTTAAGAGAAAAACTTCATCTTTATTTTCATATTTAAATTTAACGGTATCAATTTTTATCTTATTTTTATTTTTAATGGATTATGGATATATAATCGTACCTTTATATGGTTTTTTATCGTTTTAATATTAATTAATTAATTTTTAAAAAATAAAAAAAATTACGATAAAAAAATATTTATTATTAAAATACTTTAAATTTAAACTTCACTCTTGAATAATAATAAAAAAATTTATGACAAATACATTAATTATTATATTATAATAAATAAAAATTATTTATACAATTATAATATAAAATTATATCTAAGATAATGAATTAGAAAAAAATAGATAAAAAATATATAAATAGTATTTTACATGATAAAAATAGAGAACATATAAAAATATTTAAAACAATTATCAAATGTATGTTTTAAAAACAATTCGAGAGACCATTGAATGAAATATCGGACAGAAGAAAACAAATGTATAATTAAGGATATGATTAAATGAAAGATACCTTAGATATCTAAGAAAACACTTTTCAAATATCAACTTACTCGATGGTTAAGAGATAACGAGAACTGTTTTAGTGAAACAAAAGTTCAAATAAAACAAAAATTAATATATATATATATATATATATATATATATATATATATATATATATATATATTATTTATTAATATATAC
>Ga0214542_1006012_pt1 | contig 22526 bp, 39 predicted proteins | sample CNSS1metaG_FD_160096 | JGI IMG/M metagenome (GOLD analysis project Ga0214542, IMG submission 160096) | Root nodule microbial communities from cowpea collected in UCLA plant growth center, Los Angeles, California, USA - CNSS1 | ecosystem: Host-associated > Plants > Roots > Nodule | place: USA...
GGTCGACACAACAGTGTCGCGCAATCGCGCCGCTATGGCGATGGCATTCCCAGATCTTACTGAAACCAATGAGACGATCCGAGCTATCCTATATGGCGAAACACCCGATCTAGAAGCACGAAGGAAGGCTCCGCAGCCAAAGGCACCTTAAACGCGCTTTTCACTCACCTATGGTCGATATTCGCGAGCTTCGAGACCGTCACGCTGCCCTCGCCGCCCCAACTATACTGATAATGATCGCCCTGCATGACGGGCAGCAAGATTAAGGATGGACGAAACACGCAAACATTGTTGCCGCCCTTTCGTCGGACACTATCGAAGACAATGCCGTTCTCACCGTCACCGGAAGACGGCCAGCGCAATGCAAGTCCAAAGGCGCGAGACTTTGAATAGTCGTTTGCAGCGTACAGCTCGGGCCGTGTTTCTTGCTGTCCGCGAATGTCAATCAGCGAGCAATCGATCCCGGCGATCAACTGCCGCATTTGAATGTTTGAAGGAAAGGCACCTTCTGAGAGGCGAAGCCGACGCGTATTGTGGTGCACAGTCTCGGTAATCGCTGTTTCAATTTCAAGCGCCGCATACCACGCACCGAGACGGCCGTCGGTGAAGCGGCCGCCAGTCTCATCCGCGTGCAGAAAGGCCGCCATCACCATATTGGCGGTCGGTCCTTGCACGATTTCTGAAGGAGGCAACAATTGCAAGCGTCCCGAATGGGACGTCAGTCGATCGTTCGTGACAGACTCGAGCAGGAACGCAACGGTCAGTTCTTCCTGGCTTAAATTCAAATCGTCAAAGATGCCGACCGTTGGATAGCGGCTGGCAATAAGGCGATGCGTATGTGCACGGATGCTCGCGCGGGATTCACTCATTTCATCCCGCGCCAGGCATCCAGATAGCGGCGAACCGCGTAGAGATCGTCGATGCTGCCCCGGAGCGCGCGCTGCAGGGGGGAGAGACCGCCAAACGGAAGGTCATGGTTCGGACTGGTGAACCAACGGGTCGCGCTTGCCTCGTCGGAAAAGAGCGTCCTCAATCCCTTTTGGATTCCGAGCACCAGCGAAACGCGCTCCAACTGATCGCGCGTCAATGTACCGATCTTGCCGTTGCGCCAGTTGTGATAGGTCGGCCTTGAGATATCGCCAGCGAGCGCACGGCGGTCATCAACGGAGAGATGCCACAAATCCGTCAGCTTGAGGAACAGCGACACTGCCGGGGCCGACAGGCGCTCGCGCATCTTCGAATCGCGCAAGGCGTCTGGAGCAAGGATTCCATCCGTAGGTAGCCGGATTTCTGTGGATGCTTCGGGTGTCATTGTCTATATCTATCCTCCACATCTAAGTATAGACACAGAGCCGTCTTTTTTTCAAGTTTTCCATAACATATTGATATATCGACACAAATAGAAATGAGATGTGAGAACCGAAGTCCGGCAACGACGTAATCTGCCAGCTCTGCCAGAACAGAACAAGAACATTAAGCTCGCAAATTACCAAAACCGTCAGCGACAATCAGCTCCTCGGCGAGCTGGGCGAGACCGCAGTAAAGAAGATCGTCCTTGAGACGGGCTTCATTTATGAGCAGCGCGGGCGTCTTGAAGCTGGGGTGGACGGACTGATCGAACTCCGGGATCCAAAGTCCGGCGCTGCGCTTGGGAAGCTGCTTGGCGTCCAGGTCAAAGCCACAGCTGAACGAAAATACATTCGCGAAAGCGACAAGAGTTTCGAGTACACGCTTAAATCCAAAGACCTCGGCTATTGGCGCAAATACAACATCCCGGTCATCATCGTTCTATGGCGACAATCGGACGGCTCGGCTTACTGGCAGGACGTGTCCAGCGCCTGCGCGGGGATGAACGGCGCCTTAAGTTCGACAAGGCCGACGATGTTTTCGATCCAAGCTGTGCGGATAGATTGGCAGCAATTACTATCGACCGGCGCACACCGGGCGTCCACATCCCGCCGCTGAACTTTGGCGAGAGCGCTATCGTCAACATGATGCGCGTGCGCCTTCCGGATGAGATTTTCATCTCCACATCGCCATTTGGTTTTCGTGGAGATGCCATCCCAGACCTTTTGAAGCAGCGCAATCCAAGGTTCGACTGGGTTATTCAAAAGCGACGTTTCGTGTCGTTTTTCGATCCGCGAATTCGGAACGCGGGCGATCGTCGATTTGGATCAAGTTGAAGCCGTTGACACGAAGCTGTTCACGTTGAATGACGATCTCGATGATATGAATTGCACGATTGATCTGTTGCGCAGGACGTTGTCGCGGCAAACCCGCGACCAACTCAGCTTCCTCAAAGATGAGCGCTTGTTTCACTTTCATGCACTCGGCGAGAATAAGTCGCGCACCTACAAGTATGCCTCGGCCGTAAAAGACACATCGGCTCGCGTGGTCAGCTATTACCCGAACAAGAAATATCCCGACAAACCGGGATATGTTCGTCACCACGCCGCGTCGTTCCGATTTGAACGGCTTGGCGATGAGTGGTTTGTCGTCATTGACCCGACGTTTTATTTCACGCGGAACGGCTTCGTCCCGCATCCGTTTCCCGGCGCACTGCTTGCAGGCAAGAAGCGTCTGGAGCGCAATGCAGCTGTTCGTGGCCAAGTCATTATGTGGCAAAGCTTGCTGGCCGAGAGCTGCAAACAGAAAAACGATTTGTTCGAAAAAACCAATGCCAGCGATGTCCTGGTGGGATTTGAACATCTGCCGCTTATTGAACTTGAAAAGGCTGTGCCTGAAGACACATGGGAGCGAACTGATCCCCGCGCGGATGAGATGAAGCCCGCCGATCTCTTTGATGAGGGGTTGGCAGCATGACCTTCAAAGCACGCGTTTTCGATGAGCCGGTATTGGAGTTTGGCGACGGAGGGCAGCATTGCGATCCGCGCCAAGGTTTGCGTGAGTTCGGGCCGCTTCAGCCGCGCTCGGGCGATGTGGTGCATGTGGGCGTCATCGGCACGGATGACACTGTGTCAGGTTTCACGGAGTTCTTGAACGAGACGGCGCGCGGGATCGAAAGCGAGAACAAGCCACTCATCAATCTTAATCCCGATTTCCCGGGATTGGGGAATTAGAACCCGTTTCGTTGCAAATTCGAGGTGCCGGATGGCGCCACGGTCACGATGTCGCGCAGCCAGGTCAATGAGATTCGATCGATCGGCAGGCACGATGAAGCTGTGCGGCATGCGGTCGAGATGGTCTCACAGCAACTCTCCGCGTTGAACGAAAGTAGCGTCAAGCCTGATGTCATCGTGCTTGCACTCCCTATTCCGCTGATTGAGAAGCTCGTCAATGCCACGAGCGAAGATGCGGAGCCAAAGGAGGAAGATCAGGAGGAAGACGATAGCGATATCCTGCTCGATTTCCGCGATCTTCTGAAGGCCAAAACGCTCCATCTCGACGTGCCGACGCAAATCGTCTGGCCTGACACATGGGATGATGCCGCTAAAATCCCACGCAAGGTGAAGCGCGAAAGCAACCGTCAGGTACAGCTGAAAGCAACGCGCGCGTGGAATCTGCTGAATGCGTTGTTCTATAAGGCTGGGAAGGTACCTTGGCGCTTGCTGCCGCAAGCGGATGGCCTGCGCACGAGCTACCTCGGCATCGGCTTCTATAGAGACGTCGATGGGCAGCAACTTTGGACCAGCACCGCGCAAATGTTCGACGAGCGGGGGCGCGGTCTGATTCTGCGTGGTGCGCGGGCGCAAACCGAAACCAAAGGCCGCCATCCCTATCTGACCGAGCAGGATGCGACGACCTCGTAACACAATCAATCGCGACTTATAAAACCCATCACCGTCACGTCCCGGCGCGTCTCGTCATCCTCAAAACCTCAAGGTTTAGACCTGAGGAAGCAAAAGGCATCGATGCCGCTTTGCGGCGGGCGGGTATCGACCTGAGCGATCTGGTTTGGGTGCAAGAAAGCTCGCCCATTGCCGTCTTTCGCGATGGAAACTACCCGGTACTACGTGGAACGTTCATTGATTTGCGCGGCAAAGGGCTTCTGTATACGCGGGGATCCGTGCCGTATTACGGGACTTTCCCAGGCCTTCGTGTGCCGCGCCCCCTGCTGCTAGTGCGCCATGAAAATTGCGATACGGCGATTTCAAAGCTCGCCGAAGAGATCTTGGCGCTGACCAAGGTTAATTGGAATACCACGCAATTTGACCTGAAGCTGCCAGCGCCCATCATGGCGGCGCGCGAGGTCGGGCGAATTTTGAAACACATTGATTTCGGGACGCCCATCTCGCCTGACTTCCGAAAATACGCCTGGGACTAGGGCAAGCTTAGTATTTTCGATCCATGCCGGAGCAGTGATAATGACGCCCAAAGGGCGGGTTCCGAACGCGAGAGCCTCCAGCGCGCAGCTCAAAATGCTCTTCCGCTAGGGAGCGCCAGATTATCCAGCAATTTCAATATGTTAGAGTCGAAATTGGCTAACCCGCTTTGGTGGTTAGCCAAACTGTCCATGGCAATTTGTGCCAACCGCTTCTGACTGACGGCCTTTGTGTAGGTCTCGATCTCAGCCAAGTTGTCGTGACCGGTGATGGCCTGAATCTGGTGCGGGGTGCACCCTGCCTCAGCGAGCCGAACACAGATCGCATGACGCAGGCCATGTGGCGACGAGTCGGAAGGCAGGCCGGCCTCGTGAGCAGCATCACGGATCCAGTTCGTTGCCCCCTTCGCGCTGCGGTCCTTGCCCCACTTCGTGTGTAGGAAGGTCCGCTGGTTGCGCGGGGTGTCCTTAATGTGGTGCCAGAGGGTCGGATGGATCGGGATGTTCAGCGTCTTTCGGTGCCGCGACTTGACGGTGGTGATGGTAATCCAGCCGTCAGCGATATGCTCCCAGCCAAGCCGCACGGCGTCGCTGCGGCGTAGGCCGGTGTGGATGAACAGCTCTAGCCCGAGCCGCTGCGGCGTACCTTCAGCCCAACGCTTGCGGTAAGCCTCAACGTCTGCATCCGTCCAAGCCCGGTGAGAGCGCTTAACGTACTTGACGCGCTTGGCCCGCTTGATCGGGTTCTCGGTGATCTCGCCCGCGCCAATAGCCCATTCAAACACGATGTGCAGCAGCTTGCGCAGTTCGTTCGCCGCCGCCGGCTTGTCAGCTTTTTTGTCGATGATGGCGTTGATGTGCTTCGTCTCCAGCTTGGCCAGAGACTTCGCTCCGTGTTCCTTTCGAAAACGCTCCAGGATGCGCCTGCGGTTGCTGCGCGAGCTGTCGGCTAGCTGCTTGTATTCCGCGCTGCCGTAGTAGCCCGCAATAGCCGCCGAAACGCTGCTGGCGGGTTGCGGTCCTCCGGCTGGGTACCGGTCTGGATGGCCACAGCGACGCTCTGCGCGGCCCTGTGGTAGGCCTCCCAGAACTGGTAGCTGAACAGCGGTCCAGCCAGCGGAACGCGCTTTTCGCCCGGTTTGCGCAGGTAAATGCGCTCGTGTCCGTGGCGGTCAGTGTAGACGTGAAGATGCCTCGGTCTCTTTGTCATGACTCAGGACGCAGTCCCATTCGTTGTCGTTGGCCGGCGGAGGCGCACCATCGAACAGTCGGTCCAGCGCCGCCCGGTCCCAGATGTTCACGCCGAATAGCTCCAGCGGCTTGGGGACGGCGCCAGCCAGCACCTGCTTGTCGAAGTGAGTCGGACTGATGCCCAGATAGCGCGCTGCAGCCGCGCGACGGAGACCACGCGGCTGCATACGATTGTCATTGGCGGGAGCGGGCAAGAGCGTGCCCCTTGAAAAGATTGCTCTGAAAACCTCGCCGGCTAATGCCGACGCGCAAGGGTGGGTGGTGAACCGCTGGCGCTTCGCTGCTGGGTCTCAACAATCCAGTGGCCGGCGATTCACCACCATAGGCTAATTATACCACGGCCTATTCCGCGGCCTGCAGCGCCACCGCTGATCGCTCGGCAGCGGCCCTCTCGCCATTCAGCTGCTGCAAATCCCAATAGATGCCCTCCTGAATCGCGGTCAGCCAGTCCTCTCCGGTCCCTTCGGTCGTGTTGTCGACCAGCAGCTGGACCTTTTGCCCAAACTCTTCCCAGGACGTGGCACGGGCGCTTGAAATATCCCAGCGCAGTGCTTCGGCGGTCGCTCGATATTTCTCGACCAAAGGGTCGCGCGTCGCCGCGCTGATCATGTCGGCCACTATCTTGTGGGCTTGGAGAAGCTAGGAAAGGCTCGGTGCGGACTTGACCGTGCCGGTTGTGGAAAGTGCAGCGATTGTATCGGTTTTTGTACAGGTTTTGTATTGATCAGGCATAATGTGATGCACCCCTTGATAGTCCGGTTCATTTGACCGGCCCCGAAACCGTGTTAACACAGATTCCATGAAGCGCCAATCCGTGATAACACGGAAAAAACGAGGGCCACCTGCTACTGGCAAAGGCACGCTGGTGGGCGTTCGCCTGCAGCCGGATGACTTGTCAGCCGTCGACAGTTGGATTGCAGAGCAGGACGAAGCCGCCACGCGACCAGAAGCTATTCGGACGCTGATGCGGCTGGCGCTGAAGGCGAAGCCCAAGGCTTAGGCGCCCGCCTATCGCTCGCGCGGCAACTGGCTTCAACGGCTGGTGAGAAGGCCTGGAGCAAAGCTAAGAACGCTCCTCATCTTGGATGGGGGGCCTCATGTTTCCGTATTTTTCAACGACCGCGTAGATGGCCTGATATTGCGAACGCTGCAGCTTCCCGCTGTACTCATACCCTTTGCGGGCAGCTATGCTTTGCAGCGTGGAATAGTAGCCGGGTAAATTGCTTTTTATTGCTTCTTCAATGCGAGGTACCAACGTTGCGTCTCGCGAGTGCGAATCCACCTTGCCGGCTAAAATGGCGTTGCTAACTATAGTGAGCTGATGGAAATAATTGTCCCCCGCCGTCGCAATCGATAAGAAATCATCGAACGTTGGGTCTTTTTTCTTGGTGATGTATTTCTGAAGAGCGTTCGTGAATTCCTGATAGCGCGCATTTTGTGCCAGCATCAGGTCTCTGCCGTTCTCAAAGAGTTTTTGTTCTGCGTCCAAGCGCTCCTTTTTTGTGAGGGTCCATCGAGTCGCTAGAAAGCCGATCGCACCTCCAAAAAACCATTGGACTGGAGAAAAATTATCCTTAGCGATCCCAAACCAATAAGCGAGATCGATCACTTTTGCTCCGCTAACCGCAACAGCGTATCAATCGTGTCGCCCTCCGATGCATAGACCCGCGTGCGATAGTCTGGGAAAATTTGCTTAGCTGCCGCATCCCCAGCAGCATCCTTGGACATGCCTTGGCGGATGAGTTCTCGAACGCGATCAGCCCAACGACGGGCCTGCAAATCACTCGGTTCACTTGCGAGACCGTATTTTATAAGAAGACCGTGACCCGCAGCAGCCATGACCCCTCTCCCCTCCAAAAACCTCAATCAACCATAGAGGGGCCGCTGCTGCAGTTTCAAGTATTGGCTGCTAAAGAACTCAAATAGTTGCGGATAACGAGTCTTCGGCGCGTCGGGACTACTTCTTTGGATCTTTGTCGATCAGACCAAGCAGTCCGCCTATTGGGCTCGTCGAGGCCTTCCCGAGCCCTGCCAGAGCAAGCAAGTTGGGCAGGTCTTTGGGTGGCGGAGCGGGCGGCGGCGGCGGCCCAAGCGTGCGCTTCCGGTCCATCCACTCCCAAACCCATTGAGGCTGGATTCCGTTGCGGTCACTCATGTCGACCTTCACGATCAGCATCGAATCCGACGCCCCGATGATTGGCTTAATGCCGTAAAAGAAATCGCTGGCAGGCCTCCCGGTCCAAACCAACCAGCATGTTGGGGAGTAACGCAGCCAGTCCGGCGCGAGGACATTGAACACTGGCTCAAGGTCCTGCACCTTGGGCAAGCCTTCGTTGAACGTAAATCCGATGTGCAAGAAACGTTCGGTCATTGCAGGCCGGCCGGCTTCAGCTGCGTTGGATTTTGAGGGTCAGGCACGAGTTCAGTGATGGGGGGCGCCGGAAGATTCTTTGCCGCAAGCTCGATTTGCCTAGTCTGTACATAGGTTGGCCCCTCCGTCGCAGCTAGATCAGGGTGGCGGCTCGCGAACCAAGCTTGAAAGCCGAGAAAGGCCAGGAACGCTACCGCGCCGATACCGACGATGATCAATATCCCCGCCTCGCTGGTGACGCGCGCGAGCCCGATCGCTAGCACCACGAGCAAGACCACCAATGCGACAGTCGCCTTTCCGATCATTCCATGCCCCCATTGGATATGGGACAGCCAACCAAACGGGCCTGATCCTTTCGGCGACGGCGGAATGATTTCTGATTGCATCGGGGCTGATGACACCCTCCGATACTTTAAGAGTCAACGGTGGCAGGTCGCCCTATACACCGAAATCCGCGTCAGCCCCGCTCCTGATTCGGGGGCGGTAAAGCGACCGCCTCCTCATCTCCACAACTAAAGGCCGGCAATCCGGTGCACTACGGCTTGCGCTCTCGCCTTGGTTGCGGTTGGATTGGTTGAGGGGAGCTAAACGGTGTTTTGGAAGAGAAGCGAATTCATTGAGCCGGATTGCGGCTACGAGCGGCTAGAGCAGCAAATAAAGTGGTACGATTCAAAAAGCGGCTCCGCGCAACGCAGTTATAAGGTTGGCAAGTACCTGGTGACGATTGCGTCGGCCGTGATTCCGATTGCGGCGCTGATGGATTATAAGGTGCAGACGGCGATCTTAGGTGGCTTCATAGCGGTTTGTGAGGCCATCCAGCACCTGAACCAATGGCAGCATAATTGGATCACTTACCGATCCACCTGCGAAGCTCTCCGCCACGAAAAATACGCTTACATCGAACGCGCAGATCCCTATGACGGGCTTGAGGACGCGGATGCAAGGCGCCTGCTCGTTGAGAGAACCGAAAGCTTGATTTCGACCGAGCATTCCAAATGGATTGCGAGTCAAGAGCGCGCTACTGACAACTCGCAAGCGCAGCGCAGGCCTGCTAGGTCACCAAACTAAGCAAAGCGGGAGGGTTTGATGGGGCCTGTCTACGTTGCGTTCGACGGCGATAAGGATAAGTGGGCCTACGCCTTTATGAAAGGATGGAAAACCAACAACCGAGTCGATTTCGATTTTGAAGATGCCCACGACCTGGACTCAATGACATCGCGCGCCCAGAACGAAACCTATGTAAAGAGCGCCCTTAAACAGCGCATGACCAAATCAGATGCTTTGATCGTCATTGTCGGAGAGAGCACGAAGCATCTATACAAATTTGTCCGGTGGGAAATTGAACTAGCGATTGCGCTCGGCCTTCCCATCATCGTCGCAAACTTGAATGGGAAAAACACCCGGGACGATACACTCTGCCCCCCAATATTGAAGGATGTTTGCGCCGTCCACATACCATTCAAGAAAAACGCGATTAGCTACGCGCTCAATAACTGGCCCCGCGAATGGCGCAGCCTCGACGCTCAGACAAAGGCTGCCGGCTATCGATACTACGATATCAGTTGGGAGTGAGCCGGATGAAGGCCTTTTTAAGCTATACAACGGCCAACAAGGCAGTTGCAGGCAAAGTAAAAACCCTCCTTGAAACTCTCGGCGTTGAGTGCTTTCTTGCTCACGAAGACATCCAAGTATCCGAGGAGTGGCGGCTAACGCTCCTGTCAGAGCTAGCGCAACGAGACCTGTTCGTGTCGATACTCAGCTCCGACTACTTTTCGTCCGTGTGGTGCGCGCAGGAAAGTGGCATCGCTGCAGCAGATCCCCACATGACCATCGTTCCAGTTTCTCTCGACGGGACTGTACCCGCGGGATTTTTTAATCACGTTCAATCAATCAAAATCGATGGTGGTAATCCGCAGCTGTCGTCATTTACCAACGGACTTTTTAGGTGTGATCAAACCTTCACCATTGACGCCCTTATCGCGTTGCTAGGTAAATCCCGCAGCTATCGCAGCGCCGAATATCACTTCAGCCTTCTGCAGCCATTCGTGAAGTCGGCAACTGATGCTCAGGTGGCGGAAGTTCTGCGGGTCTCGACGGTGAACGATCAGGTATGTCACGCAAGCGAATGCGCGACCAAATACTTGCCTCCTCTTCTCGAATCGCACGGGCATCTGCTTGATCCGACCGTAAGGAAGGAGCTGGGCGAAATTCTGTCGCGTTACAAGCGCTGATCGTCCCATGAGAGGCTGAAACGCGACACACGGAATTGGCGACAAAGGCTGGTCCACAACTAGGCAGCATTCACTATAGTTGCTGCGAGAATACCGGAAGGTGGGAGCTATGGCTGATTATATTCATGCGCGTGAGTATCTATCGAGCGGCGACGTTGTCGTTGTGGAGTGCTCACATCAGTGCAACGTCATCGTCATGGACGATAGCAATTACAGCTTGTACAGGACGGGACGACAGTATCGCTACTATGGTGGTCACTTCACGCATTTTCCCGCGCGCGTATCAGTGCCTGGTGACGGGCATTGGAATACAGTGATTGACCTGGGTGGTGGCCGAGCCAACATCAGATACAACATCGGCTACATCAAAAGCTGACATCTCGGCGCGAGCCTGACACAACGCCTCGGCCAACGCCTCGATTATCCTGTGCTGGGAACCGTCCGCGATATAGTTTCGACTTGCCGTTCCACCGCTGTGACCATCCCGACGAAAACGACGCCAGATCACCTCACCGTTTTCATCGCAAACATCCACACTTTGTGCATCTCTCATTCTATTCCCCACCATCACAACGCCCTCCCCGTCCTCGCCCGCTTCACCGTCGCGACAACCCGCCCCGGCAGCTCCGCTTCAAGCTGAGCCAGCTGCGCCTGCACGCGCGCCAACCCCTCTCGATCGGCGCCGCGCGCATCAATGCTAATCGTCACGGGCGCCGAAACGCTCCCACCCACCCCGGCTCGCAGCACATCATTAGGAATGACCTGAGAACCACGAGGAAGATTGACCAGCTCTGGCCCCTCCTCCCAACAACTGCCATGCCACCAGGGGCGTAGTTCGTGCCGCTGGCGAAAAACGGTACTGGCCCGCTGGGCCCGCCCAACGTGATGGGTCCAGCGGAAGCGCTACCGCCACCGCCAAACAAGCTGGCTAAATTGAACCCACCACCACTGCCGCCGAATGCTGCGTTCCAAAGGTTATCAGCAGCCATCTGAGCGAGTTTATCAGACAGCTTACTTAGCGCGTTCAGGCCAGCGGTTTTGAGCGCGTCCATTGCCGACGCGCCGTTCCGAATCTGCTGGGTGAAATCGGCCAGAACACTGCGGGTGATGTCCTGCCCGACCTGACTGATTTGCTGGAGCGCGTACGCCGCACGCAGTCCGGCCGCCTCGGTGGACGCCAGCGCCGCTGGCACATCGTTGCCGTAGATGCCCCTCAACTGCTGAGCAATCGCCAAGTCTTCTGGCGTGAGAAATGCCGTCTTAACGGCGAAATCAGTATTAGCAACGACCCGCGCCTTCGCCAATTCAGCGGCAGCGTTTCCGGCGGCGGTGGCGACCTTATCGATCTCGGCTGCTACTTCCGGAGTTACCCTCTTGAATGCCTGTTGCGCGGCCTCCGTCAGTTTGTATTGGGTTTCCAGCCTGGTAAGCTCACCGATACCAGCGTCAAATCCAGCCGCAGCTCCAAGCGTCCTGGCATTCTGCTTAGACTGTGAGTTGATCTGGTTTTGAAAGCTCTTTAGCGCCTGCTCCTGGGCGCTGGCAGCATCCTCAGCAGCCTTCTTACGTTCGTTGTAGGACAGGATCGCGAGTTGATTGTCGCGCTCGCGCACTACAGCTAGACGCTCTTCCGTGCTGCCGGCCTGCTCCAGCGCGGCCAGGTAGTTCTTGAGGATCTTTTCCCGGTCATCGAGATTTGGCGTGACCGTGCCGCTAAGCTTCTTCATGGCGTCGGCAAATGCTTCGCCCTGTTGGGCTGCAGCGAGTGCGGTGGCGTCAAAATTGCGCAGCGCCCTCGATGTCCCCTCAATGGCAAGCTGCGCGGTACCGGCCTTCGACGTTAGGTCCAGCAACTCCTTGGCCAAATCGCGCGTCTTTTCATCGGATGTGCTATCTGCGATTTCTTGGATCGCACGCCGAAAGGCGAGCACATCAGGCGTGCCATTCTTGACGCTCGTTTTAAACGCCGTGATCTCGTCACTGAACGCAGAAAACTTGCGTGAATTCTCCTCGATCGCCGGCCCAAGTCCGGTGATTCTAAAATCCGAGAGAGACTTAGATATGCTGACCGAAAGGGACTGAAACTCTTTCTTAATATCGTCAGTTTTGAAGCCAAGAAGTGTCTTTAGAACGGCGGCCGCCTCCTTGACCGCCGTATCAACACCCTTGCCGGCCTCGCCGTAGGAATCTCTCAGCGACTTGATGAGGTCCGAGTGTGCCTTCAGCTTGTCATCCAAATCGCCGACGCCACCGAGCGCCTTGCTCACATACTGCACCGCCGCGCCGCCCAGCGCGATCGTCGCAATCGTGGCGAGGCTTGTAGGCGTCAGCAACGACGCGAAAGCGCTGCTCAGAAGCGACACAGCCCCCGCAGCACCGCCCTGCCCCAGAACTTGGCTGATCTGGGTGCCCTGCTGCAGGGCCACGGTGAACGGCGACTGGCCACCCTGCAGCTGAACCGCAATGTCCTGAAATTGCGCCGCAAGGTTAGCGGTCTGAAACTTCGCGCCACCGAGCGACTTTGCGACGTCGTCAATCTTCTTGGGTGCCTTGGTGAAGGCATTCCCAAGGCTATTGTCAACCACGCCGATCTGCCCTACCAGCTTATCAAGCTGGCGCTGCATTGCTCGCGTGTCGGCCGAAATCGATAAGATTAGTTGTTCGTTGTCAGCCAATTCGGCTCTCCGGAATTGATTCTCAAATTACGTTGCTGCGCCACCATAGCTAACGCATCCGCCTTGCTCGAAGGCTCCAAGTGGCCGTGGGCGCCGTGCCGGTGAATACAGACCGCGCATTGAGATAAAACGACGTGGTTGCGTTTATAAGTGCCTGCACGGGTGGAAAAGCGAAATACTCGCTATGATCCGCAGCCGCTGGTACGCGTTGCGTGAACGCAAGCGACGTCCCGTAAGGAGTCAGGCTGGCGGTGCTCGCCGAGATTGCCCCATTGTAGTCTGTGATGGTGGTGCCGCCGCTAGCGTTGAACTGTATCGTCGCTGTAATATCCCAGTCTCCCGCACCCAGCGGGATTGAACCAAGATTCGTCGTCACCCCGCTTGTCAGGGAGCCCGACGTTCCGCTCGCGGAGATAACCTCCCCGATCTCGCCGGCCGATGCTGCTGCGTTGGATGCGATGCCTGGAATATGACCTACACCGCTGAGCACCTGCTTCCACGACCCCCATGTTCCGGCAACACAAGTTCGGATATATGATTCCCCAGGTAGATTAACTCGTGTTGCTGTTTGCTTTACATATGTTGTGGGATTGAATTGCTCTACAAAAAGATACCAGTACTCTGCCGTTACCGGAGCATTCGCAGAAGCACCATCTACAGTATGATACGTGCCACGTCACCGCGTTGAAGTCTTGCGACGCCGCGAGCGCAATTCCTTGTTTGACGCCAAGATTGCTACGGGCTGTCGCTGCCGTAGCCGTCAACTCCGACAGATTGTTCGCCGACGACAGATCGCCCGCACCCGGCTGACCCACGACGTTGAAATTCCAATCCGCAAGTGTGCCACTGCCGTTGGTCTTGTCGACGTTGATCGTCAGCGGGCTTCCGAGTACGTTATATACAGTTACAATACCTTCCATCCAGTTGGATGTATTCGCCGCCGAGGTAGCACGCACGCGGGCACCTGCGGAATAAGCGAGCCCCGCCTGCGTGTCGAATGATTGCAAACCCGTGCCGATCGTGCGCGATGTGGTCGACGTGCCGCCGTAGCCTGCGCCGGTCGCGCCTGTTGAGCCCGTGTCGCCCTTGCTCGCGAGCAATTGCCAATAGGTCGTGTTCGGCGGCGTCTGGTTGGTGTGGTCGAGCACACACACATAGCTCGATCCGCTCAGCGTAACGACGTCGCCGACGAGATATGCGGTTGCGCCACTCCACGCGCCTTTGAACTGAAACGCCTTGAAGATGCCGAGATACGACCAGGCGCCGCCCGTCTTGACCCAAGTCTTGCCTGTAGTCGGCTGGAACGCGTATTGACCTTCGTTGCCGAGTGAGGGATCCGGCACCGTTTGATTGATGTTGACGAATACGAAGAAGCCCGACGTATCGAGCGCGCCGACCAGGTCGCTGACCGACTGTGCGTAGGTCGCACCGACGATGCGCTGTTGCGAGACTTTCCAGACGACATAGTCCGCCCCACTCAGCGTCGAACCGGGCCATGGCGTGATGACCATGTGTGTGTCGTCCGTGACGTCGGTGATCTGCGCAAGGAAATGACCACTCTGGAAAAGGTCGCCTGGCTTGACGTTCCCCGTATCGAGCCAAAGAGTGCTCGTGCCGGTAACGGTCGTTCCGTCCGCGGAAACCGAGACGGTGCCGGTGGAGTATGAATTAAGTGGTGCCGTCAATTTGAAAGTTTCCTTGCTTCGCGAAGCGCAAGCGCCTCGTCGATTGGGAGCCATTTACCGTCGATCTTCCACCAAACCCTGCCGCTGGATGGCTGGAAGGCGATCCAGCCTTTTGCGTCCGGTGGTGGTTCGGTTAGGTCGGGCGGCAGATTGCCGAGATTGATTTTCATGGGTGGTCCCTATCCTCTTCAACATCTGCGCCCGCAGATCGAGCACGACCTCGACCGGCTCTGTGTCGCAACCGATTAGAGATCGGGGCTCTGGATCCAGCCGATTGGCGCGGAACTTTGATCTGCCAAGCGCGGCGTCTGACGTCGGCTCCTTGCGATTTTTGAAGCGACCAGCGTTGATCTTGTCGCGCGCCTCAAGTTTCGCCTTGGCCTTCGGAATTCGCGGCCTAGCCACGTAAGCCTCAACATTTGAATTGCAGATGCGTGCGAAAGTGGGGGCCGCCGCTAACTACGTCCCACGGCCATAGAGATCCGACCCAGCCCTACAGGGGCCATCCATCAGCCCCGAACATCACGACGTTCTGCCCCAGCTCGATGCGCTGTTTGGTTCCGTCGTGGCATGGCTTGCAAAGGCTCTGAAGGTTGTCAGCGGCGAAGAACAACGTCTCATCGCCTTTGTGGGGCTTGATGTGATCCACCACGGTGGCCGCCTCAACGATTTGCTGCTCCAAGCAAAAGCGGCACAGCGGTTCGAACGCCATTTGATGTTGCCTAAGCAGCTTCCAGCGACTGCTGGAGTAGAGGTGCTGCCATGCCAACGCGGCTTTGGAGCGGCCTTGGGACACAGCGCCTCACCAAACCCGCAGCACATCAGTTATGTTGCCGCCATCATCAACCACGAACTCAGCCCGGTCCCCGGAGCGTAGCCTGAACGGGCCCATCCACGCCGGTTGGCGTCGTGCCGCAGCAAGGTCGCTTGCATGTACCTGGAGCGTTCTGCGGTCATCAAGCTCAACGATTCCGCGATGCTGCCGCCAATTCCACGAATGCACCAGACCATTGATAGTCATTTCAAGATTCCCCTTGCACGCTGCTTCGCATCGATGCGTCTCTTGGCTGCCTGATGGTTAGCGACCGGCATAGACCGAAACTTCATCTCCATCTCAGCACGCCTAGCGGCTATAGATTTTGACACCTCTGAAGAGGATCGATCAGCGACGACCGGCGCAACGTAGTGGGCGCTCGTGTCTTGGTACGCAGGCCACGTTACGAGTGAGATCTCCCTCAATTCGGCCTTCGTAATCGTGCGCAACGGCGTGTCATCATCCGCCCATGACCAGTTCTCTTCGTCGGGCCAAAAGCCAATCGACACTTGATGCACCAAGCCCGATCGCACCGATGCGATGGCCTCTTGCCCGTCTGGAGATGTTGAATCGGGCGCCAGCGTGTACCAGAGTCCAACTGCATCGGGCCGAATGCGGAGCGTTCTGTTGCTCACACGCCCCAGCGGACGGTCGTCTTGATGGCTCCAAAGTGCAACCACGTCGGGCTCAGTTCTGAGGTGTTCCCGGAAAGCGGAAGGATCGAACTGTTCTAGGAAACTGCCTATGCTTGCCCTATCGGACCATCGGATGGCATAGCCGGAGATTATCCCCGCTTCGCTCATCGCGCCTCGACTCCGCGCTTCTTTCGCCGCTCCTCGATCATTCGCCTTGCGATCTCAACGGCTGACTCATCCGTCGTACGATGCCTCTTCTCGCCCGCGAACTTCACGCTCCGCGAAACAACGCCGAGCTTACTTTTATCGCCGGAGTAGACGTTGGTTTTAGACATTGTAACCGGCACCCTTCGCCTCGCGGATAAACTGATGAACGTGGCCCTGCCCGCGGTCGCCGAGAAAGAACGGCCGCACCGGCGGCAGATAGCCGAGGCGCACGTCCTCGCGCTCTACATCGTCCAGCAGCGTGTCATGGTCTTCTCGGGCCACTTCGAGAGCCCTGGCAGCCTCACACAGAGCGGCCAGGCGGCGCTGATATTCCTGGCGCACCGTGTCGCAAACGACCTTGCTCGCCGCGTCCCGCGCTTCATCAATACGCCTGCGCAAGATTTCCGTGGCGGCCTCAACGTTCGCCATCTCCGTTCCGACTTCACGCAGCTTCTTCGAAAGTCCTGCGACGCTCGCTTCCGTGTTGTCGCCAAGCAGCGCCGCCACAGCGAGCGAAGGATGTTTCCCGCCGGCAGCCTTAGCCACTTCGATCTCGCGCCGAAGCAAGCCGCGCTCGGTGTTCAGTTCGCCATAGCGGGTTTGCAGTTCAACCTGTTTGGCCAGCAGGCTGGCGTATTCGGGGGAGCTTTCAATCAAGCTCGGCACGACATAAGTGTCGGCGGGTTTCTTTTTCAAAGGTGCCATCAGTTTCCAACCTTTCCAAATAGTGCATCAAGAATATCGGCAACCGCGGCGACCGGAATCGTGGTTGCCGTCCGGTGACCACCTTTCACCCAATGCCCGGCGTTTGCCCCAGGCTGGCGGAATCGCACGACTCGGCCCTCTGGTCGCTCAATCACGATTTCCGGCCACGACCGGACAAAGCTAAGGAAGGAATGCCGGGCCTGGCCTTCGCCCGCCCGCGCCAAACTGACTTCGACGGCGATGGCATCGGCCGCATTCCATCGAAAAACGTCGGGAGCATCGACCGCAATCTGAGCACCAACGGGTGTCAATGCTCCGTAGGTATCGACAGACGTTTCTGCCTGGCGAAGCTTTGGCGAGGTTGCTACGGCGGTAATCAAGCGCAAGACATCGTCCTCGCTCAGCTCTGGGGACCGTGCGGGTCCTCCAGACGGGATCTTCCCAGCCTCGCTCAGGCGGCGGGCAACATGTTTGACTCGCGCTGGGTCGAATCCAAGGGAGTCTACCGCAGCGAGGACGTCGGCGAGCTTCGCCAAGTTTTCTACTCCTCAGTGGAAAATGTCGATTGGATGTACAAGAATGAGCCGACTAGCGGCTTCACGGCCTAAGGCCCGGGGAAAAGGTGCGCCGGGATCGAACCGGCGCGAGTTGCACAACACGTCGGGGCAGAAAATCTGCCGCTAAAGACTAAAGGGATTGGAGGGCTTGCGAGCGTACATGCCTGAGCCCCCCTGAATGTGGGGCCCCTGAGGGAATGGATGGCGGAACTCAGTTGAACTTGGATCAAGAGACTCGCTATCGATGCAGGAACGTTGCCGGCGCCGCCGGATTCATAACCGTATGCCGCGCTATTTTTTTGACTATCGCGACGACGCCGGGCATTTGGACTGATGAATCCGGCGAGGATCTTCCAAACCTCGAAGCGGCCGAAAAAGCTGCGTTGGTTGCGCTTGCCGACGCGGCGCGAGACATGGCGCTCGCCGGCAGACAAGGCTCCCTGTCCATCCAGGTCCGCGACGAATCCGGTATTTTGCTCCAAGGAACGATGATGCTGAAAACTGCCACCAATCATCCGGTCGTCGCTATGGAAGCCGACGAGCCAGTTCCTTGACACGCCGGTGACCAGAGATCCGCAACGCGACCAGCTACATTGCGGCCGGACTGATCGTTCCCTCAATTTTTGCAGAGACAGTGCCATTGTCGCCGTGCTAGCGTTCGGCATCACCGCACGGCTCGTGGCCTCTATCGGTGACTGAGAGCCGCAATGCTCCCGCCTTCTAAGGGGTCGGGAGACGGCGATGGGAAACGAGGCAGGGCCTTTTTCAGAGACTGAGCTGACGATTGTGGAGCGCTACAAGCGTGCCGCGCGTGAGGACATGGACGGTCCCGAACTCCTCAAGTTGCTCAAAGAGGTGGAGGACGAGATGAAACGACGTGGACTCCGAGATCTTTAAGGCTCTGCAGTCCTGAGAGGAGTGAAGGCGAGTGAACGTCGCCTTCTGGCTTTAAGCCGCCACCCTCTCACTGCCTGCGATAGCCGCGTTCATCGCCACCACCGCCGCGCGGACCTCCTTACCGGCCATCCGAACCGCATACTGCCCGCTGAGTCCCAGATACTCACCAATCTCCGCGAGTGTGCTGTCGAATGTCGCCATGTCCAAGATCCTGGTCACCTTGTGGCCTAGGCGGGCACGCAGCTTCTCGGTGTCCAACACGCGCGCCAACTCTGCTTGAGCGTCGGGCATCTCAGCGTCCCAATTTTCGGTGTCGGCCTTCTCGCTTTTCCGCTGGCGCACCCCTCCAAACTCAGCGTCCGGGGTCGTCCACTGGTGCCCAGACCAAACCTTCACAAGCCGATTACCCACCCAGCGGGTCATGCCGTGTTCGTAGGCATAGATCAGCTGCTTGGCCGAAACATCGACCAGCTCGCGATCGAGGTTCGGAGCGACCGACTGCTCGCCGGCCTCCACATCCTCGTCCTCGGGCTCGTTGTCGTTCGCAGCTACGCGCGGCGGCTCGTTGAGGGTGCGCCATAGCCGGAGGCCGAGGAAGGTTTCTTGATCTCCTTGCGCTTTGCCCAAGTCTCAACGGGACTGACCTCGCGGTGGGCGGCATGCGTGGCTGGAGCGGAGGCAAGCCATGCGCGGCGGGCTGCAAGGTCGGTGAAGTCGTCGGCCTTAATGGGGCCGTTGTCGTTCGCTGGGGTCATGGTACCTCGACGTGATGTGCTGACGGCCGTCTGCGCGGCCTTTTGCTACAATCTGAAAACTCGCGGGATTTAGTTTGCGAGGGGGCGTCCGGTGATAATCGCGGCCGATCTGAGGGATTGCGGTGGCCCCTCGCCCGGGGGCTGTTTTGCGCCAGTGCTCTGCTTCTAAACGATCCACACTGGCGCACCGCACCAGATGTGCCAGTCCCCCAAGGGTGGTACTGGCGCACTGGCGCAGGTGCAAAAAGGGAAATTACTGGCGCACTGGCGCAGGTACTGGCGCAAGCACTGGCGCAAACTATTCCGCCCCAGGGCGAACCACGTTTTTCGTGTGACGGCGGTGGTCTTCCTCCTCCCTGACCACAAGGGTTCCGTCTGCAATCAGGCCACCAAGTATCTTCGCCGCCAAATCGCGGTCGTCCTTGTCTTCACGGTTAAGTCCGAGCGCGTCCATCACATGGAAGCCGGCCCAGTTACCTGAGTTTCTCGCGAGTAAGCCGGTTTGATTTTTCAGCCTGACCAGAATGTTCTCCATCTGGTTTGGCGTCACATCGCCGACTGCCTTTTCTGCGGTCTCCGCCTTCGAAGGGAAACGCCAAGGCGTCACAACGCCCACATGGTCCTGAGGCTTCTGCAGGCCATCACTGTTGCCTAGACCCACGCTTTCCAACCTACGCCAATCGCGTCGATTGTCCTGCTTGATCATGTTGGCTTTGCCGCTGATGACGTAGAAGTGGCTAGAGGCCTCTTGCGGAGGCACGCCAGCCTCCTTGGCTTGGTCAGCCGACATTCGGTTCAAGAGCCGCACGGAGCGCGCGGCGCCGATGAGGGCAATGGCTCCCCGCGCATCGTCGATTGTGGCTTCCTTGCTGTCGTTCAATTTGCGCAGATGGTGGACCAGCTCGATTGAACAATTGGTACGATCGGCGATCTGGCCCCATAACTTGGCAACCCTATCAATTGCGCCATTGTCGTTTTCGTTAACGCGGTGCGTCGAGACGAACGGGTCGACGATCATGGCGTCGATTCCGTTGGTCACGATGTGCTCAACCACAGCCTCCACCACGGGCTGGCGGAGATCGATGCCTCTCCTGGTTTCCTCGACAATGACAAGTTCCTGCTCTCGGCCGACGTCCAGGAAAAGACCAGCAATGTCTTCCGGCTTCAATTTGTAATGAAGGCGAGCAGCTTCGATCCGCCGAGTCATCTCGTCGCGCGGGTCTTCACCATTGAATAGCGCGACCCGTAGTCGCCCTGACAGCCCGCCATCGCCATCGTGCGATAGAAGGGGTCTTCCAGAGACCATGGCGAGCGCTTCGACGATGCTATTCGATGTCTTACCGAGGCCACCCGGCGATACTGTTACCGACACATACTTGCGGATGTAGTGCCGCGCAAACAGCCAATCGCGGCGAGGCAGTTTGGCGGGTTCCTGTGGAAGGTATGGCGTGAGAGCAAAGGCAGGCTTTCCGGTCGCGCCCGCATCTTTATCGTTTGCCGAAGATGCCTCCGCCTCGACGATCTCGCGCGCGGCAATCGATTGCCTAACAATCTTGAGTATCTCCGGATCCATCTCTTCAAAGATGGGCTCTGCCGTCATGCCGATTGGCGGCAGCGTCGTAGGATCTTTGAAAACGAACGGGGTCGCGGTGAAGGATTTAGCTGGCAGCGCAGACATTGTGCGAAGGTCCATTCATGGTCAAAAACTGAATTGTTGCGTTGGCAATCGCGTTGACCGCGTCGCGATCAAATGCGCAGGTGCGGCCGTGCTCGTTGCTGAGTCCGAACACTCTGTACGATCCATCTGGCGCGCGAGATACGCGCAGGCCGTACAGCCTTACCCCGGGCGACGTCTCGACATCGACGTGCCCGATTATCGGTGCTCGCCCTGGTCGGACCGACAATATCCTCAAGTATTGTTCCTTTCCTCGGTGCGCCGCGCGATGCCGTAGATCACGCGCTCACCGTCGATCGCGTAAAACGCACGCTCCTCTCGGACGACGACGCGCTCATGCAATTGATCATGCGGTTGATAGCGTTGCTTCCAATCGGCAACGATTTGCTGGCCGAGCGTCATTCGTGGGCTCCGTTGGGTTCTATTGGATAGTGGGCGCGGCGCCCGAAAATACTAAATGGGGCGCCCTCAAAAACGGCAGCAGAGAGCTAGGAAGCCAGCGCGAGTCCGGTAAAGGGCTGGTCACGAAGAATGTCCAATCTCAGCCTTCACTGCCTCGTGAATTGCCCTCCACCTTAGCGAGCATAGGGTTTACGACCGCCCATGTGGTGGTCCCGATATTGGCAAAGCAGCTTTCTAAATGGCCGTTGCGTCGCGACGGTACTGAATGAGCCATTTAACAGCGCCAAACGGCGCGCATTTTCAGGGAGTGTGACATGCTCCGCTTAGCTGCCGTTCTTTTTTTCGCCGCCCTCACCTTCGGCGCTCAAGCCCAGACAAATCGCCAAGAATTGAAGCGCGCCGATCTCACCGGTACGAACATGGAAATCATCGTCAGCGTCGTTGACGTGCCACCCGGGAACGGCCTTCCTCGCCACACTCACCACGGCGAAGAGGCAGTGTACGTGCTCGATGGCGCAACACTCGCGCTCCCGGATGGCAAAGAGATTCAATTTCCCACTGGTGCGGCAGTAATCAACGTCCGCGATGTGCCGCATGCAGGTTTCAAAATTGCCGGTGACAAGCCCCTGAAGATGCTGACCGTCCACATAATCGACAAGGGCAAGCCCATGATGGAGCTGGCTCAGTAACGCCCGCTACAAGAACAAACGGCCGCAGGCGCTGCCCTGAGACAATTCCTGCGGCCGGGTGCCGCGACGTTCCGCACGATCGGCGCGGCTCAGGATAGTAGCATGAACGGCTGCGCCGACGTGAGTTGGGCGCAGGTTCACATGAGCGAACGGCCCCAGCTTTGGCGGCGGCTGGGGCCGTTTGAATTACTCCGACACGCAGGGGGATACGGAGCCGGAGCGAAGCACCAATCCCGTCGCTTGCCGGTCGTTCCTGGACTGGATTGAGGCCACAAATCAGGCGCCCATACTTCTAGGTGTTCCGCTTATAAATACACGCATGGGGAACAAACACTGACCTATTTAATTCCACGGGTTCTCATCCGGAGAACAAAAGGCATACACAACTTAGAAGTGATTTATCCGGTTGTGCGGTTGTATCTGACGAACAAATTAGTCCAGCCGCCCACACCTTAAGAGCCTTCGCCGGCTTGGCGGGTTGCCAGTAGAGGAATTTCATCAACGATCACAGTAGGCGAATGGTTGGCTAACCGACCCGCTAAGCCGTTGAGAATGCCCAAAAAGGTTGTTCCGCGAGGGATCGACACCGCATGGTCAGACAGACGTTCCGCATCTTCGCGGCAATCGGCTGACTCGGTGAGCCTTAGCGAGTAGAGCCAGTTCGGCGGCGCTGGCGCCCCCGGCAGTCAGCAACA
>Ga0214542_1006015_pt1 | contig 22521 bp, 7 predicted proteins | sample CNSS1metaG_FD_160096 | JGI IMG/M metagenome (GOLD analysis project Ga0214542, IMG submission 160096) | Root nodule microbial communities from cowpea collected in UCLA plant growth center, Los Angeles, California, USA - CNSS1 | ecosystem: Host-associated > Plants > Roots > Nodule | place: USA...
TTTTTCAACACTCTCATAATCAATTAGGTGATCAATGCTTTCATTTGCTTTAGCAAAGAAAATAACAATATTAAGATGAGTAGCATCCATATGGCCATAATCAGAATCACCATCTTCATAAGCAAAGCGTGTTTCTTTGTTCTTCTCGTTATTTGTAAGATGCTCTAGTGTACAATAAGTACAACTCAAATGGCCTTTACCATCGTAATGATAATATATACCTTCATCTTTTTGTCAATATTTTCACATTTTCCTTTTTCTTTTTTCTCATTATCGTGCCACTTCTGGTGACAAAATGTGTCTTTGAAATTTTCTTTATAACCATGTCCAAAATCAAGATCATGATCGATCATGAAAATATAAATAAAATGTTGCTGCATTCACTTCTAGGAATGGAGCAGAACCAATTTGGACAGGTTTCATGATTTTCTATCAAAAGCTCATTGCTTTTTTCAGCCATACAAAGGCATGAAATAAATTCATAATATTGATTGCTGCATTCACTTCTGGGAATGGAGCAGATTAGGCGGATCTCATGATTTTTCATCAAAAGCTTTATTGCTTTGTCCAGCCAGCCATACATAGGCATGAAATAAATTCATAATATTTGTGAATCCTTTTTCACAATATTTTTGTCGCATGAGCAAATTAGTTGCTTAGATGCTTTATTTCTTTATTTAATGGTATCCAATTATCCATTGCATCTAAATGTATTTCAACATTTAAAATCCAATATAAGGAATTCTTCCTTACAATATCAAGGGTCACAAATCCAAATTTTGCAACGTTTCACGTGTTTAGAACTAACACATAAAATAATAATATTAATAATAATCATCATCATCAAAATAATAATATTAATAATAATCATCGTCATAATAAAAATAAATAATAAGACGGAGATGAAAATTGACAAGGTCAAACAATTCTTATCACAAGAGGGAGAGTATAAGGTAAAATTATAAATTGAGAAAGGATTAGAAAGAGCCTGGATTAAGACACGCAGAGCACTATCCTTAGAGAGAAAAAACTTCCACTAGTCCTCAATTGGAGCATCGTGCCGATAACGTGTTATGAAATAAAGCGAATAACAGAGAGAAGAAAGAATAATAGATAAAAGAGAAGAGAAAGAAACAATAGAGAATAGAGAATAGGGAGCAACTCATCTGTGTATTATTATTGATAGGAAGAGTCCTATTTATAGATACAATATGTAATCCATAAAGGAAACAAATCAACTTAGTTAATACAAATATTTACCATAAAGAGTAATGAATCATATCAGTAAATGTATCAAATCAATAGACGATCATTACTTCATAACAGAAACAATAATTATAAATAAATAATAATTATATTAGATATGTCTGAATGCACATTAGAAGTTAGTAACCTATTTTAGTGATCAAGAATTGTTAATCACTATAGTAATCAATTTAGATATCAATTTAAAAAATTAAAAATTATTGGTTATTAAAATAGTCACTATTATTAATAAAAAATATAATTTGTTACTAAATTAGTCACTAATTAATTAGAGATCAATCTAGTAACTAAGTAATTTTAGTAGCCAAAATCTGAGTAGCTAATATTTTAGTGACCAATTTCCTTTGGTAGCTAAAATCATAATAGCTAATTTTAAAAACTAATTTAGTGACCAATTATTATTTTTTATTCATAATAGTGACTATTTTAATAACTAATAATTTTTTACTTTGTAAATTGATATTTAAATAAGTCACTACAGTGATTGATATTTAAATAAGTCACTACAGTGATTAATAACTTTTGGTCACTAAAATTAATTACTAATGAGACATTTTCTTGTAGTGGAACAAGTTAGTTTTTTTTTTTAATTTAAAATAAAAAAATTAATATACTTATTATTATTTGTAAATAAATAATTTACTTTATATAATTATTATAATTATATATATATATATATATATATAATATTTAAATAATGTAAGAAAAATTAAGTAATAGATTATTATTATTTCTTTATAATTAATTAATTAAAATTAAATAGTATTATTTTAGTATTAATTTCTTTATGTTAAAATAATGTATTATAGGAAATGCAGTTAGTAATACTAATATTAAACCTAATAATGGATTATACTACTAATAATAATAATAATAAGATTTAAAAATAATAGTTAGATATGAATTGGTTTGTTTTAAATTATAAAATTTACACTAATTGACTAATTGATGAGTGATGTTTAGTAAATTAATATTGTTGGATGATTAAAATTTATTATTAAAATTGAGTTATATATTATATTAAAATGTAAGCATATTGTGTGATATGGTCTCAAACAAAAATAAATAGAACATGGAGTTGATGTTAAATTTTGTAAATAAGAGCATATGCAAACGTAGACAAATTAAAAGACATAAACACATTGAAAGGTATATATTGACATATGGAATCAAAGAAAAATAAAATTAAAGTTAAAATCTTATAAACAAAAGTAACATGCACTAATGAATAATCAACTTAAGTAAAATGCAAAGATATTCTGAATATTATTTAAATATTGTTAAAATGCAACTTAGTTTGAAGGTTAAATTTCTCATGAATTTTCTCCCAAACTTCATAAGAATGAGTGCAACCAAGTAGGGTGCAACCAGACAATAAGAGTTTGATCGTGAACCTCCGAAGCATCATACTAACCATGTCAGCGAAATGATAAGATTTTGTGAGATAACGTGTAGGAGCGACAAGATTAGCCACAAATCTCTGCAATTTGTGTGACTTGATGACTGGTTCAACATATTCTCTCCGGTGCAAGTAATTGGAATCATCTAACTTTTTAGCTATCGAAGTAGGGAAAGAAGATGAAGCCATGGGAAGAAAGCACTGATGAAAGAAGAATAATACGAGCATAAACAATGCGAAAACAGTCACGTGCAAAGCAAAGAAAAGAAAAGCAACAAAGGTAGATGAACGCAATTTTGCAAACAAAAGGAGGCGAACAAATTGTTCGATAAAGATGAACGCTACCGACAAACGAGATCAACCAAAACAATCAATGAGAACCGACGAACAGATTCAACAAACGTGAACGATCAGAACTTCCGAACAAATTCGACAAACAAAATTGATGAACAAAATTGAAGAAGTAAATTGACAAACAAGAACAAAAAGATTGTGCTAACGCAATGAACGAACTCCAGGGGCTAACGCAAACAGTGAACAATAGCAACCGACGAACGCAATCAAGGGACATAATCGATGATTGTGAACGTGAACGACGAATCCTAATCGACCAACGAGATGAGAATCACGCATTGAAAAGATGCGAAAGCATAAGCAAAATCATTTGGTGACGAGGATTGGTGAAAAAAAAATGCAACTTAGTAAAGTTCCAAGTTGAGCTTAAGACTCAAGTTGACTTAACAAAGTTCGAAGGTTAAGTCAAGTAGGCTGGATTAATGGTTTAGCTAAGTTAGCCCGATCCAAAGATCGAAATGAGTTGACTTGGGCCGAAGGCCTAACAGAGTCGATCGCGGTCTTAGGTCGTGTAGAGTCAATCTTGGTCAAAAGCAAAGTTAAGTTTGTCTGGACAAAAAATCAACACGAGTTGGCTCAGTTTGACGCATTTAAGTCTCTTCAAGGTGAAGGTTTATATGCATTGGCTTAAGCTTAGGGTTCATTGGGCCAAAGGTCGAGCCTATTTGGCCTTGACCAAAGATCGAGCCTAATTAACACTGATTGAAGGTGAAGCCAAGTCTTCTTGGATCAAAGGTCTAGTTGAGTTGGCTTGGGCAAGGGGTCGAGCTAAGTCAGCCCAACTGGAGGTCAGAATGAATCAACCATGGTGGAAGGTTTAGAGGAGTCGACTTGGACCGAAGTTCGAAATTAGTCAACTCAATCCGAAGAATCGAACCAACTTATCTCGGGTCTTGGGTCTAGTCGAGTCATTTCGGGCTCAAGTTCAAGTCAAAGTTTGAGTCAAGTAAGCTCGAGGAAAACGATAAAGTCGAGTCAGTCCAGGCCGAAGAATCAAATCGAGTTATCCTAGTATGAAGGTCTAGATCTGTCGACCCGGGTCGAAGAATTAAGATGAGTCAACCCGAGCCGAAAAACCAAGTCAAGTCAGTGTGAGCCAAAGAATCAAGTCGACTTAGCAACAAGGGAAGGTTGTGTCGAGTCGGCTTGATCGATGATTAATACGAGTTGGTTCAGATGGAGACAAATATGCAAGTTGAAGGTTGAGTAGAGTCGACCCTTAATGAAATCGAGTTGAATCGACTTTAATTAAAGGCTGGGCTGAGCCAATCTAGATCAAAGGTTAAGTTTAGTCGATCACGGCGAAAAGTCAAGCGAAGTCATCTCGGTCAGAGGTTGATGCTAGTCATCTCGGGCCAAAGGCCGCGACAAGTTAAGCTCGATTGAAGGTGGAAATGAGTCGGTTCGAATCGAAAGTTGAGACGAGTCAATCCCTAGGTCAGAATTCGAGACTAGTTGGCTTAAGTTGAATCATTCCTTGCCCATGTTCAAGCCAAGTCGGTCCAGATCCCAAGTGGAGCCAAGTTGACACAGGCTCGGATTAAATCAAGTTGGCTCAAAACTAGATTGAGTGAATTCAAGATGAGTGAACTATACTCAGGTTAACACGAGTCAGTCTGGATCAAGTTAAGTAAGTCTAATCCATGTCTAATATATCTAATAGTCAAGTATGTAATATCAATCTCACCATATTTAATCTAAGTGACATAGTGAATTCGATCTACATTTAATTAAATTTAATTTGGATTAAAAAAATCTAGATCTAATTGATCTAGTTATAATTGACATGAATTATAAATTCAATCTATTTTATTGGATTTAAATTGATCTAAACTAAATTTGAAAAATTCAAGGTCACTTTTATATTTAATAACTTTTATTCAGTCTTTAAAATTTTAGACGATAGATACATAGAAAAAATTAAAATCTTTTAATTTGTAAATAAATTAATTTTAACTTAAAAGTTTCAGTTTATTTTATTATTTCTTTTAGAAATATTTATACAGAAGTATCTCTAAAACATATCTGGATTGGAAAAATCTACTTCATTATCCTTTCTTTGACTTTTCCACTTGACTGAGTCACGGATAACATTATGCAGATCATGTTCATCACCTTCTGCATCATAAAATAAAGATTTAACCAAAAATCTATCGGTGTGACATTGAATACACACAATTGTTAGGCATCTCTGAAATCATCAAGTAAGTGAAAACCAAAATGGTGTCACAGACAGTTGAACTCCTGAAGAAGGAGATTCCTCTGGAGCAGGAGTCAGTGGTTTTAGCTGAAGATACAGTAAATGGTCTTGTTCTTGTGGACATCATAAATGGCTTCTGCACAGTTGGTGCTGGAAATCTGGTATCTCCTTTAGATTCCTTTCATGTACCCTCATGTCTATGTATGACTATCTGTGTGTATGTTTAATGTTTTCATTCTTGATAAACTAAATATTCTTTGGTGCACCAAAGATTATAGATATATGATGAAATTTTCAGGCTCCAAGAGAACCAAATAGACAGATTCGGGGAATGATCAATGAAGCAGTAAGGCTAGCTAGAGTGTTCTGTGAGAAGAAATTGCCAGTTATGGCTTTCCTGGATTCTCACCCTCCTAACAAGCCAGAGGATCCTTATCCCCCTCACTGTATTATTGGCTCTGATGAATCAAATCTGGTTCCTGGTGAGCAATTAGTTGTTAAGATATTGACATATATTTTCATTTTCCTGACACATAATTCTCATGAATGGTGTTTATTACTACCAAAAAAGTCTCAAATGGATTTCCTCGGAGTTCAAAATAATGATATTACTAACCCAGTTCTTCAGAGTGGAAAATACTTCCAAATTTTGGCCGATAGATTGTTGGAAATCTTTAATCGGTCATAGATAAGACTAATTTGGGTGTAATATTCACTTTACAAATTAGTTTGGTAGGATTAAGTTAGAATCAGAAACAGCTTTTACTTTTTAATACATAACTGATTTATTTTGAAATTTAATCCAGTAAAATTTGTTGTTAGACCAAACATAAAATGAATTTACAATATATAATACAAGCCTTAATTCAACTTTTAAGCAACAAATATAAGAGAAACATTATTAACACTCTATATCACACTCTTTAGAATACATTTTTTACTTTCAGTTGAAATTTATTAGAAGTTTTGATAGGTTTAAAAGTTCAACATTGTTTAATTGCTTAAGAGTTGAGATGAAGAATAGTTTACAAAATCATTCTTCCTATACTTACTTTCTTTCTGAGCTGATGCCATGTGTTGTTATTTTTGGGTCTCAGAGTTAAGATGGCTAGAGAAGGAACCCAATGTAACAATAAGGCGAAAGGATTGTTTTGACGGATATGTGGGCTCAGTAGAAGAAGATGGTACTAACGTTTTTGTAGATTGGGTGAAAAACAACAAGATAACAACTGTGAGTGTTTACTTATTTATTCTAATGTGAACTCCTTTTCTTGAAACCATTAACTCACTTGGTTTCTATCTGGGTGAAGCTGCTGGTTGTAGGTGTGTGCACAGATATCTGTGTTCTAGATTTTGTATGTTCTACAATGTCAGCAAAAAACCGTGGTTTTCTGAAGCCTTTAGAAAACGTGGTGGTGTATTCACGTGGCTGTGCTACCTTTGATATCCCTCTCGAAGTAGTCACAGATACCAAAGGAGTTTTGGCACATCCACAGGTACGTACATATATGAGTGTTCATGAGTAAAGAATGGCGTTTGTTCCAAAAGTGATTCACGATTTGCAAAGTTAAGGCATATGTTTAATGCATTCTGGTGATGTATGTGTCATTTGCAGGAGTTTATGCATCACGTAGGGCTGTATATGGCCAAAGAAAGAGGAGCCAAAATAGCAAGTGAAGTGTTAATTGGTGCATCTGAGAAGGTTTAATATATAGCCGTGATTTGTAATATTTTTCAGGTTATGTTTGGAGTTTGGGAGGTACTACTACTTATGAATTATGATACATTAGATAAAGAAGGAAGAAGTATAACTTTACTGATAAAAGTTATTTGAACTCTTTCAACTTTACTCATAAACATTATCTAATGATACTTATATGTATGGTTGGTCCAATAAGTTATAAGGTTTTGTGTACTTATCATCATCTATAAAGCATAGTCATGTCCAAGTTACATAAGGTTTAATATTGCTAAGTAAAAATTTTGTTGCTAAATAAAAATTTAGCTTCTGATTGAACCACAGATTTCAATCACTCCAAAAAAAAATTGAAAAATGTATGATAATTAAATTATTTATAATTAAATTTTCTACTTTTTTTAATATCGGTAAAATAATTGAAACATTTTATATTTCATCTTCTTTATTTAGATTAAGTAATTGAAATTTTATCAAAAAAGAATTAGTCAAATTTAAATATTAACAATATTTGATCATTTTATTTTTTAGTATTGGATAATATTTAATAATTTAAAAAATAAAAGCATTAATACCTTTTAATATTGAATTATATTTACTAATTGTTCTCTTCCACAACATAAAATGATCTAGTTAGGAAAGTTGAAATCCCAAGAGGTAATATAAAAGCTAAGTATCATTAATGATCTACTTACCTTATTTCCAATAGTCCAACAACATACAAAATCATGCGGTCGACAACTAAAACAAACGAATAGAAGTCTTTACTAACTACCAATAGCGAATCAACTACAAGCAAAGAACTATATAAATAAATCATAAATGCATTAAGTTATTTAAAAAACATTATGTTATTTACTATAACAAAATTAGTTAAAAAGTTAAAAGTAGAACATATTTTTATCCCTTAAGTTTACTAAAAAATAAATCTTCTTTATAGATATATAAATTTAGTTATTTTAACTAATTTTTATTAATTTTAATAAATATTTATTATAATAATATTTGAGTTATTTACATTATTTTAGATATTTTTACTTTAATATTAACTAAAAAATACATTTGAAATAAATTAAATAAATTTGATTAAAAAAAATAAATTTATATATTTTTAAAATTAAAGAACTAAATTAAAAAAAATTTAATTTTTAGTAAAAATTAAAAAATCAAAAATATATTTAAGCCTTGTCGCTGGTCATTGTTGATGTTATACACATATTCGTTCATACGTAATCTTTCTTCTCCTCAAATGCAAGGATTTATAGAGTGGTTAATTGATTTGACATATCACCTAACTATTTAACCACTATAACCATTTTCGCTTACTAAAAAGTTTGACATCACTTTGGATCACTTTTGTTTTTCTATTCCATCCACTTTTGAAAAATCTTCTCTGTAGTTCTTCTTACGATGTATCAACATAAGGTAGTCAAAGAAAGCTAATCATATAACCGTAAAGTGGGAAGTATTTTATGTTATACTTAAAAAATTAAAAGTTTTAAGATTTCTCTTTGTTTTTGTTTTTTTTTTAATTTTTCATTTTGCTCTCTCCACTTTTTCTCCTCTTCTGACATTCCTTGTGTCCTTACCCACTTCGTGTTTGGATCCCTCCTACTCCAGCACTAGCTTTGGGAGAGTGAGTTCCAAAATAAACTAGACACTCCCTGGCAAGGTCGACGACCGATAATATCAATGCCAAGTACATGGATCAGGACAATAAAATCACCAAACAAAAGTGATGGTGATTGAATGGAGAAAACACAGGTTTGGTTGTTGTCATATTCTGTGTCTGAGTATCGAATCTCCCTCGTCAGAATTACACGGTCATCATTGTTTTGGCCTTCTTCCTCCCTTCTATATTTCTCCGTCTGGAATTTTAGGGTTAGGTTAGGTGTTTTGAGAAAAAGGGAGTCAAAGAGAAAATAAAAAGTGAAAGAAAAACCTGGATCATTGGTCTAGAGAAAACAAGATCTAACAGTCTTCAGAGTTTCTCCCGATGAGGGAGATATGACTGACTACTTTCCCATGCTAGCCTTCATCTATCTTCAGTTTTTCAAACACATTATTCTGTATTCAAAATTTTGGCTTCATATTTCGGAGGACCTTCTATTTGTTGACTAGATATAAGAGTTAATGCCAAAAACCTCTACATACGATCCAAAGTAAGAAGAAAAAATTGTGATGAAAATCTCATCGTAACAGAAAGAACAATGATATTATGGATTTTGTGATACATATATAACTTATAAGAAAAACTAGGAACAATGTACAAAGTTGATGGAGATACCCTGAACACTACACCTCCATAAAATATGGAATGAAGACTAGTACATTGTGCTTCACTGCTGGTATTACTAATCCCTCCTCAGTCTATAGTTAGTCAAGCTACAGCTACCAATCCTTAAGATACCAGAGTCATTTGAGTTCTAGACAAGCAGCCCATTGCTCAGTCTCTGCTACTCGGCAGAAAGCTTGTGGTTAAGATATTTAAAGCTGTAGATCAGAATTAGATAGAAAGCCAAACAATAAAATCAGCAATCAGAGAAAATTCATGTTCAGGGAAAGAATCATGAAACTCCTACACGTAGTTGAAGTGAAGACATTGGATACCTTAAATGGAACCCTGCAGTGATTGATGATATATTCCATTGAAGCACAGGTTTAGCATTCCAAAAAACCTAGAACCTATTGGAAATAGAAATATCTTCCATCACATATTAAATAAACTTCCAACATGATACGGTAACCAATTTAAATATTTAGAATCAACCATACACTTTCATGACAAATCCACTAGAAACCAAAACAAAAATATACAGAATAAAAAACTTCAGCATTAGCAACCCAGCAATCGAAATTTCAAAACAGAAATTCCATTTTTATAAATAGTTTTCTGCTGTCTTCTGACCAAACTTAAAGCTCCGTATTAAAAGCGAGTAAATAATTATTGATTGCTCTAATGTGTAATAGGGACTACAGTATTGCATAGTGTTCAAGGCCATGTATGAAGTGGAAGGACAAATTATTCTACTGTTGAGTTTGAATAGGAATGGAACACAATGGAAGAAGATGGATCATAATCCATTTCATACATGGCTTAACCCGAATTTTCTTCCCTAAAATTTGGGATGCACTTGATAGAACAAAGCTTTTAGATCATAGAAAAACTATTTTATCTTTATTAATTTTAACCTAATGATCAACCTTATAAGGCAATACACAGGTGCGAGTATGCTCGCTACAGTACTTATGTGGGGTTCTCCAAGTGCACGAGTGCTTATCAATGTGTTACGGGAGGTTCATTATTTAGTAATACAAGAAAAGAAAACCTCAAGAGTTTCATGTTTCCCGTTTCAAAGTTTTCTACTTTTCTTCTCGGTTTCCACTGTATCCAGGTCTAGAGCTCGGAGAAGAAAACCAGTACCATGATCCATTGTCAATGCCAATAAACAATCTCATACCAAATTACCAATTACTCACCAAGTTTCAAAGCTTAGTGGTAGACTGTGCAAGGCAGTGATTTAGAGGTTATTTTCGTTAGCGTCACTCTTCGCATTGGTATATGCTAAAACGTATTTCACAATTTTAGAAAGAACGCAGGATGCCCGTCACATCCTACGATATCTTTCACCCCTCCCAGTCCAACGTTAAATTTCGATTTTGATAACATTGTTTCTATTTTAACATTAAGTAATATATGTTGGTGAAGGTGTTTCTATAAACTTCAGAAAAACAAGATATGGCGTATTGCTTAGCTCTAATCTAAGCAATCTGATTTTATATCAGAATTACAGTGTAATTGAATCCATATGATTCAAGGAGAAGGTAATCAAATGCTAATAAATATGGAAATATCAAAACTAGTAAACAAGGAAACAGGAAAATATAATCTAAAGAGATAATTTTTCGTGCATTTTCAGTTCTTTACAGCTTTTTGTGGTATCAAGCACCAAACCTCTCATGCTCACACACCCCTAGAAGGAAGAACAAGGGATTGAGTGATTGAATGACATAGCTAGTACCATCCCTATCATACACATATTTATACTCACATTAGATCAATCAAGCTTACTTCCATTCTCCATAATCAAGTCCATACTCCATCCGATTTCTTAATAAATAAGCCACTTTACTTTTACGCCATCACACCTTTCGGTATGACCTGCTTTATAAATTACCTTTAGGCAAAGATAAGCCTAACCATACGGGATTTAGCCACATAAGCGTTTTTCTTCTAATCCTTAGTATTATCAGCTGATGCTACAATCTTTGAATTCGGTCGTTAATTTAGTCATCTCTTAATCCTTTCCATATTGTCTACTTTTCAAAAATTATTGACTTGAGAATCTGAACTGAAACCTTCGCCTATCCTTTAGACATCTCGCTATATCCCTAACAAAATATTCTGAACCAGCTGCCATTTCAGTTGCCCTTGCAACTGTTTGGTGACTCAAATTGTGATCTAGTGCCTTCTGCTCTATATCTACCAAGTAGAGTGTAATATCAATTGCTCCCAGAAAAAAAAAGGAAAAAAAAGCATTTGTTGATTCCTTTTCCTATTTATAGTAATTTGAGCTATAATCATTGACTCTCAAACCAAAAGCACGTGTAGCCATATCATCCTTGGCCTTTGCGTTTGTTCCTCAGAATAGACTCATTTAGGATGAAAACATAGCAATTACTGATGAAACTCCTAGTCTTCTCTCTAGCAGCAGCAAGGCACTTGAAAATGGTCTAACAGAGCAAATAGTTACTGATATAACTGTTGGTAGATCAAACTGCCAAATCAGAATAATAGTAGGATATACAGGTTTAGTTAATTTTGTAGATAACCGTACAGAAGTGTCACATAAGTTTCATTACTCACAAATAAAAGAAAAGCAACGCAGTGACAAATCTTCTCATGATTCCCATTTCAAAGTATACGCCTTTGATTCTGGTTTTAGAATTATATTACATTACTTCAATTCAATGTAATAATTTATTAGAGATTTGCTAGCAGCTATTTCTCAGCTATATGCGTTGCCAAGAAGTCAAAAAGTAGATTCTGATTCCATTTCCAAGTTCTAAAACTTACAAAGCAGGATATCAAGATTTCTCTCAGAGGTTACATAACATATGCTTCAAATTAAGGTCTTCTGGAGTTCATTATATTTTGCTTTTGAATGAAAACAAAATGCTCTCAACTAGTACTACAGTTTAATTAGGGAAAGCCATAGAAAAAAAATGGTATCTTCTACTTCCCACAAAATTTAAGAGGATTTTAGTTGACTAAGTTACATGCCTATTTTATTAAATTAATTAAACCCATCAATTATCTCTAAGTAAAGCCATAAAATAAAAAACATAACATAACTAGAGCAGGAAATATGTGAGGGCAGGTTTTTCTAATAGGCCAGGTGTATTATTTATCAAATCCTGGGCTTTAGCCTGGCCTATTTCCTATCATAACTTTTATTGGCCTTGCACGTTCATGAAAATACAAACGCTTGGCTTAGTTTCAAAGCCTATTTAATAGCCTACAATACATAATCTTCAAATAGGATTGGGCCTTTTAGGTTCCAATTAAATCCAATTGTAGCAAATGTTGTTATATATTACATAAATTATAAAAATAATAAATAGGTTGGTCATTAGGCTAATACGCCTTCTTAAAAACATAAATGCTGGTTGGGCTTGATCATAAATAAGGCAGACCAAATTGTTCTACCATAAATACAAGCTTTTTGCTCCACCTTTATATCATATGCAGATTTGTAAACAAATTTTACATGTTTCACATATTTATTCACTGACCATGCTAATAATATGATTTTCTAGCTTGAAAGGTAAAAAAGAAAACTTATGCAGCAAACAAAAAATTCATCAGTTACTACTTCCATGACATATGGATCTTTAAGGAGAACTTACGCTGAGAATCTGAAGAAAGAATTTACAAGTCTCTGACATTATGAACAAAACCCTATTGTTGAAGCCTAAGCCGATTGAAGAAGACCAAAAAATGGTACTCAGGGGCCCAGTACACAAATCCAACAACTGGGCCTGCTTTTAGGTGCTGCAAAAATCAACAAAAGGCATGTTGCAATCAGAAACATTTGTACAAAGGTAAGAAAGGATAATTTCAGATGAAATTACAACAGCAAAAGGATAAAATAATAAGACAAGGTTGAAGAATACAAACCTTTCCATCGAGAATCACAAGTTCACCATCAACCCATCGGGGATTTTGAAACCCTGGCTCAGCCAGCCTCCCTTCGCCTTTGTAGCGAGCAATCTGAAAATTACAACACTATTGGAGTAGAATATAGAAAAATAATAGTCTCATCTTTATAGTGAATTAACACCAATTTATTAAAAATTTGGGGGAGGGGAGGACCAGAGAGAGTTAATATCCTATAGAAAAGTTCCATACCACACCAAACTCTTCAGGTATTATCCCTTTATGAGGTAGTTGATACCTCTTTCCAATTTTTGCACGGAATGCCACCTAAGGTCAAGGAACATAAATGATGAGATCTATATGATACAGACATCACGATGAGAAGCTTAGTATCGAAAAGAGAATGCAAGTCTATCACAGATAAAAGTACAACAATATCTCAGTTTATGTTAAACTCAGCCAATATAAGTTTCCAAAAGAAAAAGAAAAATGTATCCAGGAAATACTCATAATGAAGGTAAAAAAGCTATTGATATCACAAAGCATATGTCTCAACACTACCAACATCTTATAGTTTTTGCAAGTATGATGAAAAAACTGCATTTTCCGCAGATACAGAGGTTGCTAATTCAACACCTCCTCACAAAGTAGTAAAGCATGGAGATGAAAAAACAATCATTTTTTTAACAAACTTTACAATATTACCTGGCCAGCTGGTACATAAGGATCTCCTGTTAGCTTAAAAGCTTCAACATACTCATAAAACTCAAGATCTGAAGGTTCCTTGGCTCCATTATCTTCTTGCCACTGTCCAAATCTACGTCTTAGATGAATAACTTCACTGGAGTAAAGTCCATGTGCACCAATGTACAGACCTGATTAAAATGAAAATACATTACATGTTTTACACTGTGCTGCAGATTAAAAACATCCTACATTCAGCACCTTATGGTGACCAAATTGACAAATTCTATAGAAAATCACCATTTAAAGGATCAAAAGAAGTTGGTATTTTGATGCGATTGAAAATAGTTGACCCAGATAATTGGTGATGGTTTTGAGCCTGACTTAGTGTGAGATTTATCAATTCTCCCACCTCTTTCAGCACCTAAAAGATTGAAGCAAACCATTATAGTCTAAGCAACTCATGGATAGATTCAACAAGAATATTGAATTTTGAAAAGAAAAATAATTTGCAATATATATATTCAACTTCTTATACCTACCTTTGATGGTATCTTTCCCTTGCCAATAAATTTAGCAAGGTCAAAAATAATATGATCAACTCTGCGACGACCTTGAAACTTAGCTGATTTATCAGATGAAGATTTTCCTTTGTCAAGACCAATCGGCTGATTGACTTCTTTTTCAACGGTAAACGAAAATGAACCATACCCCTTCATATCCAGCTTAGCAGGAACTCGAAGCAAATCTCTAGTAGATAGATTACTGGAAAGTTTCTGAACAAGACCACCAATGGCAATTTTGACAGCAAATTCATTCTGTTCTTCACGCCCAAAAGTTCCCATACCAGCGTTTACTTCAATCTCATCATCTCCCTCCAGCTCAGTCTCAGATTTAATATCTTCCAGTTCTAGATTTTCTATATCTTTTTCTTTCTCTCTGTCTTCGTCTTCATCATCATCATCGTCGTCATCATCATCATCATCATCATCATCTTCATCTTGATCACTGCCTTCATCTTCATCTTCATCTTCATCATCAATTATCTGCTCAATCACATCAGATAGATCGGTGTCTACTTTCTCTGGAGTTATGACCTTGAAAACCTTCACCTTTACTCCAGGAATCATATCTTTCAAGACATTCTGAAATCCAGGCATTCCCTCAACTGGATCATTGCCATCATTCCTATCATCACCATTTTCTGGATCTTCAGTACTCACAACAAACAATTCACTTTTGTCTTCAGTAGATTCCACTGAACTCAGTCTCCCGGTAGCATCCAATGTTTTAGAAGATGCTGTTGGGGGTCCATGGAAGGCTCCTCTTCGCTTCAAGTACACAGCCTGAAAATCAAAAAGAATATCCTGTTGTAGTATTGCTATAGGACAACTATAGATAAAGACTGTGCTGCGTATTAGTGTTAATACAATTACTTATAGAAAAATAACTATTACAATTGTTAATCTACTTTACACTGGCTATTGGACAATTCTTGCATGTAAGCGCGTATAACTAATCTGCTTCATGTGCAGGTGGCACTCTTCATACTTTAATTGTACAAACAGACCATCTTTACCTCTTACTCAAATTCAGTGACAATGTCATTTAACAACCTTATTAATCAAATTAAAAGTTGTCTCTCTCCGGATTGCAACCATCCTCATAAATAGCTTTCTCTCTTAATAACTAACTACCAACCAAACCTTTAATCCTTCTTCTCTTGTATTGTAATAAATTTTATCAATTAAAAATCATAAATCTTATTTAGTCAGTAATCCTTACATAATTTCAGACATCAATGATGATAAAAAGTTACATGCCATGAACTGTACATGCTTGACATTGATTATGATTATATTATTACTAAATTTAAATGATAGAGAAAATTTAAGGAATTTTTATTACAACTTTAAAAATAATTCATTATTTTTTTAAAAGTAAATTAATGTAATTTTAATTCTTATAAAATAATGAGAGAAAAGTCGAAGGTTAGTAGATATGGAGAAAGATTTATATGGTTGATAATTACTAGTATTGAAGATAAACAATTACCCTATTAAACTACCAGTTTTTTAATTACTAAAATGTAGGAATTTAACTGATTTTAAGTTGAGTAAAATTGTTTTGTTTTTTTTCCAATAAAACTGTGTAGAGTGCTAACCTACTACACATGAAGGAGGTAGGTTAGCATATCCCTTAAACGAATGTGCACTTTAGGTCACACAGACACCATAAATTTCCGAAACAATCATTTCAATTCATCAAATAAGGACCACAGCTACAAGGTGAAGAATAAGACTCAAATTAGTTTTGCCACATATTTTTAATCCAGAAGAATACAAGTTAAAATGGAAAAAAACCAACTATGTATTTAGGGAAACTCAGCATGAAGCCATGAGCTCAAAATCATTAAATATAGGCACCTTAGTTCAGAAATTTCAATAATCTGAGAATGTATGTCCATTGAAACTTAAGATAATGTGAAGCTCCAAACACAAGGAAGTAACACTGCTGAAGTGTGTTTGAATCTAACACCATTAATGAAAGTTCAAATCGGCACCAAGCCACCAATAATCCAAATTGGTTGCTTGGTATCCCCCCAACTGTTCATACGTTTTAGAAGAGCAAATCTACCAGCGAATTGTAAACCTCATTCATCATTAAGATACATTAGTGTTTGAAATAACCAAAAAAATTAAAACTTTATCTGGATTCTGAATTACATGCAATATGCTTCATTCTTGAATGAAATCCCATGTATTCTTCCATCATCCACAGGTATCATCCAAAGGTATTTTAAACTGAATAATTAGCAGAAAACTTGTTTGACAGTAAACAAAGAAGGTGATCCTTAGCATACCCATATATTCAAATTTCACATAAGAGAACAGAATCCAGATAGAGCACAATGTTTTGTTTAAGGAAACTCGTAATTTAGATAAAATTTTAGAGAAGATTGCTTGCTGTTTATAAAGTGAAGATCCAGCATTTGCAATAAAAATTATGGGTCAGTCAAGAAGAGATACCTGTGACTTGAATTCACCTTTTTTATCCATTGTAAGAAAAATTTCAAATAGAGGAATGCCAGCGGCAGAAGTTGCAAGTTGCCTATAAAAATATAGTAAAGGGGTTAACACCAGAAAGACAACAAGGCCGTGGCAGGCTCACCTAAAATATCTCATGTACAGATATTCCTTAAAATTTATCAGAAAATTAAAACAAGTCAAGTAAATAATAAATTAATTCCATAAGAAAGATTTCATGCAAAGACAACAAATGCCATTGTAAATACTTGTACACGTAAATCTACACAAAGAATGAGTGTATACAATTTTATCAAATGATAATGTGAGCATATAACAACCAGATTCATAGAATTCACTATTAAGATTTCCCATAATAATAATTGTTTCAAATTTCAATATTATTTAGTGCCAAAGAAAGCATGAAATAAACTGTTAGCTCATCAAATTGGTTAAAAGCTATAGCTACTGATTCCTGTAGCAATTTAAAACTAATTCCAGCTAAATTTTTAAAAGACAGTCAAAGACAAGGTTAGTAAAGATAGACAAATTAGACTATAAATTAGCTCATTACAGAACAGAAACAATTGAAATGATGAGGGTAAGGCAAGGCAATGCAATCCTGTCATAGTTACGTCATTCAACAAACTTCTCTAAGATTAGAATAACTATATCATTACTCCCTGACAATCCATCCTTTTATCTTAGTTTATGAAATACGTACATTAAGTTCAGTCGTATATACAATTATCCTGTTGTAATCAGGAACAAAATGTTAAAACAACATGGTAGTAGAGAAAGATGTTTCATTTCAAGTCATTATAACATTATCTTGTTAAGTGTGAACACAAAAAATTGAGAGAGAATATTGAAAGGTTAAGCAAACTAATAATGCAGATGGCAAGAAATAGATCAAAATGAATGCTTAGTCCTTTGTTCTATCAGACAAAATATGCGTAGCTTATTGACTATCATATCTTAATCTAACTGGAGGACAGTTGGCTAATGCAATTTCACACTGTCTAGAATACATATAACTATAGGCCACCTCTAACAACGAGGAGGAAAATAGGTTGAGGCAGAAATCTAATTAGTAACTAACTGATCTCCCTGAACCATTCTTTATGCATAAAGGAACTAAAGCTACAAGAGTATAAGCATATAAGCTGGTCCATTTTCCCAAACTCATTTGAGTTTATATGCTGCTACAATAGACATTTATGAATTATAAAGCATTTTGAATATTTGACCATGTTTGGATGAGCTTATTATATGGGATTCATAAACCAACAAAAGCTACTTTGTGGCTACGACTAACCAAAAGAATAATCACAAAAATAGGTTAAATTAATCCGAACTAAATATCACAGTTCCAACGTTTTAGTTTGGAATAATTAGAAATGATTGACAATCACAACAATAATTAAGTTATTCCTAATAGAAGGCGGAGGAACCCTAAACCTAAATATTTTAGATACATTCACATAATCCATTCCTCATTAGCACACAGCATAAAAGGTGGAGCACCTCCTTTAGTCCTATAACAAAATAAGTTTTTCTTTTCAATTCGTGAAAGGCAAAGAGCCTACCCCACTTTTATCATCATCATAGAGAAATTACCTAGGACTATAACTCCTTGCCACATATCTTCCATGCTCAGGAGTTATACGAATAATTAGACCATGTGGATCTTTAACATCTTCAGAAATACCAGCCCACCAACCCACCTACATGAGCAAATACAAGTCAATTCAAGAGAACTTCTATTGAATGTTGATAAATTCAAGCGATATAAAATTCAGATGTTTAAAGCAGCAGTTTATTGACAGAGTATACTGCACTAAAATGTCACATCAAGGCATTAATCTGTTTGAGAAATAAATATGTAAAGAATGAAATCCAGCAACTCATGCAAATAAATTAGAACCATGATAAAAACCAGTGTAATAATGCCCCCTAAAACCTAAAAAGTAAACCAAGCATGCTCACAAATGGATTTTTATTTGCTATCTTCTAAATATTGTCTGTCATTAGAGTCCATGGCCAATTGCAAGGTCTAAGAATAAATTCACTTTAAATGAACTCCTGATGACCAAAGAAGTAGAAAGGGAGGTCTTATCTTGATGGTTCAAAGAAACTTTCAACTAGGTTACAGCGATTTAAGCAGAGCTACAAGTATTGCTAGGGCTACCCTTTGACATTACATCTGACATTCTATTTCCACCAGAATGCAAAGATATTCACGCAAGTTGCATTAAACAAATTCTATCAGAACTCACAAGTCCAGCGCCAGCTTTATCTCTTAAGAAAGCTGCATCACCATACCGCTCCTCTTTAATGGCTCTCTGGAAGTTTGGAAAAGATACAAACAGATTTAAAATGTATATACGAATGGGGTTGTGAAAAAAGAAAGCACAAAAATTGGTAGCCAGTATGGAAAAGCTTTGGCTACCAAAGAAGCATCATGTAGTCAAAATTATTACGTTGAGATAAGACATCACTCTTCCAACACTGTCATTGTTAGCTGCAGCCGCAAAAGCCACCTTTAGCCTGGCGGCATCTTCGTAGTCCTCCAAATACACAGCCCGACTTAACTGAGACTGTCAAGCAGAAAATCTGTCAGCAATTAATTCCCACTAAACCAAAACTTGAGGCAATGATTAGACGTAGACAAGAGTTCAAAATATAACAACTCCAACTTAAAGTATGTCATGGTATACGATATACTATGGGCACGTAAAACAAGTTTGATAGCGTTAACAATAGGTTCCTTCATGTAATACTTGCCATTAAATTTTGGCAAAAAACTCTTTTAAGACTATTTACTGTTAACCGAAAACCAGCAAAAGTTTGTAACTTGGAAGCTCATCAAATTTCAGTAACGCTTCCATCTTCATACTAACAAATTCCATCCGTCAATTAAAAGAAACACCAAAGCTCATTACAAAAGGCAGAATGCCTAATTTAAGCGAAACAGAGTTGATTAAGTAAAAGATGCTAGAGTAAAAAAACAATACTAGAACTGTAAGCTTGGAACGTTGTCGTTGTTTCTACACACGAAAACTTCTCAGAAAATAAATTTATTTTTTCCTCGATGAATCAAGAAAACCGCATTAACATCGATTCACAATAAAAAGAAAAAAGAAAAAGGCTACACGTAATTAGAGGACGCGAATTGAAAAACAAAAAAAAAAAAAAAAAAACCGGTGCACCTTGAGAATTGAGAGGAGACGCTCTTGCTCGTCGATTTCCTCGAAATGCCGGCGCCACCGATCCCAATCCCAATCCTCGTCGCGGCCAGCGGCGCGGCTACGATCTTCGACGGCGTTCCCGAGGGACTTCCAGTAAGAATCGACGCGCTTGGCGACCTCGGAGAAGTGGTGCAGCACGGAATCCCAACCGCGTTTGGCGCCGCTGCGGTCGTCGGAGGAGAGGCAGCGGCAGGGAGAGAAGGACGGTAAGGAAAGGAGCGACGGCGTTCGCGCGGGAAACGGAACGGCAAGCTTCTTGTTAGGGAAGGTGAGGGTTGGAGCGGTCATGGAAGCCATGCGAGAGAGAAAGAGAGTGAAAAGAACGAATGGATATGCGTGCGTGTGAGAGTGTGTGTTGGAAGGAGATTGGAAGGAATATGCTGTTGATGTTGCTGTTGCTAAATGGTGAGGTGATAGATTATTGTTGTTGTTGCTGCTGTTGTTGAGTTGTGAATAATGTGAATGTGAATGCAAAGTGAATGGGGAGGAACATGAGGCTGGGAAGTTGGGTGTGAAATTTTGAGGGACGGATCTTCATGCCTCCATAGATTTTCTAGCGTCAAGGGATAAGGATCAATTTTTCTTTTTCTTTTTCTTCTCTTCTTGTTACTTTATTTTCGCATTTATTTATTTATTTATTTTCTTTTTAACGGTTGGTGTTGATAGGTTTGGTTCGGGTCAATGGGTTGTCATTCAAAAAGGTAAAACATCTGCGAACAGGTGGCACTAAACCAATATTTTATGCCATAATACCATGGATTAGGCTAAACCACACTGTGTCATACCAGCTACAGGGCTTAATTAATATTTTTTATTCTTTTAAATTTAGAGTTCAACGATTTTGTTCAATTTTACGGAAAAATTACAAATTATATCCTTGATTTATACAAATATCACATTCTGTAACCATATTGAAAATTTTGAATGTTTAAAAGAAAAACCATGTTTCCCGGAAAAGGAAGTATAAAATTTTATAAATTAGAAATTAAAATTCAATAAACTTATGTTTGGATCAGGTTATCTAATACAGTAATTTATTTATTTGATAGGTTTAATTTTTTTTTAAATAAAATGATTTGTTTGATGTATAAATTAAAATTTAGAAATGTTTAGAAATTATTACAAATAATTGAAATAGTAAAACTTAAAATTCATTTAAAAATAAGAAATTTGAAATTATTCTCTCTCTATATATATATATATATATACTAGAAAAAAATAAATTATTAAATATTATTTGAATATTTAAATTTGATTAATATTTTTGTTAAATTTTAATTTTAAAATTTATATTTTAAAAAAATTATCTTGAAAGAAAAATTATACTACTTTGTTAAAAAAAATAAAAATATATAAATTATTCTATCCAAATAAAATATTTAGAAAATGAAAAAAAATTAATTGTGATTTTTCTTACCCAAATAGCATATATGAACTAAAAAAATTTACAGATAATATATCATGTCAAATATTTATACATATAACAAGTTTTTTTTTTTTCAGGTTAGAATTCGGCTTATGAAAATTAAATTTTGAAGTGTGATAAGGAGGAAACTGATTGAAAAAATAAAATTGGATAACAAAATTCTAAACTGTGATTTGAAGAAAATGGGTTGAAAAACAAATCAAAATTCCGTTTTCTGAAACAGAATTCTAAACTGAATTTTTAATTTATTTTCTTTTTCATTTAAAACAAGAGAAAGAGATTTTCAAAAGAGACCGAAAAAAATAACATAATTCAGAATTCGATTTTTCAGAGATAGAATTCTGACTTTGGAAAAAAAATCATGTTATTTATAAAAAAATTGAGTAAGTAATAATTTAAATATTATGCATTTCAATATTTTAGAATTGTAGAAATTCTTTATCTAAATACAATGTTTTAGAAAACAAAATTTGTTAAATTTTAGAACTTTGAGAATAAATAGTAGTTGAATTTAATGTAAAAAAAAAAAAAAAGTTCTAACATTTAAGGGAGTAACTTGTTTAAGTAAATAAGGTTTTACTTACAGCAAGAACTGATTTTTTGAATAGTTTAATTTTGCTGCATTCAACTTAAAACCATGCACTGTAAATTATTAAAAAAAATTAAAATATAATTTTAAAATAATTATTATAGTGAAATATATCATATATTTCAGCAAGAAATTTTAGGACTATAGCCTTTTTATATTGTCAGTTTATTTTAATCAAATTCTTATAACTGGTTGTCTAGGTCACGGAATAGAAATAATAACTTAAAGAGAAATGATACATTGACACCCAAATATGATCACTTTTGTTACCACCTGACGTGGTATCAGCTATTTCATTTAAATTTTTTTATTTTTATAATTGAAAAATGAAATGACAGTGGTGAAGCGTTTGGGGACGCACTTGCGCGTGTAGCCACTTCCCCACTCATCACACACCAGTCCGCTCAAATTATTTTCGTTTTCGAAAACGCCTCTCCTCCACCGCTCCACCGCTTCCCCACAGCTGCCCA
>Ga0214542_1006016_pt1 | contig 22521 bp, 12 predicted proteins | sample CNSS1metaG_FD_160096 | JGI IMG/M metagenome (GOLD analysis project Ga0214542, IMG submission 160096) | Root nodule microbial communities from cowpea collected in UCLA plant growth center, Los Angeles, California, USA - CNSS1 | ecosystem: Host-associated > Plants > Roots > Nodule | place: USA...
ACTTAAGTTGTCCATTGAGACGCACCTCTCTTTCCTGGAAGTCTACTCAACAAGCTTTCAACTTATTTCTTTTCAGAAAACCTCTTTCAAAAATGCAAAATAATTTTTCATATGAAAATAATCAACAATGTGATTTTCAAGTGAACTATGATTACTATCCACAACAACCATGTGATTCATATGATTATCAACAACAAATTGTCACACCTACTTCTGGACCTGATATAAGTGGGTTAACTTTACGACAATTTAATGATCTATATCCTAGATCATCCTTTTTGGGATATGAGCAACAACCATATTCTAAGTGTCCACCTCAGCAACCATATGTTCCAAATAGTTTTCAGCAACAATTTGTACCATCACAACAAGTTGAAGCAACCAATGGACCATCCTACAAAGAAGTTATGATACTAATGGGAGAAGTTATAGAGAAATTAGAGTCCATGGATGAAAGGTTGCGACTTGATCAACGATGCAGAAATATTGAGCAAGAGTGGTACAAAAATAAGCAAATATTGTCTGATATGTTGAGGGATGCAAGTAAGAACAACTTCATAGAATTACTTGTAACTGTTAATACCACCCCTCAACCCCATCAGAGATTTCCTGAAAATCCAGATTTTAATGCACTCCGTCAAGAAATAGAAGATATGCTTCTAAAGTTGGCCATTAGAGCTGAACAAATGTTAGAAGATTTAAGTCAGCTAATGAAAGACAAAGCTATGGAGGCCACCTTAGAAAAACTTATGAAGACGATAGTTGAGCAAAGGGATGAAATGATAATGTTAAGGAGCATGAATCAAAGGATGGATCAGTTGAGCATTGATGTGAATGAGTACACGATTCAAATGTTAGATCAACCAACTCCAGAATCACATCATACTGATATATCTACTGATAGATATAATGATGCTCATAGTAATATGTCTACTGATAGACATATCAATTTTGTTAAAGATGTTACTGATGAAGAAATTGAAGATTCTCACACATACATATCTACTGATGGATATGTTGATGATGCTCGATGTGAATATAAAGTTTTATCTGTTAATGATGTTATGGGTTCAAATGATCATTTTCAAGAGCAAAGTTGTGAGAATAATACAATGGAGGAACCAAGTACAGTTGAAGAGCCAACGGTATTCGAAGATACAGCTGAAGCATTACTATTACAACTAACTTGGTTAATGATGAAGCAACAAATTCAACTACTTCAAGTGCAAATTTTTGCTCACAAGGTGAGATTATGAGGATTACTGATGATCTTATTAACCATCTGAATGCATCTGATGATGCTCAAATTGAGTTGAAGCCACACACTCCACACATCAAGTTTGTTGATATGAATGATGCAAATAAGTTTTCAGTGGTGATTTTTGTTGACTTCGCTGCGGAGAAAGAAGAAAAATTGTTGCAAAAGGAAAAAAGGTTAGACTCATATTCTTTTGAAATCATTGTTGATAAAAAAGTTAATTTGCATGCATGTTTGTTTTTTGTTTCTGTTTTTAATTTTAAAAATATTAAAAAAATTTCAAAAATATGTGTTTTTGTTTTCTTTAATAAAATTGTACAAGCTGACTTGTACTTTATAAAATTAAAAAAAAAATTTGACATATGGTCAGATTGAGCCAAAAGTCACAATTAAATTAATTAATTAATTAAAGATATATGATAAATTATCACCAATTAGTATTTTTATTAATTTTTCAAATCAACCCTTTGCAATCTCCTTAAATTATCTTCTAAATAATTCAATATCTTCAAGATATATTTGTTTGTTGTGGAACTAAAAATATTCAAGAAGATCTTGTCATATCTAAAAAGATTTGGTAGTTATTATCTTTTAATATTTTATGATATAATTAAATAAGATAATTATTTAAAAATATCAAATAAAATATCTAAGATATATTTTTCCCAAATTATCTTCTACCATACAGATAAAGAAAACCGCAAGGTCCAATATTTTGTTGCTCTCTTCTTGGCTTAGCCAAACTTCTTCACTTTTTCAAGCTTTTCTTGTCGTCTTCATGGAATGCTTGGCTTGAATTTTTGTGATTTTGATAATTTCCTATTCTTGGATTTATCTTTAAGGTGTCATGAAACTTTAAACAATTTATTTCCACACCTTCATGAGCTCAACTTAGCTGCAGCTGCACTAACACACCTCAAAATATCCAAAGAACATTCATGCAACTAAAAAGCTATTGTTAACATGTTTTTGTACATGATGCTCAATAAACCCAATTATAGGAAATCCCAATTAAATCAATCTTTAAGCACATAAATTCAATTAAAATACCCAAAATTAAACATTAAATGAGGGAAAAAAAATACCCACTCATCACCTTCTGAAAGATAATGATGCAGGAAATAAAGCCAGTGAATCCTTGGTTCTTGAAGAGGTTTCTGTTGTAGGCCAAATCCCTAATTACAAGGTTTTCCCAAATTTCTACTCCCTAATTTTAAAATTTTAATACAAATTTCTTCACCTCACTTATGTCAATTGTACAATGCTTCGTTATTTACTTAAACGTATACTGAAAAACTAAATTAAACACAAATAACAAAAACTACAAATCATTTAAAATGTTTGAAAAAAAATAACCAACACCAACACACAATATAAAAATAATATAAAAATAGGACCAAATAAATATTTAAATCTTTAAAATATTAAAATATGTCATCTTTTATGTATTACCTATAAGCATATAGTTAAGTATTTTCAAATAAAAAAAGAAAATGAACAAGACAAAACATTTTACCTTCTAACGTCCCTTTTGCTAGTGGTGAAAAATTCTAAGCTCTGCATGTTCCTCTCTGAAGGGAGATAGAAAAGGAAATCCTTGCCGGTGATTGAGTAAAGTAAATTGTAAACCTGAGAATCGGAAGAGAAGATGGAGATGGAGGAAATCACTGGCGGTGGCAACAACAGTGAGACTGAGATCCAATGGTGGTGGGGTGTGGCCGCCGCTGCTCAAATGGGTTTGGGTATGCGTTCCTTCGCCAAAGGGTACGCAGGCGATTCGCGCTTCATGCCTCTCAAAGCCTTCACTGTCGCCTCCCTCTTCGTCGGCAGCGCCGCCTCCACCTCCGTCCTCCTCCTCCAAGCAAACGGGATCAACGGGGTATTGCTGTCACTATCATTCCATTTTCTGTTTTCTGACTATCTCGCTTTATGTTTCATGTTTGTGCTCTCTTTAGGGATCACCACTTTGTTTTGGGCGGAGGGATGATGGACAAATCTTTGTTCCATTGAATTTGAAAGAGGGTTTGATGCTTGTGGAGTGTGGTGGGTGAGGATGGAAATGTAATTTTTTTAGTGCGAATAGAAATTGACGGGGTTATGCGATTAGGTGGTTCTGGGGCGTGAATTCTAAAATGGGTTTGGTTTGTTTTTTGTTTATTGATTTCTAGTGATGACAAAAAGTTTTGCTTCTGAGCAATTTAGATTAACAAGGGAGAGAGGGTCACATTAGTTCCAAAGTTTTGTGATTTGTGTTAGGCAGTGGAATTCTAGTTGTGAGTGACAGGTCGATGAAGGGTTTGTTACTTGCAGACTGAAGTTGGATGTGAATGAAATGCCTTCTTTGTGGGAAAATCTGTGTTATCATGTAATTTTCACAGTGAACTGTGAAGTGGGTTTTGGTTTGTTTATACGTTGAAACGTTAGGTTCTTGGGCAGTGCAAGTTATGAAGAAGTTTGAGCTTGAAAGAGGATAGTAGTGTATACACTGCTGTTAGAGTTGGAAGAAAGAAACTGTCGTGTTTTAGTTATTTTGAGGTGGAACTGGAATAAGTTACTGATTTTATTCGACTGTAAGTAACTATTGTATTTAGATCATTGACCAAAGAGAAACCATTTTTAACTACAGCGAAAAGCCTTAAATATGTTTTTCCTATGATTAATGTTTGGCAGCACTGATTAAATCATGTCAGTGCATTGTTCTCCCATGGCTTTCATGAAAATCTAGATATGATAATCCGTCCCAGGCAGCTCTTGTTTGATTTGTTTGATTCTTGAGTAACATAAGTTACAAAATTACTGACAAATGGTATGTTTTTTAAATTAATCTGCAAAATGAATAAGATGCTTGTTGTTGGTGTAGTTGAATAGTGAATAATTGAGGCCAAATCAAATTTATGTTGATCTTTTTGTGCAAACTGCATAGTTTGTGTGGTTGAACATTAAAGAGAGAAGTACTTTTAGTAAACATGACTGTCATTATGACTAGTTTCAAATGAGATCAAATTACATATTAATTCTAAATGAATCTCTACATTATTTAAAATGATGGTATCAGATATATTTTTGTTCTTTGTGTTCCTTAGGTTGTTAAACAATGGAGAAAGAAGCACCAATATGCTGTCCTTGGTATTTTTGGTCAAATTGTTCCTTGACTTAAACATTGTGTAGACGTAACAAACTTGAAGTTAAAGCTAGTTTTTTCTGTGCTGTGCTTTTAACATGAAAGTATTGAGTGTTGAACATGTTAGGAATGAGAGGTGAGTACTGAGAAAAAATCAGAGGAGGTAGGTTAATGATATCCATTCACACATACACCTGAGGTCAAGGTGGAATTATCTTAACCAGGATCATGTTTTTCCTATGTAGAGTTTTTGATGTATTGTATTGAAATGCAAAAAAGGGTGCACTATAAATTGCATAATGGTCGTGAAAAAGTACCAATTGTTTAGTTACATATAAGCTAGGGGTCACTTACAGATTCTTCATTCACATGACAAAGTTATGCATTTGGTGCATGGCAAAAGTTGTAAACTTGTTTGTGTTCTTTAGCCTCCGCATTTAGCTCATTGTTTTTAAGTTTATTCCATAGTTCTGTTTAAAAATCATGTTAATTTGGGTCAATTAATTGGTTTATTTTCTCATAATAATATAAAATAAATTGAAATTGGGTTCAAATTAGTTGATTAATTCTTTGCCTTGTATTTCCTCTCGATTGCTTTGTTATTTTCCTTTGCTTTTTGTTTTGTATTTTTGTTCTAACTTTCATGGTATTACATAGATGTGATGTTCCATCTTCTGTAGCATCAATCAGTATTTCTATTATCCCTTTATCGTTTGTAAACCCTATGTAGTACAGAAATCTTTATACTAGTAATTGGTAGTTTGGCACCTTTTCCCTCTTGGCGCTTAAGTACAAACTCAATAATCCTTACTTGGCTATTTGAAATGTATGATACTACGGATGGTCATGATTGATACAAAAGAAATTAAATTGGGAGTTATATCGTAAGACAGTTTTTTTGTGTTTTTACTCACTATTACCATATCTTATTTTAAGGTGGTTTTGTTGTTAGAAACATGAAATAGAGGATGGAAAAATGACTTGTGCAATGTTTTTTGTTAACTTGTGATAGATGTCAAGAGAACTATTGATGTTCTTTTCACTTGACTGTGTGATCTAGTTCCCTTTTTCTGTGAATAATATGTCTGTTGTTTATCATTCTCAGATGCTTTATATGTAAACGTGACTATTTTCTCCAACTTTATAATATCACATATAGGTGGAAGATCTCATGGAAGCAGGCGCCAATTTAAGAGCAAAACTTGGGTTGCCACCACGTACTCAGAATAAGTAAGCATATGTTTTTAGTTTGTACGACTAACCTATATCTCCAATCTGAATACTGTCGAATAAACGTTCTGCATAACAAGTGCAAAAGGAAGAAATATTAGTGTTTCTGTTGACTGGGTTAAAATTTGGAATTTGCTAACAAATGTTCTCAGGGTACTACTTATTACCGGATGAAATTAGATAGCATTAGATAAACCATAAAAGCATTTAATATCTTCAAATATCAGAAATCATTTACATTTTCTTATTAATTACAAGGATTTAATGAACGGTATTAAATGCTTTTAAGTCCGTTTTTATTGACATTTGTTAGCTAGACTCTTCAAATTTTATACAAATATGGAGTGAACTGTTAGGAGGGGGGCTATCTTCCACCAAAGTTATTTTAGTTTTTAGGGGTGGAAATGGAGTGATAAATTGCTTAACCTTGGGTTTGTATAGAGAATTTTACAATTGCAAAGTCTCTGTTGGCCTTCTATCATTAATACTGATTTGTTTTACGTACTTGTTCATGGGTTTTTAATAACTTGTAGGTCTTCTATGAAATAAAAGTAGCATATTTATTTGCGTAGGAAAATGGATGATTCGTGACAAAAAGCTCAGCCATATCTTGTACTCATATCTGGTGGTTTGATTCCTTGGTGGATACAAAAATTATAGTAAACGTTCATGGGATGGTAGATGTAAGGGGTGGAGGTTTTATGTGCAAATTAATAATCATATGCTTTTGCCCTCAGTTCTGCCCTCAGGTTTCGCAATACCTGGCCATTTGGTGCATCAACTATCCATTGTGTCATCTGTTATTTAGTTAGCTTTCAATGGAATATTGTGAGCACATTTTTTTGGCACAAATAATGGTACCATGATTTCATGAAATGGCATCTAACTTGCCCCCTCACTGAAAGAGAAAATGTTGTTTCTCATCCATTTTAGCTGTGGTACCGTTGTATCTACCAATTGATTTTCCGTTTGGTGTTCTTTTTGTCTTGAAAGAGTTTTCGGAGAATAACTTTACAGTGTAGAATTTCGGGTATCCTTTTGGAACTTTTCATGGGATTTATTTAAAATCATGAAATATAGCAACTGAATACTCAGAAAGTACTTCAAATAAATGTTCCATTTTGTGAATGAACAATATTTGGTTGGTGGGAGCAAGCAACGACATCCTGCCACTTTCATTTACATTTATGTATAAAACCTTGTGACTAGGATGAATATAACATATGTGCTAACTTGGAGAATAGGTGCTATGAAAGTAGAAAGCATTATTGTCTTGTACTATATAATTTGGTTAATTGTATATGCTTCTTATTACATTTGTGTCATCTTTGAACAAACAATTGTCTTTGCACTGCTAATTGGATGTCGCATTTGAAGCATTCAGCGGCTACTTTGATGAAAACCAATTAACGCTTTTGGTGTAATTACAACTTCCTTTTTAGTTTGGAATTAATTACGCCATTCATACCAAATAGTGTGTTGTTATGCATATTAGTGTTCTTGTTTCAATGTTTTAAAAATGATCCTTTGGAGTAAGAGCTTGAGAATAGAGACTAACATGCTCACACAAGTTTTATATTTCAGTAGTGATCATGAATCTTGCGATTCACAATACAATGCACGATTCAGATCATGGGGCTTTGTTTGGATTCAACTATCTTATTCTAATGTAGCATAGCATTTAGAGAGACATCAGGGTGAAAAGTATGAGGTTGCAGAGTTAAGTGAGAATGATCATGGGAAAGTTTGGTTGGTGGAGTTGTGGAAAGGTGGGAGGGAATAGCTTACGCCAGTTTTATCACTAGGAGTGAGTAAATCGAACTCTCCAAAGGTAAATGCGTGATCTTTGTTGAAAATAGGCCGTCTAAGTTCTACATATCCACAGTACTGCACCTCATTTATCTCAGCATCCTTTCTTAGTGAAGAAACTGCCACCTTAACACCTTCCCCTGCAAACAATTTTATTAAGTTATTTTTTCTTACTATTAGAGTAGCCCATGGTAAAAAGGGTAAAAAATAAATATAACCAAATTAAATTATCAAGAAATGTACATTTTTGCTTACCTCTATCATAAAAACTTTATTTATCAGTCCTATCCTGTTTGTACCATCTTTGAAATATACTCGTATTAAAATAGTGCCTACATAATTATTTAGTATTTTTTATTATAGATATTTAATAAATACGTAAATTTAGTTTTGATTGTAACTTTGTTATTCTTGAATTAAAATCATTTTAATTATGTATTTAAGAGTATGCTAACATGTCATACCGTTAAAATTATGATGTCAACCATGTCAATTCAAAAGTAATAGAATAACGGCTAGATCAAATTCACATATTTATTAATGTTAGTTATCAACATTACTGCAAGAATTTGGAAACAAATAATTTCACTTACCATTATCAAAAATCATGGTTATCAAACTTGCGAGTTAACTTGTTAACTCATATGAGTTTACATGTCTGGTCATGCCTTGTGAGTTAAGTTCCAATCAAACTCGATTTTCAAGTAGAATTGTTGGACGTGGAATGGTTGTGATCGTTCAAACTAGTGAGTTTTCAATGAGTTGGCGAGTATGAAAGGGGAAAAAAATTGAAAATTTGAAACGAGATTTAGAGAGGAAATCTTATCAGATTAGGGCTTCTTTTGATACGAGGTCCGTTTTCTTTAGTTCTTTGCAACTGCTTTCGAATCCATTGTATCAACGTCTCGCACTCCCTCATTCTTCAATTTTGTTGGTCAAGTTTCCTTCACGATCTCGTTTTGTGGCTGTTGCAACTTGTTTTGTGGTCGTCATGAACTGTTCTATGGTCGTCGCGACTCGTTATGTGGCCGTCATGACTCGTTCTGTGGTTGTCAGGACTCGTTCTTTGGCTATCGCAGCCCTCTGTCGTCGCGCACTCTCACTGGTTTAGGAGTTGAAAAGCTTCGTTGCAACCCTTTATTGGCATTGTTTATGTAAGTGAAATTTATTTCACTTATTCCCCATTGTTTAGTATTTTTTTTTCACAAAAAAATGTCCAAACATAGTACATGACACTATTTGATGATAAAGATAGTTGCAGAAGCTAAGCATGCTTCATTAAAGAGAAGAAAGTTAAATATCATTGATGAAGACGATGGAGAAAGTGAGAGTGTTGAAGGAGGACATAGGCTGTTTGGTTTTAAAGGAAAACAAACAATTGCCACTACTAGGAGTCCAAGAAACTATAAATCAAATGGTGAAAAAAGGATTGAAAGAAGAGGTTGATGCTTTGGTGGTTGAAGTCTTTTACACTAGTGCCATTCCTTTCAATGTAATTAGAATTTCAGAATTTGCAAAGATGTGTGAAATGATTGGTAAATATGGAGTTGGCTACAAACCACCATCTTATCAGGATATTAAAAGAAACTCTTAAAACAAGGTGTGAACAAAACAAATTTAATGCTTGAAGAATATAAGAAGGAATGGAAGGTAAATGGATGTACCATTATGTCTTGATGGTTGAAGAGACAAAAAAAGGCTTTCTATTTGCAACTTCTTAGTGAATAGTCCTATAGGGACAATTTTTCTTTATTCACTTGACACCTTAGACATTTCAAAACTAGTTGACAAAGTATTCAAGATGTTAGATGACATTGTTAAGTTTGTTGGAGAAGAAAATGTAGTTTAAGTTGTCACTGATAATGCTATAAATTTCAAGGTAGCAAGAGATTTGTTGATGCAGAAAAGGGAAAAATTGTATTGGACTCCATGTGCAGCACATTGCATTGATTTGATCTTTGAAGATTTTGAAAAGAATTTGAATGTCCATGAATTGACAATCAAGACGAGAAGAAAGATTACCAATTACATTTATGGAAGAACAATGTTGATTTCGTTGTTGAAAAAGTTCACTAAAGGTAGAGAAGGAACCGCTTGGTCATACAAAGAGAAAGAACCGTTTGCATCAGAAAAAGATGAATAATTTAGTTTATGTGATGTATAACTTGAAGTTGGAGAGTAGACAAATTCGAAAATTGTTGCTCTTCCATTCGATGACATTGAATCAAATGATGAATGGATAACTAAAGAGATAGATGATGTTGTTGAGATTGAGCAAGCTGGAGGTGAAAATGATATTCTAAATGTTCCCTTAGATGGAGCAACAATAGATCTAGTTCTAAATATTCTTGATATTGATAACATAACTTTTGATGTCAATGAGGATGCACAAGTTTCATCAGGGGAAGAGTTAGATGAAGATGATGATAGAGATGATGATGATGGAGATAATGATGTCATTAGAGGATTAGACATAAACATTTGACACTTGAATTTATATTTTACAATATTTGTATGAATTTATTTGTTTTGAGTACTTTTAAGTTATATAATTTTCGAGACTTATTTGAATTAAAATGTTATTTATATAAAATATATATTTTTCATGTGAAGTTAAACTCTTACGAGTTTACGAATTGAGTTTATTGGATTCTCTTATTTAAATTATCGAGTTTGACAATCTTACCAAAAATTATAACTATTTATCTTAATTAGTTAACGCTAAATATTTTTGTTGACATCTCGAAATCTTACCAAAAACTATAACTATTTATCTTAATTAGTTGACGCTAAATATTTTTGTTGACATCTCGAGTTCTTTATATATTTTTGTTCTTGTCACATCATATATTATATAGACATACTTTTTTATTTTTATTTTTCTTTCCATATATAGATATAAAATAAAAGTTGAGTATCATAGAAAGACATTACGTTAAATAAAGAAGAATTGGGATGTTTACCATGTGTAATAAGGAGCAAGTTTTGAGTGGGGTATTTGTCTGCGAGGTCCTTAATTAAGTGCTTGTATCTTTCTCCTGCTTGGAACTCTGTTTCTCCCCATCGAGGAAACTGAAGTTTAGAAGGCAGAAAAAGTTTGAATATTAGCATGGATGGATGCATAGTTCGAAATTACGATATGATGTTGAACTCCAATGTACCTCTTTATACACCCTTTCAACATTTTTATCCACTACCTCAGCTGGCAGCATGGCTTCACACTCTGCTATATCAAACCTCAAGTTTCCATCTTTTGGAGCAACATTCGGACGAATAGCCTTGCTGTTCACCATTTCACACAATCCATACTCAACCGACACCTGCACTTTAAACAACATACATCTTTAATTCTTACAGTTACAACTTTACTTTTAACTAATGTTTTCTCTTTTTCATCTTTTATTTACATATTTTTGTGTTGGAACAAATTAACAGGTTCCAACATTCATCCAACACCTTTGTTATGAACGAGAGGTGTGTTGGCATTTCTGAAAATTTTAAAAAATAATCCAAGTATTATCAAGTATCGTAATGTAGATGCACATATACGATATCTGTATCGGATATAACATGTATCCGATATGTCCATATATTTATTTTGAAAATAATAAGATACGATACGTGATAGATAGATACACGATATATAAATATTAAAAAATGTACAATAATTCTTAACATAATCAATATATGATTGTTATTTTGTGCATTCAAATTAAAACTATATGTACTAAAGTTGTTAACATAAAAAATATAAATTATTGACATCATAAAAGGTATCACTAATGTTAAAGATCAATTTAGAGACTAATTATTTTTGTAGTCAATACCTTGTAGTTAATGTTAGTGACTAATTTAGAAATCAATTATTTTGGTAGTAAAAACTTTGGTAGCTAAAGTTAGTGACTAATAATTTAGAAACTAATTCATAATAAAAACTTTTTTAATTATCAATTTAGAGATCAATTATAATATTTTAAGACTATTTTAGTTGTCAATAATTTTTAGTTTTAAATTGATACTTAAATTGGTCATTGTATAAAGACATTATTTATTGTCACTAAAAGTGATCATTATTCAAAGATTTGGTAATAGTGTACTATGACTTTATAATTAGATGTTAGACATCGATATGTGTCGAACACAAATACGTGACCCAATTCATATCATCACTATAACATCATAAAAGGTATTTTTTAAAATATATTTTAAATTAACTTCTCTATTATTTCGATATATGAAATATCTATAACAATATATAAAGATGATTCTCTCTTTTGTGTTCATATTTCAAAATTCCAATTTTACCTTTAAAATATAATTATTTATTAAATTTTTGAAAATTGACCCTTATGTTTACAAGTTTTTTATAAAATCGTCTATCTCTATTTCTTCTCTTTTTCCTTATTTATAAATTTTTATTCTCTCATCTTTTTTGATATATTTCATTTTATTTTTAATAAATATAATTTTATTTTATATATTAACTTAATAACATTATAATATTATTATCTACTAATATAATATTATGCATATGTAAAAAATACGTCCAGGCACGATAGCATATGTGTTTAGGCTAATTAGAAATAAATAAAAATCGAATGAACTAGTTACAAGTAGAGTTGTCAAAATGGGTTGGAACCCGCAAGCCAACCCGGGTCATCACGGGTTCGGCCGGGTTGGTTGAAATTTTTTCACAAATTTCAATACGGGTTGATTTTTGACTCGACTCATCTAGAACCTGGCTCATTCGAGTTGAACCCGTGATGAGCCGAGTTGACTCACTAGCCTGCAGATAAAAGGGTCACACAAGTGTTTTTTATTAAGTTGGGGTTTACATTTAGGTCATGTCAGGTTATTTTTTTTAACCAACACATAAATAATTTGTATTTTTTTATTTTGGTTTGTATTTGGATTGTATTAAAGTTTATTTAGATTTTAATTAGAATTATAATTTAGTTGACTGAAAAATAAATAAAAAAATTGTATTTTTTTAATTAAGTGAATCCGTGAACCAACCCGTTTAACCCGCTAACCCGTGGTAGGTTGGACCGAATTTAAATTTTTTTGACTCGCTAAAAAATGAACCAGGTTGGGTTAGCTTACTAAATCGTCAACCCGTAGTAGGTTGAGCTAGGTTAGACCGATTATTCGTTTTGACATCTCTAATTACAAGAAAGTTGTCGGTGTAAAGCTTCAGACATTTGATATAAGTTTAATACTTTGTTTTAATCTCTATTATTAAAAAAATATCAAACCACTTTTTCTCAATTTTTATTAACCATGTTAACAGTTAATAGAGCCACAAACTAAAATAAAACAATCTGACCTTGACTTCGGAAGGGTCAACTGAAACACCATCCCCGGTGGTGCTGCCACCCTTCTCTACAGTGGCGAGAGACTGGACGAGTTCCACGGCGGTCTGGAGGCAGCGGAGGAACGGCGAAACGAAGACCCGTCGGATCGGAAACCCGAGACTCTCCCGGAGCCTCCGGCCCGTTTCGAGCGCCCGCCGCCGGCCCGGTTCGGCTAACGGTGGATCCCACGGCCGCGCCGCCGTGGCGGCCCACGACGGTTCTAAGTTGTCGAAGCGCTCGCCGTGCCTCATTACGACAACGCTCTGGAACGAAACGGCACCGTGGTTTCCTATGGAACCCATTTTGACGGAAGCTGCAGAGATAGAACGTGTTTGCGTTTGGAAAATTGTAATAGAAATTGAGGATCGTGCTTCTTTTCTATGCACACTATTATAGACTGTGTTCATGAAAGTGCTTTCCAATTTCCTCAAATATTGTCTTATATGAGTTGGCATTTTCGCAGAAAAAAACACTTGAAAATGAATGAGAGTTTCATACATGCTTCTACCTACCTGCCCTTTCAATTTTTACCCTCCCACTTTTACTTTTTTATACATATTTATACACCCATTAATCTACATTATACACTAATACACTACTTAATAACAGTAATAATAATAATAGAGAAATGATTATCAAATAAGACACAGAGAGATAGAGTTTAATATATTATTAATCATAATACTACAATAAAATAAATTAATTGTTTGAATCTAATGGAACAAAAACATTCTGAAGTTTACAAAACAATATATAAAACATTAATGCAATTTAAAAAAGTTTAGAAATAATATTTGAAAGATTTTTCTATAAAATGACCTGTACATAAATTAAAGTAATTTAAAGAAAGATATTTTTAACTTTTTTTTTCTTTCTATTTTTCTCTCCTAAAAACTTTTAAGAAAATTCGTTAAAAGATACTACTAATACTAGTTTTTTTATCGTAAGTTAAAATTATCTATGTAGTTTGTTGAAAAGCAAATTTCTATAAAAAAATCAGTAAATAAGTTTTAAGAGTTACTCTGTTCTTCGAATCATATCCTTTTAATATAAAAAGCTTTGAATATATGACCTTTGTTTAAAAAAATGAATCTAGTTTTATCGGAGTGAAGGATGATATCATCAATTTCACTTCATTTGAAGTTTAAAATTTGTAATAATTTAAAACAATCCTACGTCATTCTCTATACGGTGTTTATAGCAATTGAACTTAAAAACTAAAATAAGATGAAGCTTAACATACTTGTAGACAGTGATCGAAAGCCAGCTACTTTATTATACACCTGCAACGTATAAAACATCTTGTAACTAAAAAGTGAAATGAAACATGCCTTACAGTGGGAAGAAAAAAAACATAAAGTTGATAATGCAGAAAGAAAATGTGAAGACCTTAGAATTTTTGTGCAGAATGGAAGGTAGGTTAGAGGTGGCAGAAAGAGAGAAAAGGTGAAGTAACCTTAACGAAGGCATGGAGATGAAGAAAGATGAGAACACAGGAAGATGAGAAATACAGAGAAAGAGAGAGCCTTTGAAGTGCTGAAACAAATGAGAACGTTAAATGCTGAAAATTTTGAAGGCGTGTGAATTTAAGAAGAAAAGGGTCGAAGACAGAAATCGAGGAAGGTTCGTGAAGTGCGTTTGTGATTGAAATTGTCAAGAAAATAGTGCTTCCTTTTGTGACAGTATTTTGGTGTTCAAACCCCAAAGTCACTTCATTGACTTTGATTCCTCTTATCTGCGCGTCTGCATCACTTTCAAATTAAGATTCATCAATGTTTTGTTTTCATTTGTCACTTTAATGGAAAATAATCAGATCTTATTACCGTTATAAATTAACGTTCAGTATCAATAATAAAAGGAAAGTAAGTCTTACAATTAACAAAAAAACTTCTCTTTTTAAGCACTCATAGGTTTCAGGTATGAGATTCAATTTTTAACTAAAAATATATTTAAATTAAAACATAAAAATTATGTGCGATTTAGTCCAAATATGAATCAAACTTGTAAGGCCCACTTTTTCCTGCCCTAATTTAAAAAGGGCTGTCCCATGTGAGTTGAGTCTAAGGGCTGGTCCAAAGAGAAAAACAGACCCTAAGTCTACCCTAATCCTAACCCTCTTACTCACTTTCAGAATCTGCCATTTTGCTCTAAGAGCTGCAGCCGTTACTCTGCTAGGGTTTGCTTTCCCGTCTCGGACCTGTTCGCTCGAAGCTCGTTTCTACTCAACGTAAGTTGCCCCTCAACTCATATTCTCCCTTTCTTAGTGTAATCTCGAGTGTTATCAGTGGAGTTTTCGTAGTGAACCCAATCCTAAGATCTGTTCCACTGTCTTCCAGTTCTAAGCCTTTTCCTAGAGCTGCTGTGTTTCGTGGTTGGTGTCGGAGTACTATGCTAGCTTATTCCAGGTAAGAGAAGTTAGAACCCTTTTCTGTTTCATGTGCTTGTCTGTTGTCTGGTTGGTGTTTTGTGATTCTTGAACTGGTATGCTACTCTGAATGCGGGGAAGGATTGGTAATATTGCATATGCGTAAAATATAACTGATACAGGTGCGGACATTGGCGAAGTCTGATAATCTCGTCCAAGCGAGCTTGTCTTGCCTAGGCAAGACTAGCAGAGGTTTCGCCCAGGATTCCTACATGAGGGGTCGCTTAAGCGAAGAGTCCCCGTTTTGAGCGACATGCATTTTCGCTTAAGCGAGGAGGGCTCGCCTAAGCGAGACCCCGCAAGGAGCCACTGTTCCCACTCCTCGAATTCTCACCTGAGCGAGGGGAGTCCGCTTGAGCGAGGGAAACCTCTTGCCTGAGCGAGTATCCTCAGATTGAGCGAGAGTTGGACGAGGATGCACCCCATACTGTTTTCGCTTTGGAGTGGTGAGGGTAGGGTGTCATGTGAATTAGAGTTATACGATAAAGGCAAGCGAAAAACAGACGCAGGGAATTTCAGTGGAGGAAGAGTTATAAAATTGCTCTGAAGTAAATATTAGAATTTTCGCTTTGGAGTGGTGAAGTTCCCTTTTGCTTTTGGGTCTGAAGTCGAACTTGTATTGATAGTTTCTAATTGGAGACTTTATGCTAGGATTGTGAAATAAGAGAAACAAGTGAAAGAGTTGTTGGAGACATAATGGTATAGACTCAGTATAATCACTAGGATGACTGCAAGTTTGGTGAATCTTTGAAAAGAAGTTGTGGTGTGTCAAGCCGTTCAAGAATGGTATTGACTAAGGTTGGAGTGGCTAATAAGGAATATGGTTTTAAAAGGATAGATACATTGTTGAGAAAATGGAACACTAAGGCTATCAAAAGAGGAGTTTAAAAGGGTTCTGCAAGTTTTATAGGGGTCTCGAGGAAGGTTTCTCAATGACGATTGCTTCCTTGTCATGGCGGACATGAAATGATCATTATTTTGAGTAAACAAATGAGTGAGCTTGGGTAGGGATCAGAGTAGCGCAGCAGGATGATGGCAGATGATGCTTAGAAATGGTAAAAGGTGCGCGAGAAGAACTATCTTATTCAAGACCTAGAGATTACTACGAAGACCAGTTCTTTAAAAACATCAAAGGTTTCGTTCTTGTGAGTATCGGGTAAAAGTGTGCAATGATCATTCAGAGTTGGAAGTGTAGGGTTGCGTAGAGGAAGTTGAACCAAGGAAATGAGAGGTGGTTGGATTATGTTTTCAAGTTAGGGTACCGACCTTGAAGTAAGGAAGTAAGGGTAGGTGTTTATTTCTAGAAGAGAATTCAAGATCTAGGCTTGACAGGGTAAGGGTTGGCGGAGAAGTAAGTGTCTAAGTCGGGAGAAGGAGATGTGAAAAGATTTCCTTGGTCTAGTTATTCAACTAGGACAAGTAAGTTTCTCAAAGAGGTTGGGGAAAAAGCCAAATCGGGCAATCTTAGTTTAGGCGTATCGTAGGATTGCTTAGTGCAAAACAGACTAGAGATTTGGAGTCAATGGAAGTTATGGTACTGTGGTTTGGTGGAATGATGGTTACGAGCTAAAGGATCAAAAATTAGGATATGATGCCAAAATGATATGGCGATGGAATCAGTTGAGAGTTTTAAATTGGAAATGGAATAACTCAGTAGGGAACTTTGTTGCCTTGGATGAAGCCAACAAAGGAAGTAAGATGTTATGAGTGTCGTTATGCGTAAAAGGGGTCAAGAGTGTTGGTGGTGGGCAGTTGGCTAGAGCTCAAGAGTGATGGAGAAAATGCCTAAAGGAGAGAACAAAGTGATGTGAAGTGATAACTACATGCTTTAATTTGAGACTTGAAGTAATCTGAGACTTTGATAAAAACCTACAAGAGGTAACGGAGAGCATATGGTAGACGAGTCAGTATATTAGATACAAGTTGGTTGGCAAGGTATGAAGGAGCATCCTAGATTTGAGGTTACAGGTTCGGAGTTACTTCGAGAGTAGTGACTAAACCACTCTACACGGTTGAACACATATTCCTCAGCACAGAGGCAAAGTTTCTAGTGACTATAGGCATTTGAGTCGTTATATCAGTCATGTCTGAGTGGTGGTTCTCAGAGGAGACAACGAGAACGTAGTTTCTTGCTACCTCCTCGATGAATTTTCAGGGAAGAAAATTTTTGTTGTTGGGGAGAATGTAAGGCCCACTTTTTCTTGCCCTAATTTAAAAAGGGCTGCCCCATGTGAGTTGGGCCTAAGGGCTGGCCCAAAGGGAAAAATAGACCCTAAGTCTGCCCTAACCCTAACCCTCTTACTCACTTTCAGAATCTGCCCCTTTGCTCTAAGAGCTGCAGTCGTTACTCTGCTAGGGTTTGCTTTCCCGTCTCGAACCAGTTCGCTCGAAGCTCGTTTCTACTCAACGTAAGTTGCCCCTCAACTCATATTCTCCCTTTCTTAGTGTAATCTCGAGTGTTATCAGTGGAGTTTTCATAGTGAACCCAATCCTAAGATCTGTTCCACTATTTTCCAATTCTAAGCCTTTTCCTAGAGCTGATGTGTTTCGTGGTTGGTGTCGGAGTACTGTGCTAGCTAATTCCAGGTAAGGGAAGCTAGAACCCTTTTCTGTTTCATGTGTTTGTTTGTTGTCTGGTTGGTGTTTTGTGATTCTTGAACTGGTATGCTACTCTGAATGCGGGGAAGGATCGGTAATATTGTATATGCGTAAAATATAAGTGATGCAGGTGCGGACAGTGGCGAAGTCTGATAATCTCGCCCAAGCGAGCTTGTCTCGCCTATGCGAGACTAGCAGAGGTTTCGCCCAGGATTTCTACGCGAGGGGTCACTTAAGCGAAGAGTCCCCGTTTTAAGCGAGATGCATTCTCGCTTAAGCGAGGAGGGCTCGCCTAAGCGAGACCCCGCAGGGAGCCACTGTTCCCACTCCTCGAATTCTCACCTGAGCGAGGGGAGTCCGCTTGAGCGAGGGAAACCTCTTGCCTAAGCGAGTATCCTCAGATTGAGCGAGAGTTGGGCGAGGATGCACCCCATACTATTTTCTTCTATGTTAATTGGGTGAATATCACATGTAGGACTGGGTTATTGTGCTAAAGTATGTTCTAAATGTTTATGCATGAGGGATGTGGTTCATGAGTTATGAACTGAGTGATTTTGTATGCATGAGATGGTAACGTTGAGATTTATGAGTTTTACATGATGCGAGTATGATATATGTATGAGGTGATTCATGGCATTGAAATGATGAGTTTGGCATGAGTTCAATACGAGACATGAAAGGGTTGGTATCAATGTGGCATGATAATGATATGAGACGGAGTTCCATATTCATGGTTCGAGAATAATGAGTTGGTATGGTTTGGCTGGGAATACGGAAGAGGTGAATTATGAGAAACTGTATGTGATGTATATGTATATATGTGTATACGCATGTTGCTCTCGTTTGATTGATTAGGAATGTTGGTCTGTGTCAGTGCGTAATTCCTTGGGATTTCTAGGTGAGATTCTCAGGGTCGTGCTTCAGTGGTCGGGACGTAATCCCATGGCCCCTGTTAGTGGGTGACCATGGTGGTGCCCCATCTGTATAACTAGGTAAGGATTCAAGGTAATTTGCATCCTGGCACTTTAAGGAGTCAGTTAGTCTCACCTAGAGCGGACTGGCTCTTGTGGTGAGAGCAGCAGGAGGCCTGAAATTCATTAAGGGCTAACCTTGTGGTGAGGGAAAATTGATTCATTGTAACACTTGTAACACATAGCTCGGGGGTGAGCAGCTCGGGGGTGAACAGAGGTATCCACCACAAGCGCAAGCATCCGCTGAATCTGACCAGGTTATACGTACCCGGATGAGGCGAGTCGAGTCTTAGTGTATTGTTTGGAAGGTCGTAACATGCTTGTGTGGCGTATGTATAATGGACTATGAATATGTATTTGACTTCTTTGATGAAATGGTTTTTGGCTCTAGCTTACCCTTTGCTTGTTTGATTGTCTTGTGTGTGGTACTTCTCCTTTGCGATGATCATCGAATTATTGATGTGAGCAGAAACGATATGTCCCCGCGGTCCACAGGGGAATGGTGACTCCACTGCGTATCCCGCCTGGACTGGATCCTGATCCATGATCTTTCTTTTAGGGCCACGACCCATGTAGCATCTGTCCCTTACATTTCAAGTTAATTTCTGTAGAATATTTAGTAACTGTTTCTTTTGGCATCGTTACTCGTTTTGGTTGGTTGTATGAAGTTACTTTTAAACTCCGGGACTGCGCTAAGATATTATTCTAGTGTGACACTTCGTTTAATTACGCTATTAATTAAATGGGACGTTACAAAACTAAATTTTAATGTTTGGTTGGATTTATTTTACAAATTATTATATAACTTTTTATTAGTATATGTATTTAATTTTTTATTTATTTTATGATAACTTAATGTTATATTGTGATGAATAATTTCGTTTATAATTCATTTTACTTGGACATTTGTTCTTTTTAACCTTGGACATTTTATTATTTGAAACTAAATATAAATTTAAACATATTAGATATAAATAAGCAAGAAGAGTAATATACAAGGAGAAAAAAGTATTAACAAATAAAAGACCTACAATTATATTTTTTTAAAATTTGGGTTGAAAATATATCATGATTTCTTGTATTTGTGTGATTATATATATATATATATATATATATATATATATATATATATATATATATATATATATATATATATATATTATTATTAGTTTTCTAAAAATTGATTCCATAATGAACACCCATATTTTTTTACCCCAATTTTTTATGCATCGACTAAAATTTCCATACTATTTAAATAAAAAGTCCTACACCTTTCAGGCTTATTATGCCTTTGCTACTGCTGATGTTGCGGTTGAAAAAGATCTATTGGCATCTTCATCTATTATAGGAAACCATTATCTTGGTCGTGGTAGTTTGATCTAAAACACATCAAACACCTTTCAAATTACGTGTTTCAAATAGTCTTTGAAATGTTATATGTGAATGTTTTGCTTGAACTATGTAAGAAAATAAAAAGTTATTTTTTATGTATTCTCTGGACAAGTGAACCAAATCAACAGTGTCTTATGGGAAAATAGTTCTCATATCCGGAGGAACCAACAAATACTATGATTCCTGAACTAGAATAAAAAATAAATACTGCATGATACACATCAAAATACAAATTTTACAAAGATTCAGTTCATTAAAAACTAAATACAATAACAAAAACGTTATTTTAACACCATATATTTAACTTATTTTTGTGAATAAATAAATGTTTTTGTGAATTTTGAGTGAAAGGTCGCATGTGTGGTGGGTCGATTGAAAGGGTTCACTAACACAAAAAGTTTTTATAACGTTTATTATTTTTGACTTTTGACATCTGTGAAAATACCGACGTCATATTGGGTGACGTTAACATTAACGTCTAAAAGAAAAACTGACATTACTTAACGTCGAATTATGGGTGACTGACGTTCCTTAATGTCAGTTCGATCCCTACTCGACGTTCAACTCAGGCCATCTGGATGAGAAAAACTGCTGAAATTGACATTTGTCCTTGGACAGACAGGCGTCAAAGGACGTCGGGCAGTGCTATAGCCGATGTCCTTTAATGTCTGTCAGTGCAAGGACAGACATCAATTTCAACAGTTTTTTTTTTAAGTTTTGTTGTATTTACAAATTCTCACATATGAAAAACAGAAAAGTTCCAGAACAGTTCACATTATATTCCAGCAACGTGGTAATTTTAACTAATAAATGTAAAGTTGTCCAAACTTTTACAATTACCACAAAACTAAAAGTTTCATCAAGAAATTGTTCAAAAACATTTTTAAAATAAAATTCTAATGTTGTTCAATGGCCTAACTTCATTATTCCAATAAATATACTGCCCACTCTTGTCTTAGTGTATGGATAGTATCATCTGATAGAAGTGATGGATTCTTGAAGTGATTGATTGTTCTTATGACATAATATCCACATTCCCATGAATCTTCTTGCTTGTTACACTAAAGATGACAAAGAAAATAATCACATCAAGTTCATAAGTTGACATGCGGAAATTAATAACTTGATAAATGAATGAGTTACAACCTTTGGGTATAATACTTTAATCTGTTGTGCTTTGGGCTTACCCATAACTCTAATGAAATTTTGGAATCATAAAATATAGGTTAGTTTTAATATAACTAAATACATGATATTAAAAAAAAGGGTAATATATACTCTTGTAACATATTTTTCAAAGCATTTTCAAATTGTCCGATCGAACAATTCAAGATTTAATACAAACGATTAAAAATTTAATCATTTGTACTAGATCTCAAACGGGAACTAAGGTAAAATTATTTTAAAATGCAACCCATCTAATAATAATTCTAAATTTTATTCAAAATTTATCAAAAATCATAATTTTTCTAATAAAAAAAAGTCAACAAATATAAAAATTAAAAGCATACATGAACTAGAGGAAAATGAAAAACTAACCTCTTGTAACAAAAACAACGATGTAGATAGAGGAGTGTGGGCTGCCGGCAAACAAAACTTTACGGTTCAAAGGGGAAGAAAACCCTACATTTATGTGAAATGGAGACCAAAACGAAATCCAATAAGTTCAAAATGCTTAAATTAGTGCACAAAACAAAACCCAACAAGTTTCATGGTGGAAAACTCACCTGCGGAGGTTGTGCTGGCTAGCGGAATGCGGAGGAGAGCTCACGGGGAAGAGGAACAATGGTTCAAAGGGGAAGAAAACCCTGCATTTATGTGAAGTGGAGACCAAAACGAAATCCAATCGGTTCAAAATGCTTAAATTAGTGCACAAATCAAAACCCAACAAGTTTCATGGTTGAAAACTCACCTGCAGAGGTCGCGCTGGCCGACGAAATGTGGAGGAGAGCTCACGAAGAAGAGGAATAGTGGCGTTTGTGTGTTGTAGATATGAAATTTAAGGCGCGGGAAGTCGGTTATGCATATACCTGACGTTTTGGTTGGTAGCTTGTGTAGGGCTTCAAGGGCTTTGAAGTATGAATCAAATACAAGTCACTTATGTTAGTTTTGAAATGGTTGAAAAGCCAAGAAGGTGGGGTTGAATTGGCTAGTTAAAAATTTAGGCTATCTTTGCAAACTAAAAACCACCTTTGATTGAATCAAATAGATCACCAAGTTAGGATGCAAACAGTATTGAACTATACACTTTCAATCGATCAAAAACAGAGTTAACAGATTGATTTTACTAAACAGATTCTGTTCTGGTATAATCAATCGATTGAAACTGAAAAACAGTCGACTGAAATACTGGGAAAAATGCA
>Ga0214542_1006017_pt1 | contig 22519 bp, 22 predicted proteins | sample CNSS1metaG_FD_160096 | JGI IMG/M metagenome (GOLD analysis project Ga0214542, IMG submission 160096) | Root nodule microbial communities from cowpea collected in UCLA plant growth center, Los Angeles, California, USA - CNSS1 | ecosystem: Host-associated > Plants > Roots > Nodule | place: USA...
GAGCACACATGGCTAACCTTCTCCTTCATCTCCTCTAGCCACCTTCCATACCATAGCTCCACTTCTACTCTTCATCTTCACCAAAAACCTCCATTGCCTAGAGCTCTTCTTGCTCTTATCTTCATTTTCGCTGCATTTCTTCTTCTTTTTGGTGTCTAGAACCATCCAAGCCTTTGGTGCATCCATCCTCTTGGTTTGGCTAAGGTTTTTGGTTCATACTTGTCTCTTGTTTCAATTTTCGTTTTGTCTCTCTTCTCCACTATTTTCTTCACTTTTGCTGCTATTTTTTTTCATGTTTTTGTTGCTCTCCACCGTTTGACATTGAGACTACATGAATCTCCATTGATTCATCTTGTAGTACTCCTTGCTTCATTGGTGCAAATCTGTTTTAGGTTCCATTTTCGTTTTTCCAGCACTTGTTCTTTGGTTCTTGAGTTTCCTGCATTTTTATTCGGTGAATTCAGTTCTTCTTTGCATTTTATCATTCTAGTTATGTTTAAGTCATGTTCTATGCTTTGTTTGTGCTTTAATTCATCTTTTCCACCGTTTAATTTCATTGCTTACTGATTTGATTGAATTCAAGGAAGTGTGTGGATGTTTAAGGCCTGAATCCTCACTATTTTTCATCCTTTTCACCTATTGGATTGTGCTTTTGTGTGTCTAAGATGTTCTTCTATGATTCATGCTTGATTTCAGTTCATAATCAAGTTCTTTAGCTATGCTTTCCATAGAACATCTCCTCCAATTTTAGAGAGCAAATCTGCTCCAATTTTCTTCTGTTTTCTACCAAATCATTGCACGCACAGTCTCTGTTTTTGATTTTTTGTGAGTAACTCAGTGCACCAAAATTCAATCTGATTTTTTCCTCATTTAGTTAACATCTAGACGAAAAAAAAATAATCATTCAAAAATGTTGAGTACAAAAAAAATCAAAAATCATGCAAGTTGAGGCTCAAATTTCCGTTTTCTGGCACTACAGTTTCCAAAAATTCATTGTTCCATTGCTGTTTTGTGCGTGTTTGTGTGTTTTTAGTGCTTGTTTTCACATGAATTTTGGCTTGAGTTTGTACTCTATATTGCTTCATTATTGATTTGCTTTGGAAGTCAATTCATCACTTCATTTGGTACTGCTTTGCAATGAGTACTTCAGCCATATGATTGAGCACTTTTGTTTTGCTGTTTTTGCTGTTTTCATCTATTCTAGTGCCTTTCTAGGTTCCTTTTGTGGTGCTTGTTTTTATTTTCCAGCCTTTAATTTTTTGCTTGTCACTTCTTGAACCTCCTTCTAGTCATGTTTCATTTCAATTCTCTTTTGGTTTAGCATTTCTAATTAGCTTTTCTTGCTTTCTCCTTTGTTTGGGTTCATCTACTTGTCTCTCGGTTTTGGTTGATTAATGATGCTATGGAGTTTAGAATGGTTTGTATGATATGGTAGCATCTTAGGTGGTGGATATTGAAGTAGAATTTTAGCTTGTGTGTTTTCTATATGATTGCCTTCTCCTCACCTTTGAGAGTTTCAGAGTTTTGAGCCTATTCATTTGAGAGAGTTTAGGATTTAGGGTCTAGGGTTGTGGTGGTTGTGGCGGTGGTAGTGGTGGTGACCGTGGTGGTGGCTTCCGTGGGTGTGGTGGCCATGGTGGTGGTGTGGTGGTGGTGGTTGTGGAAGTGGTTGTTTTGGTGGTCTTGGTCGTGGTCGTGGTGGTAGTGGTGGTGACTGTGGTGGTCGTTATCGTAGTTGTGGTGGTGATGGTGGTTGTAGTGGCGACGATGGTGGTGGTGGCGATGGTGGTGCTGGTGGTGGTGATGGTGGTTGATGAGGCCATTGGTGCCGTTGATTGGCAGGAAATAGACTTTGTTCGATAGAGTCGGCCTCCGGCAGCCGTTCGTTCGGTGGAAACGACTGGAAAACGTAGCGGAAGATCGGATTGGAAGTTAACGCTCAATTCTCTCAAGCTTCTCACTAGAATGGTATACCCGACGAGGTGAAACCTAATCTAGGGTTTAGGGTTTGACAAGAGATTAAAGGTGGGAGTACTCTCAACCAAACTATCATTCATCAAAGCTAACACTAATACAGAGGTGGGCTTGCCTTTATAGACGAAGAAGGCAGCCATTAACAAAAAGCAAACAAAAGCAAAAGATTGAATGTCGTCTAACAATTTCCTAACGGCAAAGATGAAAACTGAAACACCCTAGGCTAAGATTCAGTTATTGACGGTGAATTAGAACTCTAGCCGAAGGTGTGAGATGCGTGTTTTGGACAGCTAGCAGAGGAGAGGTGGAACGCGGGTTGACACAAAGAAAACCCTAACAGGATGTTGAAGGTTGGCACGCACGAGACGAAGAATCCCTATCAATGTATGAGGAGAGAAAGTGGCCTGCACGTTTGCGTGAATGAACTGGGCTTCACATTTCAGGCCCAAGTATGTTGTTTGAAGAATTATGAGTTGCGTGACAGCTGGTAACTTGGCTGCAAGACAGAGGGGTTGCTGAAAGCATTTGGTGCGGGCAACGTGATTTAGAGAGAAAAGAAAGACGCATAATTTTGGAAGAAATTGGACGCGTGTTGAAGAATTGGGCTCGGCCCAATAAAGATGATGCAATAAAGAAGATCAAGTGTTGGCTTCCAGGAGGTGTGTGGATGGACATCAGATGCGTGAGTAGAATGGGCCCACTAGGCATGATGTCACTGTAGCAAAAATTGGTGTGCTGGAAGCATGGATACAAATTGGGCCGCAGGCCCAATGCCAAATATGTCATTGGCTGCATTTACAAAAACAAACCAATTAGAACAAATTTATTTAATTAAAATTAAAGAAAAATAAAAGAAACTAAAAAGAAATGGGCCTACGCGTTGGTCCAATGCTATAAGCCTTATTGGGATCACATCATCCCCTCCCCCTTGAAGAGGATCTGTCGTCAGATCTAAAGGGTTATTAAAGGCTCACAGCAACCAAAATAATAGTACCACCAGGATCAAAAACAAATCTGCAATAGTCATCAAATAAAATAGAATTAAAATCATAAAGACCATGCAGTAAAATTGGATGGAAAATATATGAAAATGGGCCTTTAAAGATTGAAAAAGATGGTATTAAGCCCACTTCACAGAAGAAATGTTTCACACTTTGACTAAGATGATTTTTGAAAAGAATTTTAATATCAAAGTGTGTTTTGGCAAAACAAGTTGAGGAGGATGAAATAAAGAAATGAGATGGAGAACAAAAATTTTGAAAAGAAAACAAAACAAAAGATTTAATGGAAAAGTGAGTAGAGGTTAAAGATGGGAAAATGCCCCTTTGAAAATGGGATCTTCATGTAAGGAATTTGTGAAGAATTGATCACCAAATCCCTAACACAGAGTTCTGTTCACTCTTTTGAAATACACTTTAACTCTACCACTTGTGATTGTTTTGCAAGATTACTCTCATGTTTTATTTTCTCTCTTTCCTCTAATTCTTTTCTATCATTCTCTTCTTTTGCTTTTCTTAGACTCTCCTCTTTAGCCTTTTCTTCTTCCTCTCTTTTTTTCTTCTTGTTTATCTCTTTTTCCTCTTGTTCTCTTTTAGCACAAAGCTTCTCAAACACTTCTTTTTCTCTCTTCTTTTCAAATTCTCGAAGCTTTTGATGTTTAGCGTGCTCTCTCTTGTACCTTTCTCTCTTTCTTTGTTCATTCAAGAGCAAGTCTAAATTGTGCTTGAAATCTTTTTCTAGTCTAGAAAACTTATCAATGTTTTGGATGAATGCATCCCCAATGTCAATAAATTCTTCTATCCTAACTTGTTGTGCTTCAGTGATCCTAAATGAAGGGGGTATGAAATGTTTCCACATGCATGTTTTTAATTCATAAAATGTATTGATGCATGATATTCTCCCTTTTTTCGCTAGATATTGCCTCTCTTGCCACCAATCAAATGCACGTCCTACAAATCTAGATGTAACATGCCTAAGAATGTCTATATGACTATATTTACTAAACATTGGTTGCACCAACTTCTCAGTATCCCACATCCAATCTTTAAATGATATTGGTCCTATATCTTCCCCAAAGAATGGAATGTCACTATTAATGGTATGATGCAACTCATGACTACTATGTCTACCTAAATGCACATTATTACTCCTATCTACATGCATACGGCTAGAAGAAGAAAAACTCATTTTAAAACACTTTTGACAAAAACAATTTTTCACAAAGTTGATGAATTTCTAAAGAGAAAGTAGTGGAAAAGAATTCTAGAGATACTCCCAGGAAAGGGAGGTGAGTCACATGGACAAGCTTAGGAACCAAGCCTTTCCTAACCAGAGATCTCTAAAATGCTTTCACAGAATTTCTCAATAAAAATACAAATGAAACAGATGGCGAAAAACATATTGACAAAGTGTGTGAAAAGAGTGAAAACTTAAAGACCAAAAGAAGGTCAACTAGGTGTAAATCAAATGGCACCTAAAACAGAAATGGCAAACACACAAAACCTGGGCATTAAAACATAAAACAGAAAACATAAAGGCGAAAAACTTAAACTAGACGAAAAAAATCCTAAGTGAAAATTCAAGTGGCCTTTAGAACCCCTTGAACCTCACACTAAACACTTAAACTATTACAAACTTGCTAAGGATGGGATTACGCTAAAGCATTTTCCCACCTAAGCCAAATAAAAGGAAAACACTGAAATCGGAAAAGAAAAAAAAAATTACACAAAATCCCGTGACATGAAAACAGAAATGACAAAAATAAAAGAAAGCTATGCTATGTCTCTCTCTCGGCCAGCCTCCAAATAAGTCTCCCTCAAATGGCTTCCACTTTTAGGGTCTCAAGTCCCAGCTCACTCCTATGAATCTCTCGTGATGCACTCCATCCAACTTCATGTGGTGCGCTCAAGTCCCACTCACTCCTGTGTTCCCTCGACAGTTTACCTCCCAACAGGTTTACTCACAAGTCCACCTTCAAGAAGAGGTTTTACCTACAAAGATTTCCAAAACAGTGAGTTGAAAGTAAAGTGAACCAAGAGCATGCACAATCGTCCACATAAGAATAACAAAGCAGAAAGCAATAAAAGCTCAAATGGAAGAAGTGGACAACATCAAGTGAAAGATTAAATGACAAACTGAATGGAATAATCCAAGAAGACAAGCAAGAAACAAGTTAAGAATTAAAGGTGGCACACAAAAGAATCCTAAGGAATGTGTCTAGAATAAGATGAATAAAACCAAACTTAAACAAAGACTCAAAACAAATTGAATCAAGAATAGAACATATGAAAACATAGTTGACATGGAAAGTGACACATACTGTTGTGAATTAACCTCGTTTCTTTCTTTCTTTCTGTTTTGAACTCAAAGTAGTTGATTCAGTAATCAATTTCTATTTTTCCAGATGTTTCAGGTATCACTTTTGTTCACTGATTCTTGTTTTTCAGTCCAAGGTCACGTGGGATACGCTTTCTTTCACAAAAATTTCACAACAATATATCCCAAAGCAACTCAACCAGATACATATGACTATGGAAAGCAAATGATTCAACTCAAAAACACAATTTTAAAGAGACACACAAGGAAACAAAGAAACAAGGCACAACAGTGCAATTAGACTCAATAATAGGCAGCAAACTTTGAATCAATCAAAGACCAGTGCATCAACAAAAACCAAACTGGAATGAAGAGTTAAAACATGATAAAATAGAATGATCTGAAGATTCAACGTTGTATAATAGATACAAACTGATGCAGATTCAAGATAATGAATATGGCCAAAATCAGTAATGCACCAAGAAGCAACATTCAACATAAAACAAAACTGCATCACTGCAATGCATTTGAATCTTATTTTAATCAATACTCAACAAAGAAACAACAAAGAGAGTCACGGCTAGTGCAGGGGACTAGCAGAATGAGGCATCACATTTTACAGAAATTGTGCCATAGACAAACTGCCATAGATGAGTCAACAGGAATAAAGTACCTTTAGCAAGCATAGATGCACATGGACAACATAATAGTTCTGCCTAACATATACAACCAAAGCAAACATGATAGACTTGATCTGTGCACACAGATTTCAACCAGATTAATAAAATTGTTGCATAATCTATGCAAGTATATCAAATTGCAATTAGATGATAAGAGACACACTCTAAGCTAATCACAGATTAACAAAATGTGATTAAGCATACACACCATTGAAAATAGATGCAGTTATAATTTAGATTCAGATGGCCACAAGAATTCATCAGATCAACACAGAACATGCATTGAAAACACTGAAAAACTATTAGAAAACAGATTCTGTCAAAATAGATGAAGCTAGCAGCACTCAACTCAATCAAGAATATTAATCCAGAGGCAAATATTTGGAACAGAACGAAAATTGAAGCATCTGTGAAGGCATAGAATACTGCAGTAAACAAGGTACTAAACATGCCTATGTTTTGAGCTAAACCAAAACCTCAGCATAACTCTGAACATAATCAGCTTGTACTAACTGAGATAGTGTTTGGCAACAACAATCATTGGCCAGAAATGGAAATGTGGAAACAACACAGAAACAACAACAAAAAGACAGCAGCAACATGAATTAATTGGCTGCGTTGGCCTAATGCTATAAGCCTTATTGGGATCACATCAATAATGCTAAGTTGTTTTGATCCGAGTTGTGATGTGTTATTGTAGGGCATATGGCGCAGTCTGGAAAGAAGAATCTGGCGCTCTTTCAAACGTTGAGGAAAGAAATGGTCGCTAAGGACAAGGCGGCTCGGAAGACTGATGTTCCCAACTTACAAGAATCGGTGGTGGAGGTGCACGTGCACGACGGGACAAAAAGGAAGGCTGAGCTTCCGCCTTGACCTGGAAAGGGAAAAGATGTGAAGAAAGTAAAGGCGACCCTGCTTGGAACGGGGTCGACTAGTGGAGAGAAGGGGCTGGAAGCTAGGTTGATCGAGCTGTCGGAGATATCCGTGAGGAAGGACATTTCAATTACCCTCCCAGATACAATCGTCAATTCTATTGACAACATGGATGCGGAGCACATTGTGAGAAGAATGGTCGAATTTGGAAGCAAGGCCTTAGTCTTGAGCCGGCGTGTGGGGTCGCTTTATAGGAGGGAAGTGAAGGAGGGTTGCCAGGAGAAGGTGGAGGAGTTGTAGGGGAAGATGGATAAGCTGGAGGAGGAAAAGGCTGCATTGGAGAAGGCAAAGGAAGGTTGGGAAGCGGAGAGGAAAAGGTTGGCAACATGGAGGGTTCGTTGCTTGGACTCTGAGGAAAAGTTGAATAAACGTATAGGGGAATTAGAAGAGGACTACGATGATTTGAAGGACAAGTATGATGGAGCTGTTGGTGAGCTTGATGATTTGAAGAACAACATCATACAGGAGCACATCAATGGTTTTGAGAAGGGATTGCGGCAGACGGCTTTTTTCCATCAAGATGTGGACATAACAGATTCGAGGTTTGATGTAAATAAGGATGTTATTGACGGAAAGTTGGTCCAGGAGGATGAGGAGAGTGGGAAAGAGGAGGCGCAGGAGAAGGTGGTAGAGGACGAGAAAAAGGCGGGCGATGCCGAGGAGGTAGCAGCTGATGCAGCAGAATAGGATTTCAGTTTTAATTGATTCGAGAATATTATGAGCCTATGTCTGTAATATTTGGTACATTTTGTTACATTGGTACATTCTTGCACTTATGTTTAAATGCAATTAAGGTTCTGTATGTTATTGTGTATGTCGGTTTTTGATTATATGTGGTGTATGTGTGACGCAATCGATTGTATGTTAAGGGTGTTCGACCCAGTCCGCTTACTTGGGGTAAGGGTGGGGAACTTAAACGAATTAAGCATGAGATAAGGGTGTTCGACCCAAGCCGCTTACTTGTGGTAAGGGTGGGGAACTTAAACGAATTAAGCATGAGATAAGGGTGTTTGACCCAGGCCGCTTACTTGGGGTAAGGGTGGGGAACTTAAACGAATTAAGCACAAGTTAAGGGTGTTCGACCCAAGCCGCTTACTTGGGGTAAGGGTGGGGAACTTAAACGAATTAAGCACGAGTTAAGGGTGTTCGACCCAGGCCGCTTACTTAGGGTAAGGGTGGGGAACTTAAACGAATTAAGAACGAGTTAATCGTGTTTGACCCAGGCCGCTTACTTGGGGTAAGGGTGGAGAACTTAAACGAATTAAGCACGAGTTAAGGGTGTTCGACCCAGGCCGCTTACTTGGGGTAAGGGTGGGGAACTTAAACGAATTAAGCATGAGATAAGGGTGTTCGACCCAGACCGCTTACTTGGGGTAAGGGTGGGGAACTTATACGAATTAAAAGGAAAAACACGTAGAAAGTCATAAAGTAGGGAACCCTTTTTTTTATTTATTGAATAGGGGTGCCTCGTTAAAATCTCCTTGGCCAAAACCCTCCTTAGGGAAAAAAGACCAAGTGAGGAAAAAGAGTACACCCGGGGTTACAAGTATTGGTTCGATTACAATACACATTTAACTGAAGTAGAACTTGAGGTGGGATACATTCCAAGTGTTGGGAATCTCTTCCCCAGATAATTGTTCTAGGCGATAAGCTCCTCCTCATGCATCTTCTCGTATGTGGTACGGGCCGTCCCAATTGGCGGAGAACTTGCCATCCTTCTTTCTAGCACTGTTGGCCATTCTCCATACTAGGTCCCCGATGACGAATGATCGTGGATGTAGTTTTGCATTATATTTCCTGGTAGCTCGCTGTTTTGTAGCTAAATTGCGTATCTGGGTTTTTTCTCTGAGTTCGGGTAGAAGGTCAAGATGTAAGGCCATGTTTTGGTGGTTCTGGGTTGGGTCGTATAGTTCTCGGCACAGGGATGGTTCGCCAATTTCTACTGGTATCATGGCGTCTGCGCCGTAGACTAGGCTGAATGAGGATTCATTTATTGATGATTGGCGGGTGCATCTGTAAGCCCATAGTACTTCTATTAACTCTTCGGGCCATCGGCCTTTGGCGGTATCCAATCTCTTGCGAAGCTCTACGAGGATGACTTTATTTACCGCCTCCGCTTGCCCATTGGTTTGTGGATGTTCTACAAAACTTGTGATGTGCTTGATGCCTAGGCCAGTATAGAATTTGGCTAACTCCTTGTCAATAAATTGTCGGCCATTGTCTGTGATGATGGTATGTGGTACGCCATATCTACATATAATATCTTTCCACACAAATTGTTGGACTTGCTGGTCCGTGATGGTAGTTAGGGGCTTGGCTTCGATCCATTTAGTGAAACAATCGACGGCTACAATTAGAAATTTTACCTGCCCCTTGCCGGGTGAAAAGGGGCCAAGGATGTCCATTCCCCATTTAGCGAATGGCCTTGGGGACAATATATGGTGTAGTTGTTCTTGTTTCTGGTGAATAAGGTTGCCATGTTTCTGACATGGCTTGCATTTCCTGACATGATCCTGGCAGTCTGCTTCTATGGTCAGCCAGAAGTATCCGGCTCTGAGGACTCTGGTAGCCATGGTGCATGCACCGAAATGGTAACCACAAATTCCTTCGTGTAGCTCTTTGATGATATATTGGGCTTGCTCTACTGTGACACACTTAAGTAGGGGTTGGCCATATCTGCGCTTGTAGAGGTCGTCTCCTATCATGGTGTATCTGACAGCCTTAGCCAGCCAAGTTTTGTCCGCGTCGAGGGGGGGTTGCTAGTTTTGAGGGGTTGGTCTAGTTTTGGCTTTGGGAGGGGGTGACGTTGTTGGCTGGGGTGTAGGTTAAATTTAGGCAAGTGTGTGTGATGGAAGGTGTGGATAGTGTTTACTGTAGTAAGGATCAATTATGGTTTTTGAGCTTGGTGCTGGCTAATTTGGAAAGGATGTCAGCCCTGACGTTGTCGGTTCTTGGGATGTGTTCGATGCGGACTTGTTCGAAGGCGGATTGAATAACTGCACGGACCAGATGGTAATATTGTAGAAGGATGGGGTCTTTAATCTGAAACTCGTCATTTAGATGACCTACAGTGAGTTTGGAGTCAGTTTTGCACGTTAACTTCTTGACGCCTACTTCACGGGCTAGGGAAAGGCCGGCGAGGATGGCTTCGTATTCGGCTTGGTTATTTGACGTTTTGAAAGCAAAGTGAAGGGATTTTTCGATGAGGATGACGTTGGGGCCTTTTAAGACGATGTCGGCGCCGACACCCCTTGGATTTGAGGAACCATCTACATGAAGTGTCCACTGGTCCTCAATGGGTGTTTGTTGTAGGTCGTTAACGAAGTCTAAAAGACACTAGGCTTTGATGGGGCCGTGGGGTTCATAGCGGATGTTGAATTCTGACAGTTCAACGGCCCATGATGACATGCGTCCGGCTAGATCTGGTTTTTGTAATATTTTTTGGATTGGGTAGTCGGTCTTAACGGTTATGATATGGTTTTGGAAATATGGGCGGAGGCGGCGTGCCGCGTGGACAAAAGATAGGGCCAGTTTTTCTACCATCTGATATTTGGTTTCAGGATCTTGCAGTGTTCTGCTCACAAAATACACAGGATGTTGTGTGCCTTCTATTTCTTGAACAAGCGCGGCGCTGACGGTATAGTCGGTGGCCGTGATGTATACCAGCAGGGGTTGGCTGGTGTCCGGCTTGTGGAGGATAAGTGGGGAGGTTAAGGTTGTTTTGAGTTTTTGGAAGATTTGTTCACAATCATCAGTCCACGTGAACCGGATGGATTTCTTTAGGAGTTGGATTATGGGTTGGGTTTGTTCGGCTAGTTTGGGTAGGAAGCGAGAGATAGCTGTTAGATGGTCGATGCGACGTTGGACCTCCTTAACAGTAGTGGGGCTGCGCATTTCGATGATAGCCTTGCATTTTTCAGGGTTAGCCTCTATGCCGCGTTGGGTTAACATAAAACCAAGGAATTTGCCCGATCAACGCCGAATACGCATTTGTCGGGATCGAGGCGAAGGTTATATTGGCGCAACGCGGAGAACACTACTGATAGGTCTTCATCATGTTTGTGATGACTTGGGGACTTGACAACCATGTCATCGACGTATACTTCGACATAGTGCCCTGTTAGGTGGCTAAACACTTTGTCCATTAGTCGTTGGTAAGTTGCCCCCGCGTTTTTAAGGCCAAAAGGCATGACCCTATAGAAGTAATTGGCATCGTCCGTGATGAAGGCGGTTTTGTGCATATCTGCTACGGCCATGGGGATTTGGTTATACCCCGAATATGCATCCAAAAAGCTAAGCACCTTGTTTCCTGCCGCGTTGTCGACAAGTTGATCAATGTTGGGTAAGGGGCAGGCGTCGCGAGGGCAAGCCTTGTTCAGGTCCATGTAGTCTACGCACATTCGCCATTTGCCATTGGCTTTCTTCACCAAGACAACGTTAGAAAGCCAAGTGGTGTATTGAGCTTCTTCTATAAATCCTGCGCTCAGTAGCTTGTCGGCTTCGACCTTGGCCGCTTGTCGACGTTCTTCACCAAGCTTACGTTTTTTCTAGGATACGTAGCGGGTTTCTTTATATATGGATAGTTTGTGGGATGCCACCTGGGGGTCTACTCCAGGGAGGTCGGCGACCGACCAGGCGAAAAGATTTGTGTTGTTGATAAGGATAGGTGTGATGGTGGCACGCTCGTCAGAGTTTAAACCGGTGCCTAGGTTAATAGAGTGACCATTGGGAAGCTCTAGAGGAGTGGTGTCCTTAACTGGTTCGAGGCGGACATCCCGGCCTATTCTGGGGTCAAGGTCCTCGCCGGATAGGGCTATGCTGGAACCAGGGGGTCGTTCGATATGGTTGGTTTGTTGGATTGGGAGTTGTGGTCGAAGCTTGCCATGTAGCATTCGCGTGCCAACCGCTGGTCGCAGTGTATGGTGAGGATATCGCTGGATGGGGCAGGGAATTTCATGGCCAAGTGAGGGGTGGAGACGACTGCGCCAAGGGTATTGAGGGAAGGACGGCCCATGAGGATGTTGTAAGATGTTGGCGCATCGACGATAAGGAAGCAGATTGGGATGGTTTTGGTCTGGGTTCCATCCTGAAAGACGGTGTGAAGGTCTATGTAATCCCGGGTGGATACCTGTTCGCCGGAAAAGTCGTATATTGGCTCGTCATATGGGACCATGGCGGTGTCAAGAAGTTGGAGTTTTTGGTAAGTGGCCCAGTAAAGGATATCAACAGAGCTGCCCTGATCAACAAGGACTTTCTTAACAGCATAATTCTCGATTTCGACAGTGATGACCATGGGGTCATCTTGTTGGTGGTCAAGGCCGTGGAAGTCATCATCTGTGAATACAATAGGAGGCATACGGCGTTTGTGTTGGGAATGGGTGATGTGGTTGATGGATTGTATAAGGCGGAGGTGTCTTTTTCTGGCAGAAGAGGTGGAGCCTCTGCTTGCGAAGCCACTAGAGTTTGTGTTAATGGTGCCTCGTAAGGGGGGTCGACAGGGGTGATGTTGGTGCGGGCGGGCTCTGGTTATTGATTGTTGGGTTGGGCGGGGTGGCTGTTGTGATGGGAGTCATTTGGTGGGCGTCTGTGGTCAGGTCGCGGAGGGTGACAGGATCGAGAGGAGGAGGAATGGTCGTCTCTACGGCTGAAGCGGTGAAAGTGGCTAGCACGGACCAGTTCTTCTATTTTATCCTGGAGTGCTTTGCATTCTTCTTTAGTGTGGCCATGGTTGCGGTGGTAACGGCAATATTTGGTCATGTCGGGGTTGGGGGGTGTGGTTGTCTTGCGTGGTGGAGGGATTAGATCGGCTTTGAGGGCTTCGTCCAGAATGTGGGAACGGGCTACGGTAAGGGGGGCGTATCTAGTGAAGCGAGGTTGGTGGGGTTCGCGTGGGCGGGTATCAAGGCGTGGGTTAGGTTGTGCGGTGGGGTTGGCGGTGGTGGCTGCGTAGTCGTTGCAGAATTTGGTGTGAAGTGTTTGCATTTCCTCCATGCGGACATAGTCGGCTGCACGCAACTTGAGTTCGTGCATGGAGGCAGGTGGGTGGAGATAGACGTTGTTGGCGAAGGGGCCGGGTTGTAGGGTAAGAGTCATGCACTGGAGAATCATCTCCTGGTTGAGGTGTGGTGTACGAAGGGCGGCTTTACTGAAGCGATCGATGAACGCTCTGAGTGGTTCGTTAGGTTCTTGTCTGATGCCCAAGAGGGATATGGTGGTGGTTTGATGGGGACGGCTGCCGGCGAAGTGGGTGGAAAACATGTGGGAGAGGATGTTGAAACTGTCGATTGAGTAGGGCGGAAGAGTTGTGAACCATTCTAGGGCAGGGCCTTTGAGGGTGGTGGGGAAAGCTTTGCAAAAGATTGCGTCTTGGGATGTGTACAAGGCAACATGGGTGATGTAGACTTTAAGGTGCTCGTCAGGGTCGGTTTCGCCAGTATAGCGATCCAGGGTGAAAGGTTCCTACTGGGCTGGGAGAGGGGTGTTGGCGATAAAGTCCGTGAATGGCTGACGGCGTCTGGGCTGGTGAGGAGGGAGCATGTGAGGTGGAACGGGGTGGTTGATCATAGCGGGAAAGGTGGAGGTGATGTTGTGAGGGGGAATGTGGGTTATGGGAAGGTATTGTGGGTTATAGGGTGGAATATGTGTGTTGTGTAGGGTGGTGGGTATGTTGTAGGAGATCTGGGTGGTAGGAAGGGTGGCGGCGGGGGTTGGTGGTGCGGTAAGCCCCGGTTGACCAGATGGAAAGTGATGGGGATGGGTAGAGGTAATGGGTGTCTATTGGGTGGTGGTGAAGGTGTGAGGGGTGGGATTGTATTCACTTTCTTCCTCTGTAGGCTGGAAAGCGGGAGACTTCACAGCTTCGGAGGTTTCTTTGGCTTTTCCCTTCAGATTGGGATCAGCCTCGATCCTTCGCCTGAGACGAGAGTTTTCTTGCCTCAATGCCTCCATTTCTTCAGCACTGCATTTCTTCAAATCCGCGAGTTCTTGTTGCATCTTTGCTTGGCCGTCTAGGATGACGGCCAGATCAGGGGTGATGCTAGGAGGTGCAGAGGGACCAGCATCCGCTTGCTTGTTTACTCCAGCTTTGCTACGGGTGGAAACCATATTCAGAGAAAAACGGGTACTAAAGGTGTTTAGGGAAAAAATTATTATTTATATAAATGTTATGTTGATATTTGTTACTAAAAATGAGTTATAAAATTAAGTATTGAAATTTATATTAAAGTTAATGGTAAAAATCATGAATAACATATTTATAAGTCATTTTTAATAACAAATATAAATATAACATTTATATAAATTATAAATTTGGTCTTAATGGAAACACAATATTTCTCTATTTTGTAAAAAAATATTCAGACAAAATTGAAACAAATAAGTTGGGTACTAAATTGAAATCAGTAAACATATATGTGTACTAAATTGAAACAAATAAACACATGTGGAGACTAAGTTGAAATGGAGACAATGACACTTGTCAGGTACCTTGCCACGTGGCGATACCTTGCCACGTGTCACATGAAGGATTTGACACGTGACAATTTAAAAAAAAATTAAAAAAAATTAAATAATCCAGAGGCTGACACATGGCAAGGTAGTTAACGCCATTTGTGAAGACTTAACGGAGGGTACTACATTGATGCAATAATCAAAATTGGGTATTAAATTGAGACAAAGTTCCAAGTGGGTACCATTTTGAAATTTTCGAACCAAAATGGGTATGATCCGAGTAATTAAGCCTAAATAATAATAATAATAATAATAATAATAATGATAATTATAGTAATTGTGCCACATTTAGGAGAAAACTCTAAACATCTCGGCAAGTCATATAAAAAAGAAGAAGAATCATAATAATCATAGTAGTGATTGAGTCACATAGATTACTCAATACAATTGAAACCACAAGCATACCTATATCCTATTTAAAATCACATACAATAAACATCAAGAGGTTAAACGATAACATAATTTTGGTTCAGGAGAAAGCTTTCATGCATCAATATATAATGCAATTGCATACAATATCATTCAAAAAAGAAATGGCAGCTCCCCTAACCTGGTTTCCTTAGCTTATTTGGAATTGTTGTGAGTTCTCCCTTGATCATCAATGATCTTCCTTTGACTCTCTCAATGCAGCTCCTTTCCTCACTCAAACCTCACAAAACTCTTAGTTTTCACACTCTGTTTTCTAAGCACAATGACAACCTTGAAAAACCCTTCTTCTAACCTAGAATTGGCCTTGTAATGGTGCCTTAATGCTAGGTTAATAATAAAAAACGAAAATGAGGCTTAATGGTAATGTTAATTACCATTCAATGGTTCATTATAGTCTATTTTTCAGCCCCTTTGGCTGCTCCTTAGCCAGCTAGGGTCTCCATGCCTTTTCACCTTCAAGCTAAAGGAAATTTTTGGCAAAAAGAAAATTTAATTTGGGTTCACCCTTAACTAAGCCAATGTCATCCTAATGCACAACCACTCAACTAATTCATGTTTCGTGATGATTAATATAATTCTATGATTATATTATCACTCAACATGATCAAGCATATTATTAAAAATAATAATAAATCAAATAACACACAATTGACATACATAACACTCGAACCCAAGTCCTCTCACACAATTAAGTACTCTCAACCACTTGAGCTAGTACTTTTCCATGTCACGTCAATCAATATTAAAAGCCATAAAGGCTCCAACTACCCGCATTTATTAATTAATTATTTAATTAATAATTAATTTTCTCAGATCTTACAGTTGGCAGTTGGACCTCCCGAGATATGCGGGAGTTATTAAGAGAGATAGAAGGAAAAGATAGGTCATGACTAGAAGATAGGTGTGACAGTTCCCCAACCGTTTGGAAGGGAGAGACTATAAGAAAGTGTCAAAGGCTCACTAAAAAAAAGGCATCTTTTTGATTTGGACTGGAAAGTGAGAGAGATTCTAAGTTGTACTTCTGACTAAGAAGTGTATTTATTATAAAAGACATTTGTTTTTGTTATTGGTCAGGTCATCTCGGCTACCCAAATCAGAATAATAATGTTTTAGTGAAGTAATTACGCAACTGCTTGTTTTACATGGAATAATCTATATATTCTATATTTGTGTGGTTAAAGTGCAGGTTATGCTTTTTATTATAAAGGTGTTAATGGTTTAAGGTATATAATATGTAAACTTGTATGAATATTATTTATGAGATGTGTTTTTTAAGTTTCTTTACGTATAGGTATGAAAGTTAAGTCTTTTAGTCGTATCAAAAATATTAGTAAGACGTGGATGTATGGACCTTTGCATATGAGAGTGGTGTAATATATACATATTATTAGTTCTTTAATAAGAAAACAAAATTGTGGTGGTTTTGGTATTATATGCATATAAAAGCTAAAAGGTTTTGATTTCATATTATTGTCATGAAACTTAACTTACGAGTATAAGGAAATATTTGATACACTATGGTGTTGTGATATTAGGTGGGATGATACATTATGGTGGTTTTGGTATGCAGCAGTGGCAATATATATATATATATATATATATATATATATATATATATATATATATATACACACACGTTATTTAAGCTTTTGAGGTTTTGCATTTACTATGAATCATTTTGCATGTAGGAAACTACAACATTTTTATTTCATTGAATAACATATTAGCTCATTAGTAGTTTTATCTTTTATAAAATTAATCTCAGTTGTTGTTTTATATTACCTATTAGCATGACTTATCTTTGGTCCAATTTAAGTGTTGGATGGTTTCCATTTGGAAAGGTATGTGTACTTATATGCGGTTTATGAACATGAGATATAAGAATGCGATTTTTTAGGCATATTAAATTGACAAAATATGCAATTTAATATTCTGAATATGTGATTGTGATAATTGGTGTGAAAAATGGGTTCTAAGTTGCCAAAACCAGTGAAATCTACTTTACTGGTGTAGTGCCTGGTGGTGTGGATTGAACCGCCCGACGATAGCTACAAACAGGAAGTCCCTGAAATGCATAGTGCCTGATAGTGAGCTGGGAACGTCAGGCGGTCAATAACACATTTTTGCCTAGTGTCGCTTAGGTAGAGCCAGGCGATGTGTAAGGACAATGTGTTGTTTTGTTCCGTGTTTCATATTTGAAATGTCGAACCTGGGGTAGGATATGCTTGACAGTATCATGAGCGGGTAGGTTCATGATTTGGTAATGGAACGCGTGATGAATATGAGCAAGGAGGTTCATATTAATGATACTCTCGGGTGAGGATACGAGAGGGGAGGTTCCGATGTTTTGTGCTCACAGTTGCTACGTGCGAGAGGTTTGTAGCTGGATGGATCACGAGTGTTGGACTACGGGCAGGGAAGTCCGTAAAGTTGGACTACGAGCGGGGAGGTTCGTAGAGTTGGACCACGAACGGATAGGTTCGTGGAAGCAATGGAATCCCTTATCCCAGGTTAAGTGTGTATTGATCTTGTATAGGCCAGGTTAACGATATTGAGAGTTTTACACGACTTATGGTAAAGGCTTTAGGTATATGACATGTTGAGACTCACTTATGAGTCGTGGCTCTTAATGGATTGTAAACACGTGGTGATCACAGGTTGTGGTCGGTGATGTTGGAAATCATGAGGGAGCATACGAGTTGTGGCTCTCATTGGCTAGCTCCACTTGAGTGTTAGTCATGGGTTGTGGTAGCTGATGTTAGGAATCTTGTGTGAGAATACAAATGGTGGGTTGTAGAGGTTGGATCACGAGTGGTAGCTCGTGGTAGCATGTGCCATCTTAAGGTCATTATCAAAGTGTGTAGAAATTGGATGAACATGGTGGAAGGCCATGATTTCTAAGGCATAATGAAAGGTTCTATGAAGGGGTTTTGGGATAAATTATTATGCATTGGGTGAGGGTTTAAAATTATTTATGAATATTTATATATATATTGAGCTCACCCTTTCTATGTGTGTTTGGCGATGATCGTGTAACTTGTTACACGGGAACAAATGATGTTTTAGGCGTTCTTGGTGATGCGTAGAGGCAAAGTGAGGGCTAACATGGGGATAGTTTTAATTAAGCTTGTTTTTCTTGTATTTCCTTTAAGAAGGATGTTTACACTTTGGAACTTGTAATACTTCAGTTTTAAATTGTGAATTTTGGAATTACGCGAGTTAATAAAGTTTTAAATTTCTCGAATTTTTGGGAAGAAGGTTTATTGATTGACATTTAATTATTATTTGTACTTTTATTTCTATTTAAATTAGTAATATCCAATTGTGATGCTACATCCAGAATACCTAATTCTATTATACGGTTGTTAAACCTATCACGAGCAAGTGGTTTAATAAACAAATTAGCTAGTTAATTATTTATTTTAACAAACTTAATTTCACAATCATCTTTTAGTACATGATCTCTAATGATGAAGGATTATCTTGTTCCTTTTTAAGCTTATTGAATATGGTGTGAGTTGATTAAGAAAGCTAAGTGAAATCCCCGCTGGACATTAAGATAGCAAGCTATCTAGATGTGAATGTTCCTTTCACAAAGCTCAAGAGAAGAAGATGATGGATTGATTCAAAATAAAAAGGAAATGGAAAGCACATAACCCATAGAAAACCAAGAACAATTAAAGGAAGAAGAAAACATAAAATGGAAAGGAAAGAAAATGGTAAAAATGTGAGAAACACGCCACTACAAGGCTAGGCTAGAAGCCATGACAACCTTGAAGATGAGTGGATGTGTGCCGCCACTTGCTATGCAAGATAAGGCTTAAAAGTATTCACTCCCAAGGGAGGAAACTCTCACAAATGGTTGAGACACAAGAGTGTTTTTACTTCAAAATGTTCAATCCTTTTACATGTCTAGGAGCACCCCTTATATAGAAGAGTTTAGGGGCCTCTAAGCAAATAAAAGATACCTAAGGATGTCTCTACAAAAATCTAACCCTAGCTTCTAGAAACTAGGTCAAATAAGGTTACAAAAATGAGAGACAAAAGAGCTAACTATGGTGTGTGCAAGGCTAATTTCGTTCTAGCACAAAAGGAGACAAAGAATGTGTCTCATATGTCTCCAAAAAGTGGCCAAAGTGTGCTAAAAACAAAGGAGACCAAAGGTACATAGGTACACTTGCTTCATGCCTTTTACTTTATGCTTTATGCCTTTGCTTTACTCTCTCCTCCACATCATTTATGCTCCCCAATCACCATGCGCCACCTAGCATTGGTTTCTTACTCCTAATTAACCTACAAAGCAAATAAACATAGATTAGCATGTTGGCTTAAGTCAAGTCAACTATAGTCAACAAGTCAAACCTAGTCAAAGTTCAACAAGTCAACTAAAGTTGATTCAACTAAGTCAACTTAAGGAATAAAAAATAACAAACACAAATGAAAGGGATGAAGGATTAGTGAACTTCCTTTCTAAACATGCTTAGTCTTCTTAAGCATGTGCCTTCATCCTTGGTTGGGGTCAATCCTTCATGAAGACATGGTGTAAGGAATGGGGGAAATTAGACAATAGTGAAAGAAGGAAGGTCTGGAGACATGTATTTGTACAAAACAAAAACACATGAGTGAATTTTAATTTGAATTTTACATTAAATTAAAATTAAAATTGGAAGATCATACATAATAAATAACATCATACGCATGCTCTGGTTTTGGTTTCACAAATTTAGAAAAAATCGGGAAAAGCAAAAGCACTTTTTTGACATGAGTAAAGATATTTACTAAAACCATACGTATACTGTGGTTTTGGTTAACCAAATGGAGTAAAAATTAGGAAAAGTGACTGCCAAACATATAAAGACCACAGAAGAAACCAAAAGCTCTTTTTCACATGGCTCAATGTTGTGCAAGAAAAGGAAAAATGGTAGAGAGCAGTACAAAAAGAAAACCTACAACAAAAAGGTTGAAAAATAATCGGAAAAAAGAAATAAAGATCTGATTTCAAATGAAGATGTCGTTTGAACATTTGAAAAAAAGGAAATTATGAAAACAACACAAAGAAGAAAAAGGAAAGAACTCACCTAATGGAAACAGTAACATAAATGTTGTAACGTAGATGAAAAAGGAAAGAACTGACCTGATGTTTGCATATCAATAGAGAAACATAAGATATAAAAAAACCTACATAAAATAAAATAAACATAAGGTTAAAAATCGTGGAAAGGTACGACAATTTAAAATTTTTTAAATAATATAAATAAGAAAATCGTTTCGAAAAAGATCACGTCAACAAACAATTAATTACAAAATAATTATTTAAATTTAACAAACAAATTATAGAGATTGTACAAAAATAATACCTATTAAGAGTGTATTTAGTAAAAGTATGTTGATTTTTATCGGTATAGAAAAAGTTATACAAAAAGATATAAGATATATGAAGAAGTGATTTTAATATTATTGACATATGATATTTACTATTATGCTACAATGTAAGTGTAGTGAAAAAGCAAATGATAGCATGGACATATTTTGTCTAATCTATTAATTCTGATATACAATCCCATCGAGAACTTTTGTTCTTACTTTGAACTTCTGAAGCATGAAAATTAGCATAGTAGCTGGCCATCTTTTTTGAATAAAATTGCTTCCTTTTTTTCGGAATTGCAACACTGCCTAATACAACAATGTCAACTTTGTTTGAAATCAACATATCTGAGTAATACAAGTAAAAAAAATACATAATTGAGTAAACCACCAAAATAACATATATAAAAAAAATTAACTGGATTTAAGTGATAACCTCTCTTCATCAGAAGTCAATTTTGTAATGAAGGGAAAGTAATAGCAACTATAAAAACTCCATAACAATGTAATCAGTGTTTAATGTATAACAACAATGACACATAAAAAAACAAAACATCAAAATAAAAATGTCATCACAAAATCTTTTTCGTCTCTTCATGAGAATTGAACTTTGCAACAATCTAAACTCCATAACAATGGAAGACATGTTTAATCAAAACATGTGAATCATCAAAACATGTAAATAATAGAATGTTGTACTGCAATATGCTTTAGAGTAAAACATAAGCTTGATACTCTAAAAAGAAACAACAGAGAATAAATGTAAGATTTATATGCTAAACAACCAATCCCACTTTAGGTTTGCTAGTTTTAATTTATTGTCTTGAATGCATATACAAATGAAGATAAATCCATTAATAGTGAAGCATTTCCTTCTACAATTAATAAGCACCTTTCTCAGGTAATAGAAACCAATAAAAGATTACACAAGCCACAAAACAATAATTTTCAAACAGTATTATGGTGCCAAGAAATCAACAAACACAAGTCATGCATGTGAAAACAAACTTATAATTATATCTTTGAATCAACAATACAACAATAACAAAAATCAATACAACATATTAAAGGCATTCCATTATCAATTTAATTCAACTATGGAATCTGCTTTTGAGTTTTATTACCTTTAAAATTTGGTTAGCATTATCAACTACTTCTTGGACTCTGCTTATCTCAATGCAATATTCAGAACTAATTCACATGATTTGCTTATTAGTTAAGTTGGCCACAGTTTCTGCAAGAAATTGTGAAAATGCAGGTCTTGGCCACAGAAATTATGAATGCATTTAAACAAAAATAAACCTGAAATCTTTGCATTTCTTGAAAGTTGAGGTCCAATCAGATCAAACTTCAACACACATTAAGAATAAAAGCTCAAATTACATCCTGGATGGAGAAAAGTAATTTTATCAAACATCATAATAATATTTAGAATATTTCTGTGATATGTTTTACACACAGAAAGAAAGAAGTGGTCGCTTACTTGTCATCAAAAACTAGAATCCGCAATCCTCGTCATGATAAAGGTATCTTCTTAGAGTATCTACCTCGGCCTTGCCTCCTGTAAAGACTTCTTGTATCTTATTCTTTGTTAGTGAAGGCATAAACCAAAAAAAAATCTACAAAAACAATGTTCACAAACAAAAAAAAACCAAAACCTGAGTTAGAAGAAACAAAAAAGAAATGTAAACAAAGCTGCAATCATTGAGATTCAGAAAAGAAAAATTTAGGGTTTCAAAATGAAAAGTGAAGAGATCAAAATAGAAAGTATGATTCGAAGAAGATATGAGAAAGAAATGGTAGGGTTTGAGGCGACAAAGAAGTGGAGAGGGTTTGAGTCGACAGAGACGTCGATAGGGTTTTAGGCAGTAGAGAGGTCGAAAGCGTTTGAGACGAAAGAGAGGTGGAAAGCGTTTGAGGCGGAAGAAAGGTCAAGAGCATTTGAGTCGGAAGAGAGGTGGAGAGCGTTTGAGGCGGAAGAGAGGTGGAGAGAGTTTGAGGCGGCAGAGAGGTGGATAGGGTTTGAGGCGGCAGAGAGATGGAGAGTGCGAAAGACAGGGTAGGGTTCGAGAGATGAAAAGTGAAGAGAGTTTTTGAAAAAAGTGAGAAAGAGTGGTTGAGAAGACACGTGTAAATATTTCTTTAAGAGGTAAAAAATTTTGAATTCTAAAATGAAAGAATGCCTTAGAAGATGACACGTGTAAAATTTTGCTTTTTGTGATCCTTTCAATTGTATTATATATATATATATATATATACACACACACATATATACACACACACACACACACACACACACACATATATATATATAT
>Ga0214542_1006018_pt1 | contig 22519 bp, 13 predicted proteins | sample CNSS1metaG_FD_160096 | JGI IMG/M metagenome (GOLD analysis project Ga0214542, IMG submission 160096) | Root nodule microbial communities from cowpea collected in UCLA plant growth center, Los Angeles, California, USA - CNSS1 | ecosystem: Host-associated > Plants > Roots > Nodule | place: USA...
TATATATATGTACCGCACCTAGCCAAACTCGACCAAACAAGTAAACAATACATATACCAGGGCAGTCAAGTATTCAGCCTAGGCCGAGTTAGCCTAAGTTTTACCAAGTTTTAACCTAAACATCTAAAGGAACAACTTGCACCTCATATAACCAACATAAGCCGCAAAGATAAGTAGCCGGCCTAGACCGACTACTCCAACAGATCCAGTAAGATTAAAGCCTAGGCCGACCACTCCAATAAACCCAGTACAATGAAAACCCTCCAGCATTCAACAAGTCCTAAGGGCCTGAGCTAGAGCCCAGGCCCACTTACAGCCCAAACTAGAGCCCAAGCCAGGGCCCGTCCCATGGCATAACCAGACATAATTAATGCTCTATAAATACACGTGGACCCCAGTTATTAAAGGTACGTATTCATTAATCACAGATTTGACCTTCTGAGAGCTTTGACTTACTTGAGCTTCGTAGACTCGTCTGCAGGTAACCCCTGGGTTCAAGCTGACATGTGCCAACCGAGAAGATGCCAACCAAGGAAATAACGGACTACGTGGTAAGGTGACGCTTGTACCTAACTCATCTTATTTGTTCTCTGCAGGAACAATATATATACATATATATATATATATATATATATATATATATATATATATATATATATATATATATATATATATATATATATATATATATAAGTGGAGATTTAGCATTCTACTAAAGGCCAATATCATAAAACAGATTACTAATTAAGAACTATTTATTTAAAAGAAATATGTTGCAATCGTAGTCATAAATAAGTGATATGTGAAAAATAGATTTAAAACTACCTTGACTCGAACAATTTTAGAAAAGGATTCAATGCATAATACTATCTTAAAAAAAACAAGATGTATAGTGGTACAAAATTCTCAACCAATATTATCAAATTTGAATCGTGGAAATGGTAGAAAGTAGTATCTAAAACGTAATGTGAACATAATGTTAAAATGTAGTATAAAATTTAAAAGAATGGAAAACCATTATGCTAGATAAGATCAAAATCAAAAAACTAATAAGAAAAGCAACATTGGACAAGGACAAAATTGAACAACACAGGTTGAACAAATTTAAGGAAAGGAAGTATATAAAATACAGTATTTAAGGAAATACAAATTTAATTGAAGACTCACAATAATGAAAAGAACTAATGATTTATATAAGTGTAATGTATTATTTTTTGTAAAGAAAACTTTTCTTACAAGTAAATAGCTAGGTTATAACTAACCTTCTTTAGAAAGGAAGTCTTTCTTTTCTTTTCTTTCTAATATTTTCAAGTTATATATGGGTTGGTCCAATTTTAGTATAGGATTACGTTGATCGCTGATTAAAAGAGTTATGATTATCACTTATCGTGTTGTAATTGAAAATAAGTGTTTTAAAAAATATATTCTTGACCGTTAGTTAATTTTATATAAATGTTTTTTAAAGAAATAATTACTCCTACTTATTAAAAACTAGTATAAAAAAAATTAGAACAAACACGTTTTATTGTAATAGCGAAAATGATTTGAAATGTTGTAATCAGTAATACCGAAAAGAGCCTTGAAGTGTGAACGGTCTCGTGAAACGAAATTGACTTGTGAAGTTGTTAATGTACAGCTTGTGAATAGCAGGGCCCATAGAAGATAATGTCATTATCCAACATTTAATAACATAATTAAGTAAAACACAAAGTTAATTTCATTCTTTTTTCTCTACCTTTCCACCAGATTTTACCATTAATTAAGATCAGATCAAACATCCAAAACACAGAATCTGCATATATAATAAACAACAATACCACAACTTTATCATTCCTGTAGTGATGATCACGTGCATGATGCACGTGATGAAGTATTGTCTTAGCTGTGTCACTGTGTGACATGTGTGTGACCATTTATGTGAGATGAGATTGAAATATACAGGCTCCACCCAAATTCAAAACACATGCATATGCATGTGCATGAGACCACAACAAAAAGGACCCCCACAATTCCCATTCTGTTTTTTAACTGTACATTTATCATGTCGATGAGTAAATTTTAAAAATAATTCAATTCTATAAAATCAATTGATAAGATAAGATTTATATTTATTTATATATCATAAATTGTATCTATTATTATTTTATGTGGGACTTTTAATATTTTTCTAAACATATATATTTCAAACATAAAATTAGATATTAATGAATGATCTGACAGTAAATAAAATAATAAATCAATAAACAATGTCTTTTGTGTGTTTGAATTATTATTACTATACAGAAAAGTGATGACAATAGAGTACACATGATCCATCATGCAGCATCAGCTATTGGAGCTACCTCATTATATATCCTTGGCTCTACCCTCTTGTCTGCATATATGTCTCCAACAATGTACTCTTCCACGGAATTTTTTGTTTTATCTGTTCATTTGTTTACACATCTTAAATGAATAAATTCTATTACTCACTACTTTATTTTCTGTCTCATGATTTCTGATTCGGAATTGACTTCATACCTGCATTTTGGAACTGTGTAGTTTCAGACTTTCCAAGGTTCACATCAGAAACTTCAGTATTTTGTGACAGTTGAATGAAGATTAGAAGAACAAGATCTTAAGTATACCTGTTATAAATTTTGATTTACTGAGATTTATGAATATGAACTGTGCAGAACAACCAATATGATTCCCCTTACAATTATTTTTCTTGACATTGAAGCATTTAGCAGCTTGAAACTGTCAAATGAAAATAATGACTCATGGTTTGTGTACTGTATCAAATTTAAAGCATGCATTTTACATCTGATTCATCGAATTATTAATGGTTACGAATGTTGACTATGAGATAGGGAAAAGAAATCTAAGTACGCTTAATTCGGTGTCTAATGATGTATGGCAAAAGGTTATAAACATCAATTATTTTTCAGTCCTTTTTGTAAGTTTGGGAAAAAGTCAAATTTAATGTTCTCATTAAAATAATTAATTTTAATTTATAATGAGTAAAGAACTTAGTTATTTTAACAAGTGCATTCAATTTGGTCTAGATTTATGTCTTTTTAATATTTCTAATAACATGAAGGAGACATACCTTTATTTATTTATTTATTTATTTTATGTAAAGAGATACAATAAAGTTCTATTATAGTAGACAAAGTTAAATTTATATAAACAAAAAAAAAACTATATTTAATGTTCATTGAACTAAAAAAAATCACTTTAATATTTTTAAGATACTAATAATACAGGAGACATTTTACTGAAAAAAAAAATTAAATACTGTAATAATTATATCAATTGTTATATCCTGATACTCGTAAAAAAAATATTAACAATTTAATTTCTATTTAATGTAAACAAAATTATATTCTCAAACTAATTAAACAAAATTATCAATACAACACATCGTAAAGTCAGTTTGTAGTTAAGTAATAAGGTAGAAAGTGGTTTATTATTTACTCGTTTTGATAATAATTGCACTGAAAATTTAATTATTTAAACAATCAAATACCTTTCGGAACACTTAAAATGGTTAAACAGTTGACGGCAGCTTAAGGTTTGAGGGTGCTAATAAATTTACTTTCAAGTATGAAACAAAATCTTGAGTAACCTTTTTAAGATGAATATCTTCGCAAAAGGAAAAAAAAGAAAGAAAGAAAGAAACAAAAAATATTAAAATTGTTGATTTTTCTTGATTAGTAAGCATTTTTGTAGACTCTAAAAACAGCACCAAGATAGCAACAAGCTCCTAACCCCAAAACCAGCCATAAATCAAGGAGGGATAAGACAGTACTTTGTCTTCATCATGTTCCAATTTAGTGAGAACCACTGAAGCAGGTGGCAACACAGAAAAAATCCATTACCAAGATAACTTTAAGAAAAAACTCGTAGTTATATGTTTAATTAGACAATTAGATAGTGATAATCACCATGTGGAGGCATAGTTTTAGAGGGTTTCTGAAGTTGATAGCACATCTAATCCTTCACAGCTCCATTTTACCTTACTTAATAATGTCTCTAACTTTCTGCATTTTCTGCTAATTCACGCCACGCTAGCCCCTTATGTCGTTCCTTCGAAATCTTAACAAACTAAAACCACACAACACTACACCTCAAATCTCTCTTGTGGGTCTTGCTCCAATCTTGATGCTTGTTTCGAAAGTCTCAATCTTTCTTGTTTCTTAAGCAGCCACAGATCTGGGGGCAAGGCAAGGCAAGGGTACCTACCCTATATACCCAAGATGCTTTGTAGCCTCAAATCTTATTCTCATGCACCCCACAAACAGCAAAACTAATTAATTTATTAAAATAATAGTAATTAGTAAGTTGCTCCCAGTAACTTTGACAAATCTTAGGTGTCAGCCTTAAAGTGACACATTGAGGTGATTGTTTTGTCCCTGTGGTAATTCTCGTTCGAAATGTTTTAGTTAGAATTATGCAAGTGCGAAAATATCTATAAGGAGGAAAATACAAAAAAATAGTGCTATTTTTAGCTACATTATTTTACTAGCTTTGTGTTAGCATTGGGTTTTTTAGGATTCTCTTTTACTCTATGCTTTTGTCAGTCCTTGGGTTCTGAGTCTTTTTGGGGTTCGGTATTTAGTAGTGCCATTGTCTAAAATCAGCATCTTTCTGGGTCCTTCTCCTTTTCCCGTCTTCAACTTCAACTTCAGCTTAAATTCGAATTCTTTCTGCTCGATCCGTGGATTTTCCCGGTTAAACCTTTCGTCTCTCACCGAGGTATGCATAGAAAAAGGTTTCTCTTTTTAATTTATTTTCCAATCGGGTTCTGCTCCCTCCCACCCTCTTTTTCCCTCTTTTTTCCCCTACTGTTCTCAAAATGGGGGAGAATGTTGCATTCCGTTGTTCCGTTTGATGAAAGTAGTGTTTCAGTTCAGTTGGAGAGTGTCTTGTCTGATTAAAAAATGTGCATGACTTACATAACGTTTTCTCTAAAAAAATTGTTAGGAAGCAAAGCGTTGTCTGATGTTTTAATTTGGAGATCTGGCATTTTTGTTCCATGGTTCTGGGTCATTTTTTACTAACTGAGTCATTTCTCAGTTCTAGGTCTTTTGTGCCTCTTGCTGCTGAACTTTTTGATTTTTGTTTAATAATTACTACTTGCGCTACCATGAAGATAACCTTCATAATTATGTTACTGGATCTCTTTCAACTCAAAACTTTAGTGGTTCACTGCTGCTGCGGAGTGCTTTAGAATAAATTGATGCATTATTCAATTTAGATTTCTCTCCCTATCTCTCTGGTTTCAAAATGTGTGCTGGCTTCGCCCTTTTAGCTCTGCATGTTTGCTCTCTAACGAATTGTTTATTTCATCTAAGATATTTTAATTAATATTTGCATAGAAGTGCCTTTAATCCTGGATCAGTGGGTCCTAAATTTCTAGAGGTTTTTATTTTTAACAGCTGAGTTGCATTTAAAGTTTTGGTCAATGGAGCATGAATCATAGCAGAATGATTGCTTAAGTTTGTGGTAAACAAAAGGATACTTGTGAATGTGAATTCTTTGCTTCTTTTGCATTCAGGTGCTGCATTGGTGGCCATCTTAACAAACAGTTAACACTGCGTGGGAGCTGGGAATGGAGACGGAACCTTCAACTTATGCAGTAATGCATATAAGCTGTGATTAATTTTCCGAACAATGTCGAGGGTTACTAGGTGGAAGATTGAGAAGACGAAAGTAAAGGTGGTTTTCCGGCTCCAATTCCATGCTACGCATGTAAGTTTTCCATCTATGTAACTTACTTTTTCATTCTTTGGCTTTTGGTGATTTCAAATTTCATAAGTTTGTTTTAGGTCGTAAAGGTCGTAAAGGGAGAATAATCACTATAATTTAGAGAAGTTCAATTTTTCCTTCCCACTCATAAAAGAATGGAGAACACCAATTTGTCTCTGAAAGATGATCTGAGTCCACTGAACATTTGCTCTGAGTTGCCATTTAAACCTACAGTTCTTAGAATTTGTTCAAAGTTAAGTTTAATTAGTTGGCATTATTTTGTGCTCCGATGTCTGTCAATATGATGATTGACAATCTCATTAGTCATACTAATTTCTGTCTTGCATTAAAGTGTTTGAGTAAGTTTCTATCATCTCAATCAAATTTAATTTGAACATTCAAATATGATATTGCTTTATCAGTCTAACTTATTTTCCTCTGGTACATTATCTGATTTTATTTTTTTATTTTCTCCATCATGGTTATGACAATCATATATTTAGGTAGTATTTACAACCTTGAAATAGTCAGCGTCATCCTATTTCTATCCCAGTCTAACCTTTCGTCTTTGTTCCATCTTTCAATGGAGGATTGTGAACTCTGTGACCAAACTATTTCTTATCCTTCAGCCACATGATGTTTTTGCCTTTGGCTAAGCATTATAAAACTGAAAATGAAAAAACATATTGAACCTATCATTTGATAGAATCTCCATGTATGTCAATTTGGAACATGATCAGAACATCAAATTCATAGGCAATTGGTTATTTTATAAAAAGCATGTTGCAGGGAGATACTAATTATTTGAACCATGTAGCTATACCTTGATTGCTAAAATTTATGTACCAGCTTCTCAAGATTCCGCACAAATAAAATAATGCTATGTCAGGGTCAAACAATGAAAGAATATACATATCTTCACATAGCTATAACTATTACTAACATTTGTTTATTGTCTGATACAGCTATAAAAACACTCTACCACAATTTACTTCTTATCTATTATTTAGAGGAACATTTTTGTTGTTGAAATAATCACGCAGCTTTAGTAACTGAGAATCCATTTGTAATTTTAAACTGTTTTATGAGATAAGTGATTGGTTAATGCATGGTGAAAATCAAATTCAAATATTATGAATTTGTTGAGTAGCAGTTTATAGGTAAGTCATATCTGATTTAGAGGAACAAAATCTGTATTTATTATAATAAGCTATAAATAAAACTTCACGGTGTCATTCAAACATAGCAATTCAGCAACTCTGTCTCGCCTTTCTCTCTATAAACATGATATAGTAATCTATTTTAGTGATTGTTATTGGACCTATCACATCATCAACTTTGAAGCCATTATCGAGCCACCTCAAAGATTCAGTTTTATAAACTTAACACTTAGCATGTATAATCCTTGGTATGAGAAGTGTGTTAGAGATCTCATATCAATTAGTGATGTGGTTAAAGTTAAAATACAAAATACCAGTGGAAGTAATCCTTACCCCAAACTCATTGTTGGGGTTTAGTTTGGCCCAAACACTAATTCCAATAACAATAAAATGGATGCTGATGTCTTATTGGTTAAGAAGTAATAATATAGAATTTTGAGAACACTTAATTCTTTTCAAAAAAGAAAAAAGAGATAGATGAACAAGTAGCTTTTTAATATATAAAGGGATTTATTTTCACTGGCCCCCGCCCTAAACCTGAGAGGAAGTTTTCAAGTGTCATGTATCAAGTATTAACTAAAACAAATGGTCCTCATTATCCTATATTTGTTATGTGATGGCTCAACTGTCAATGTTTGATACTGGTTCTAAATTTATATTGGGTTAAGGATTGTTAACAGACATAATTAGAACTAAATCGATCATCTATCTTTTTGTGAAGAAACAAATACATCTAGGTTGGTGCCATTGTTGAAGAAGAATTAAAATTCTTGATCAAGTTTAGCTGACCTCCATGTTGATTAGGTTTAACTTAATCTTACTGAAAAGTTAGTCGAACTCTAGAAAGGATTTGAGGTACCTTATTGCAAGTGTCAACTTCTTTATCAACTTAGCTTTCTTGAACGTATTTATATTGGTTGTTCCAAATTATTTCTATCTATCCTGGCTATTTGCCATTTTCAAATTCCATTTTGGCAATGTAATATGAAAGAAGCTACTTTGAATTCTGTAACTGGTAAAGTTACATGGCTCTTAATATATTCAGTATTGTCAGGTGATATATTTTGAAGAGAATTTATATTTCGGCAGTTTCCATGGTTAGTTGAAAGTTTATATTTGGAAGAGTCTGTATTGAAACAGCTTTTCTTGAGACAGAATTATTGTTATTGCTGTTAATTCCATAGCTTTAGATTTTTATTACTTTTATTTTTTTGCAATCACTAAGGAGAAGTTATTTTTCTGCTTGGTCTAGATTCCACAATCTGGATGGGATAAGCTGTTTATCTCTTTTATTCCTGCTGACACTGGGAAGGCTACATCAAAGACCACCAAAGCAAATGTGAGAAATGGAACTTGCAAGTGGGCAGATCCAATCTATGAAACTACAAGACTCCTCCAAGACATTAAAAGTAGACAATATGAAGAGAAGTTTTATAAATTTGTTGTGGGGATGGTAATTTTCTTTCATGACTTTTAAATGAATGTAATTTATTATGTGGTAGCACTTAAAGAAGTGTCATGTTGGAATGGTAGTTACCCAATGAAGCATAATTAATCATATTGTTCGTGGTTTAGTGCAAAAACCTTCATTATAGCACTCACTTTATTGGTGCATATTTTATGAGCATATATTTTGTTTGTTTTCCTGATTGATGCTCTGATGAGATCTTAATTGTGATCTCTAATAGTGTGATAGAATAGATACTTTTGAATATATATATATATATATATATATATATATATATATATTAATTTGTTAACTTTTTTATTCAAAATAATTTGATTCTGATTTTGAGTGGATGATAATGTTCTCTATAAATTCTAATTATCACTACGACTCATTTTAAAAATCAAACAAAATCATGGTAATTGTAAAATTTGAGTTTCATTATTTTTATGGTAAGCTATTCTCTCCATTGTATTTCCCACATTAGAAATACCTAAATATTGTGTAGTGTTTTCTAATGAGATAGATACTTGTGGTCATTCATCTTGTTAGAAAAGTTTGAACTTTACTAACTTTATTTTTGGTCTGACCACTTTAGGGTTCATCACGATCTAGCATCCTTGGCGAGGCAACCATCAATCTTGCTGATTTTGTTGATGCCTTGAAGCCAACAGCTGTTTCTTTGCCTCTTAATGGAACCGAACCTGGGGTCACACTACATGTAAGAGTCTCTGTCTTCAAATTTCACTTATATAACTGTCTCTTGTTGATTAATTCATTATTCATTGGTTGTGCACTTACATGGTTTTGTGGCAGTACAATCTTTGTGTATACCTATCAATAACATACAATACAATACAACTCTTCATATTTTTTGTTTTCAAGTTCTTCAGTTGCTAGAGACCTCATTGCTATAACATTTAATGTTTTCTTTCTCTTGTTTGAAGCCAGGTCACAGTGCAGCTTCTCACTTCCAAAACCGGTTTCAGGTAACATGGGTGAGCTATGACATTTAAGGACGTGCTTCTTCCAAAAACAATAAATTTATTTGATCGTATTATTACTTTCAGAGAATTTGAGCAGCAAAGGGAACTCAGAGAGAGGGGGCTACAGACAACCTCTGACCAAGGTACTCATGACGAATCTGCTGATAGCAAAGAGTCATCTCCTGATCAGAATGTCAATAATCATATGAATAAGGTTTCATACCTTCTCTCCTTTACTGGCATTACTTGTATATACCTTCTCTCCTATACTTGATTGGAAGGGTCAAGGAACCGGGACATTCTTTGAAAATAAAAATATAAATTCCAGACAGAATAAACATTTACATCTACGTAAGTTCTTTTTAATCTTAGTGAAAACTACTTGACAATTATGTGTTAATGGTGAGGAAATCTGACTTTTTTTTAAAATGTATCATCTAGTATCCCTATGGGGAGAAATATGTTAGTAGGCTTCATTCACTTCCTAAAATTAAGCATTTTTTTTCGTTTGCTTGACGCAGCCCCCTTATTTATTTCATGGAATTAGGTTAATTCAAGAGTGAAATTGAAAAGAGAATCTAAAGATCTCCCCCATCTTTCTTCACTTGAAGGAGAGTCCAGGATAAATGAAGAGTATGCCGATTCAGCTGCTGGCTTTGATGGTTCTTCTAGTACATCTGAAAGCATATATACTGAGAAGCATGATATCTCTAGTGCACATGAAGTGGACAGTCTTAAAAGTACAGTCTCTGGTGATTTAGGGGGACTATCCCTCAATCAAAGTCCTCAACCAGACAAAGGGGAGGCACCTGATAATCAGTTTCCAGCACAGGGTAGTGATCGGGTTCATGGTTGGAGCATAGACTATTCAGCTGCCGATAGTTTGGCTGCTGCTTCTGAAGATAGAAGCAGTAGTAGACTTATGGGAAATTTGGAAGCAGTTGAGTCATCTATTCTTGATCTAAAACTGAAGGTAAGTTCTTTGCAAAATCATGCTGATGAAATAGGAGTTGAAACACACAAGTTTTCTGAGCAACTTGCAACTGAGATTTCATCTGGAGAAGAGTTAGTAAAGGAGGTTGCAGTACTAAAATCTGAATGTTCAAAGTTTAGGGATGAGTTTGAGCAGCTTAAAAATTCTAAATTGAGCTTACCATTCCCTCACAAGGATCCTACTGGTACAGATCAGGATAAATTATTTCAAAATTTGCAGCATAAATGGATGAAGGGGCTTTTGCTTATGGAAGATAAGTTAAGAGATATTCAGAAGGTGTCTGTGGGATTTCCTGAAAGGGATTTTCGGTTCCTTAACTTGGAGTTAGAAGCACTGGCTGAAATTTTACAGAACCTCAAACAAGAATCTGGAGAGCCAATTTTTGGGGCCAAAATTGTCAATGAAAGGGAGAACAAGAAAATGGATTTGCGTAAAAGTGAACAATTTTTAACAGATATTGGGTCTGATGCAGGTTTATTACAACCGGAAAGCATGACTCATTATCTTTCCATACCTGGCCTTGTGTCTCACGAGTTTGATTCTGTTGATCCTACCCTTGCCATGAAAGAGAAAATTTTTGAACTTTTGAGAGAGATAGATGAGTCCAAAACCGAAAGGGAAAGCCTTGTACGGAAAATGGATCAGATGGAATGCTACTATGAAGCTCTTATTCAGGAACTTGAGCAGAACCAAAGGCAGATGATGGCTGAGTTGCAGAACCTTCGTAATGAACATTCTACTTGTCTGTACACAATTTCTGCTGGTAAGACCGAGATTGAGAGAATGCACCAGAATATGAATGAGCAGATGATGAAATTTTCTGAAGACAAACGCATTTTGGAAACTCTGAACAATGAGTTTGAAAGAAGGGCTATTTCTGCTGAAGCAGCCCTTAAAAGGGCTAGATTGAATTATTCTATTGCTGTTGGTCAATTGCAAAAAGATCTTGAACTGCTTTCTTGCCAAGTTCTTTCTATGCATGAGACAAATGAGAATCTGATAAAGCAGACCCTTTCTGATTCTTCTGTTCCAGACACTGATGATAGCCCAGAACAAGTGGTGTATCCTAAAATTTCAGAAGCTCATACATCCAATCGATTGCTGTATCAAAATCACAGTTCTTCCTTACAAAGACAACATTTGGGTGAAGACATTTTACTTAACGATTTGAAAAGATCACTTCAGGCGCAAGAGGGGTTATACATACAAGTTGAAGAAGAAATTAGCCAAATGCATTTTGCAAATATATACTCTGATGTGTTTTCTAAGGCTCTTCAAGAAACATTGCTTGAAGCAAGTATTGACATTCAACTCATGAAAGAGAAAATTGTTCAACTCTCTCAGCAGCTGGCGCTTGCAAATGAATCCAATGAGTTATTGGTGTTGAGGTTGCAGAATGCCATGAATGATATCCTTTCACTAAATGAGTACAAGGAGATCTGCACAGCAAAGAGCAATGATATTGCTCTCCAGAACCAAATTTTGGAGGCAAATTCAAAAAATCTTGCTCATGAAAATAGTCTTCTTACTGAGAAAGTTGATGAGCTGGATGTTCTTCTGACAGAGTATAGAAGTTACAAGGGAAAGTATTTGGCATGCAGTACAGAAAACTCGGAATTGAAGAGTTTATTGAAAAAAGAGAGGCTAGAAAATAATCATCTTCATGATGAAATATCCATTTTGCAGGAAGAATTAAAGTCTGTTAGAACTAAAATTGACGAAGAAGTTTCGATGAAGAATAATCTGCAGAGTGATGTCACCATTTTGTCTCATAGGTTGCAGAAATTGCTGGCATCGTATGAAGAAAGACACAGTCAACTTTCTCTTTGTAGTAAATCTGTTTGTTTGGATTCAAAATGTGAAGATTTCGAGGGTCTTTTATTGCGACTAGAAGAGCTGCAACAGAGTGCATTTCATAGAATCCTGCAACTCGCTGAAGAGAAGGAGATTTTAGTGCATGATAAACAAAAGACTCAATTATCTTTAAATACCGCTGAATCAAATGCTCTAGTCATGAAACAGAAGTTTGAGCATGATTTGCAAGAAATGTTACGTAAGATAACTGTGTCAGATGCTCTGTTTCAGAAACTTCAGTTAGATTTTGAGGTGATCATTGATAGAACTAGTGCTAGTTTTGAAGCTGAAGAGTTATACTCTCAGCAGCACAAAGAATTTTTGTCTGGTCTCGATCGTTTGGAAGCTGAGTTACAACAACTTAATTCCAGAAATCAGGACCTTTCTCATAAAATAACAAAATTAGATGCTTTATCTGTTGAATTTCAAACGTGGAAGCAGCTGACCTTAGCAGCAAATGAAGAGGAAAAGAAATATTTGGAGTCCTCTTTACAGGAAAAAACTCAAGAATCTGCCAGGACTTCATCTGAGCTTGATTCTATGAAAAATAACTTGAATTCTCTGCATAGTGAGTTGCAGATTCAGAAAACTGCCAGAGAAATGATGGAGAAAACATATTCCAAACTTATCACTGAATTGAATGAGAAGCAAATCCAGCTGCAGGAAATGAGAGATTTGGAGTTGTCTTTACAGGAGAAAACAGAAGAGTCAGCCACGATATCATCTGATCTTGATTCTTTGAAGGTGAACTTGCATTCTCTGCATAACGAGTTGCATGCTGAGAAAGCTGTACGTGAAAAGTTGGAGAAAACAATTTCAGATCTTAACACAGAATTGAATGAGAAGCAGAGTCAGCTGCAGGGAAAGAAAGATTTGGAGTCATCTTTACTGGAGAAAACTGAAGAATCTGCCAAGATCTCATCTGAGCTAAATTTTTTGGAGAAAAACTTGCATTCTCTGCATAATGATTTGCATGCTGAGAAAACTGTCAGAGAAATATTGGAGAAAGCAGTTTCAGATCTTACCACAGAATTGAATGAGAAGCAATGCCAGCTTCAGGACTCTGATCTCAACAGAAAAGAACTTGTCAATCTCAAACGAATGGTGTCAGACTTAGAATTTGAAAATTCAAGAATCTCAGATCTTCTAGAGAAATCTGAGAAATATCTTAAAGAAGCTTTAAAAGAATCTTCTTCTATTACATTTCTGGAAACTCTGTTATCTGAAATGCATGAATTTTGCATAGCTACAGATATTGTTATGACTTTTACCAGAGCTCAGTTTGAGGATCATTTGGAAGAGCTTACTGAGAAACTTCATTCCACTTGCAGGCAACTTGATGTGCTTCACACAAAGAATTTTGATGTAGAGTCTGAACTGAATCGCTGTCTTTGCAGAGAACTGACATGCATTGAAGAAAATACAAGATTGTTGACGAGTCTTGACTTCCTGAAATCTGAGTTGGAGGTCTTGACTGCTCAGAATAGAGAACTAATTGATCAAAACAGTGGAATTATGTCAGAGGTTAAGGATCACAAGAATAGGACAGAAGAGGTCAGTTATACTTCTTATGTGCATGAAAGAGAGAATGTCCTTGAGGTTGCAAGGCTGGAGCAATTGCTGGCAAGTTGCCATAGAGAAGCTGAAGAACTCTTTTTGTCTAAGGAAGAAGCTGAACTCAAGTGTATAGTTCTCCAGGACAAATTGGTCGAACTAGAAACTGCATTCACTTTATTAAAACAATCAGATGATGAACTGATAAGGCTTCAGACCCAATGTAATGAGCTTACCAAGAGGTTTGCTGAACAGGTTTTGAAGACAGAGGAGTTTAAGAATTTGTCTATTCATCTGAAGGAACTGAAAGACAAAGCTGAGGCTGAGTGCAGTAATGCTCATGACAGGAGAGGACATGAAGGACCGCCAGTTGCTATGCAGGAGTCCTTGAGAATTGCATTTATCAAGGAACAATATGAATCGAAGTTGCAAGAACTAAGACAGCAGTTGTCTTTGTCAAAAAAGCATAGCGAGGAAATGCTGTGGAAACTACAAGATGCAGTTGATGAAACTGAGAATAGAAAAAAGTCTGAAGCTTCTCAAATAAAAATTAACGAAGAGCTGGGGATGAAGATCTTGGAATTGGAGGCTGAGTTACAGGCTGTACTTTCTGACAAACGTAATTTGTTAAATGCGTATGACCTGCTAAAGGCTGAAAAAGAGTGTTCCGCAATAAGCCTTGAATGTTGTAAGCAAGAAAAACAAGAGCTTGAAGCTTCTCTTGTGAAATGCAATTTGGAGAAATCCAAAATTGAAGCAGAACTTACCTTGGCGAAGGAATTGGTGGAGACTTCGAGATCTCATGCAAATTCTCTAAACAAGGTCAATGGTACATTATCTTCTTCATTGAATCCTCAACAAAATTATAATCATGAGACAGAGAGTGCAAGCCTACTCATCAACCTGCAACCCGAGGTAACTGATTTATTTATTTATTTTTATTAAACTTCTCTAGCTACCATTTCATAAAAGAAGAAATCACCTTGTCACTAGGATGAATTTGCATGTATGGAATAAAAATATTATGCACAGTATAGAAAAGAAACTTTTGGAACTGAGTATCCTTTATCTTTTGTTTTCTTTTCTTTCCCTCATCTTTGTTTCCTATATTTAATTTTGAGCTTAATAAGTCTTTAATTTTGAAGAAAAGATTATGTAATCTCTCTTAATGCAATATCCAATGTATGCTTTCTTTTGACAAGTGGTACGTCTTAAGAATTTATTTGTATAATTTTAGGATCCTACTGCATTTAGTGTTATGAATGGAGGACAGACTCTTGGAAGTGAAAAGGATTTGCAACAAGAAGAAGTAATGAAGCATGTGGCATCAACCGAAAGTTTGAAATCTAGCATTGACCACTTGAGTAAGGAGGTAATTTTTAAAATTCACAAACAAGTTAGGGGTCATTACTTGTCCTTTTTTCATCTATTCTAGCTCCATTACACTTTACACTTAAAGTAGTACTTTCCTTGCTTTATATCTTCCACGAATATAAATAGCTTTTGTATTTTCCTGGTTTTTGTGTTGTCACATTTTTAGTTGTGTCGGATCTCTAAGTTGTCTTCTGATTGCAGCTGGAAAGGATGAAAAATGAAAATATGCTTCCTTCAGTAGATGGTCATAGTCATGATGAGCCAAGTTTTCCAGGTCTGCAAAGAGAACTGATTCAACTACATGAGGTAAAAGATTCTTCTTCATTGACAGTTATGAACCATTCCTCTGTCTAGATATTAACTTTGTACCTTGCTCAGGCCAATCAAGAATTAGGAAACATATTCCCTGTATTCGATAAATTCTCAGTCAGCGGTAATGCATTAGAAAGGGTGCTTGCTTTAGAGATTGAGCTTGCTGAAGCATTGCGGACTAAGAAGTCAAACATGCAATTTCAGAGGTACTCTCTCATTTGCAACAGTTATGAGATTTGGTAATAAACTTGCAGTGTTGGAGGAACTTCTCATTAAGATTCCACCTCTTGCTTTTCACTTGATTAAAATGTGATGACTAGTAAAAACTTTGGCCACACAATAAACTCAGTAACACTAAATTGTCTTGGTTGTTTACTTCTGCTTGAGTTTACACACTGTTTTCTTTGTGTTGTGGGGTAGCTATTTATTGTCTAGAAGCACTGGAAAAGTTTGTGATTGGTCCTTAAGCTTAAAACTTTTCAAACAATTTTGTATTTGGTATCAGCATTGAGACATTTGTGTCCTATGTTTCAGTTCTTTCTTGAAACATCATGGTGATCAGGAAGCAGTATTCCGAAGCTTCAGGGATATCAATGAGCTAATTAAAGATATGTTAGAACTAAAGGCAAGACATTCTGCTGTGGAGACAGAACTGAAAGAGATGCATGACCGTTACTCTCAATTAAGTCTTCAATTTGCTGAGGTTGAAGGTGAGAGACAAAAACTCATGATGACTATAAAGAATACTCGTGCATCTAAGAAGGCTTCAAGTTAATTCATCAACCTTGTAGCCTCCGTGAGGAAGCATTTTTTACCCCTTGCACAGGCTAATAAAATTCATGCACAACATATTCGTGGCCTCACCGTATCTTCCCTTCTGTTAATTATATATATATATATATATATATATATATATATATATATATATATATATATATATATATATATATAGATAGATAGATTATGCTATATAAGGGGCTCCATCAGCCATAGCAAGAGCTTATATTTTTGAAGGGTTGGTATGGTATTTACATCATTTCCAAAGTTAAGAAGCAGATAATACTGTGTAAATAAAATAATTTGTGTTAAGAATCGAAGTACATATCCCTGTAACATCTTTTACCATAGCCTGAATGCTGCAATTATTTTTTCTGTACAGGAACAAGGTTACTTCTATTTAAAGCAATTTTGTGAAAACTCGTTTTTTTTTTCAGCTGAAACTAGATGTGTGTTTGTAATTAAAAGTTGCTTAAACCAAATGTTGATTGTTTGGTTAATTGAAAAGAACTAGTTTAAGCATGAAGGATAGATAAATGAAGTTTATAGTATGCAATATGCAATACCAAAGTGTTTTATTCCTCTAATAAGTAGATGATCATAAAAATTTGTTCCTTTTGTAATAATTATCTTAAAAGTTATACTGATAATTTTTTCATTAATTAATAATATAATTGTTTTTACCTAACAATACAAAATTATTAAACTCTTATAGTGTGTTCTTATAATTTTAATACTGATAGTTGACTTTACTCAGCTTCTAAAGGTGTATTTTGATTTAATGTATATAATGTTTCGATTGATTCACAACATAAACGTCGGTACCTAAAATTAAAACTGAACAAAACTGTGTACGGAAAAAAAACGTGAAATGATTTTATGATAAAAAAAAAAAAAAACTAACTATAAAAAGCAAACATCTGGATTTTAATCATAGGTTAAAAAAAACATAAAATGTTATTTTCGTAATTAAGATGACAAAATAATAAAAGAACACTGATATAGAAATATCTTCTTTAACAAACATATATTTGATACAGTTTTTTTTTTGTTATTACTATTTTCTTATCATATTTTGTAAATTTTCCCTTGACTGTTTACGAAGACGTTTGGCAAAAAGAATGTTTATACACTCTAGAAGTATAACTCGTAAGAACAATTAATTTTTTCCGGTGGTAATTTCATTTCAATTTTTAACTTGCTACCACATTAAATAATTAAACCCTATTTTCTAATAATATTTTTTAAAATGTAAATTAATAACGAAAACTTACTTTGTGGAGTTCAGAGAATTAAAACTTTTTGTTTAGCAAGTGTGATAAACACAGCCGTGACATGATTAGGTGTGGATGGAACATTTTCCATGAAAAAATTGAAGAACCCATGAAAGACGTGATGATGTGTCCTTTTGTCCTTTCCATCATGTGATACCATAAAAGTTGTTGGGACAAAATATCTCTAATTATTTGGTACACAACACAATAAATAAAAACCTTTTCTTTTTATTTCAATTTTTGTAATTTTTTAAAAGGGAGTTTAAAATTTAATAAAGCTACACCTTTACGATCTACGTCCCACAACTTCATCTTATCTCTACTTTTACCATTTTTTTTATTGATATTAATCACTTTTTAGTTATCTATCCTTTTCTAAAACATGTGTAACCAGACATTAAACCAGATAATTAATGTGGCCTTACAAATAATTAATGTAAACTAATTAATTCGGTTGGAAACTAAGCAAATTAGATATAATCGATAGATAAATATCACTATTTTTTAATTAAATAATCTGTTACTATGATAATTGATACAATTATGGGTATATGTTATGATGATTGATCATTGTATTAATTATAGGTGGGTTAAACTTAAATGTTATGACATATTCATTTAGCTTCATGTGTAATTTTTTCAAATATTAGACGTTATAAGTTACGTAAAAGTTTATATTTATAATAAAATTATATCATTTTCACATAATTTCTTCTTATTATTTTATGTTCAAGTATTGAATTGTCCTCCGATAGTTTAATCTTCACCCAAATTATAAAACCTTCACATATAAAATAACAAAATAATCCCTTTTAACTAAAATATCCTTATTAAAGAAACTGTAATTGTTAATTAATTCAATATTTGGATAAAATAATAATCATTAAGATTTTTTGAATAAACAATATTTCATTTCTAAAATAACATGACAGATAATTTGAAAATGAATAAAACATATAAAAAATTACAACGGAAGTGTATCATTAACATTAAATATTACACTTTCCATAAATATTAAAAAAAAACAACACTACTTTTACTTTTTAATTCCTTAAACCAGAGCCTGAAACATTTTCAGCGCCATAATTGGACTTTTTATTTAGATTATCTATTGGAATCTAATGACATAAAGGTGTGATACTATAGTAGAGCATATCAACAACGAAATTGACAATTCCTATAACACTTATTTACCTCGTGTGAAAAGATAAATCGGTGCTGCACTATATGCCTATTGCAACTATCACAGCACTTGCTGTTTTGCTGACACAAATGGACACAATTCAATTACCATAAGGCTAACTCCTGTAACTGCCAACAAACAGATACAGTCACTTGTCGAATCCAGGTTTTTGCTTGTTTTTTTTTCTGTAATATGCTGGGTATTCAAAATATACTGATGTTGGTATATTAAAGTTTTATTTGATATATTTTAAAACATCAAAATCATTGTCCATCAGTATATTTTGAAGTTACAGCATAGGAACAATAAAAGAAAAACCAGAGGATCCAAATTCTAATTTTTCATCTATATGTCAATAACTTGGCAACTGACTAGCTCAGCCCGCCCAAAATCTCTGCAGGCAACAACCCTCCAAACAACTGCTGCATCTGATTCAGAAGCCAGTTCTGGAGATTCATGCAATGTACTTTGTGACAGAGTTGTGAGTGATGGTGAAGAACCCAAATTATTCCGCAGACCTGCCTGCAGAACAGCAATATCATGATTGGCATCTTTTGTGATAACATGGAGCTTACCATGGAAACCAGCAAGTAGATATGGAGACTCTGAATCAGCAGAATCATATATGGGAACTTTTCCAATAACTACTTTCCAAGCATCTTCACCTCGGTCATAAACTTTGATCCTTCCACTATCCATAGCATTAGAAGGGTCAAAAGCATATAATTCACCGTCCACTACTACACTCAATTTGGTTCCTGCCTGCCGTGCAGGCCATCCTTCACCCATACCAGCAGGCATTTCTATCCATGAGTTAGTGTCAGGATCATAGATTTCTCCCCCAACATCAACAAAAAAGGGCCATGAATACAGACTCTGTGGAACACACAACCTTCCCATGTATGAGGTCAACCCTGTGGCAATAGGCTTTAACATGTCAGCCAAAAAGGCACTGGGAAGGACTTGAGCTCTGGAGAATGGCATGCTGGGTACATGCGACCATGTATCTGTAGAGGGATCAAAAACTTCAGCAGATTGGAGAGGAACCAATCCAGCGTGACCTTGACTAACCCCTCCAACAACATAAAGCTTGTTATTTAGGACACCTGTCTTACTGTACGCCCGACCCGTGGACATTGGAGTCACCTTGCTCCATGTACTTTGTATCGGATCAAATCGCCACACACACCTCATAGTTGAAGCCTTAGAAAATCCACCAAGAACATAGAGACACCCATCAACAGCTCCAATTGCACAGCCGCAATAGGGCATTTCATCAAATGCATCCTTCCGTCCAAGAAAACCTCTAATAACTTCAGCAATTCTGATACCCTCCACCATGTTCCACATCCAAAGCCTAGAAGAGCCTTTTCTAGGTTCTTCTTCTTCAGCAAAATTGGGCATGTTGGGCACTCTCTGCCATATCTTAGAACGAGGATCTAGAGCATGCCATACAAGATTATTTTCTCCAGCCTTAATCAACAGATACAGCCACTCTTCAGTTGTCCCAAGTTCTTTCCTCAATTTATACAGGTCTAAACTCATGATAGTTGACTTCCACTTCTTGGATACCATCCTTGCATTTAAGTAACAAATTCTAGGAAGTCTAGCAATAATCTGAAGTGATAACTCATCAGGGAGATTAGGAATGAGCCTTGGACTCTCTTCATCAACAGTAGGAGACATTCTTTGCCTCTTACATGTCTCATTTGGAGAGACTCCATTCCATTCCCTCTTGTCAGATTTTGTACTGGCCACACTAAAAAATGCACCCATATCTAGCAGAATTCAATATCTGCAAGGAAAGTCAAATCACCATGAGGAAATTTGAGTTCTCAAAATAAAAGGCATTGGTAGCATCAAATAACCCCATTCAATGAAAATTAAAGAGAGACAAGAACGGTGTAAGCAGACAATAATCCATCACTCGGAACTCACACAAAGGAACATGAGAGAAATGCGCTTTAAACACCCTCCAGGACTTCAAAGCCAATGGGAACTTCGCTTTTGAAAAAGAATTAAAAGGAAAAAACTACCACATGCCTCCTTCACTCCTCTAAATGAAGAAAACAGTATACTACTAGTTAATAACAAAACTTGTAAAATCCCCCCACAGTGGCCATCAGAAGCAGGTCATACAATACAAACTGTAGAAATTCCTAATCATCACATCATACAATAAACCAGAAGAAGCAGATCCAAGCAAAAGAAACACTGAACCTAAACATTTTTCAGAATTCGCTTTCCGCGGATGCAATTCAGAATATTCGAAACTAATTTTACAAAATAAAAATAAAAATAAGAGTTTTGAAGCAGAAATTTGAAACAGGTCTCACCAGCCCTTCACCTAATTTGCCTATTCTCCCACAGACCCAACGACGAAAGGTTGCCCCTAGTCAAAATTGAGGTGAGAAAAGGAAGACGAAATGAATTAAAATGTCATGAGAAAAGAAGGAATTGAAGATAGAGAGATACTTACAGTTACATGGATGAAAAGAAATAGGGATAAGAGTAGGATTGGAGAAGAGAATGAAAAGAAGGGAGAAAGAAAATAAAGAAAGGGAATGAAGAATTAAATGAAAAAGAAGAGGGGAACCATGAAAACGTAAAAGTGGAGGAAAGTGGCATTGCATTTCGCATACATCACCACTTCACCAAGTCTTGCTTTGCGTTCAAACTGGAAGTTACAGAAATACAACGTGGGTAGCTCCCAATTTTCTACACCCAAATACTATAATCTAACCACCACTATTCCACACTTCCTTCCTTCAATCTTTTTTTCATTTTTAATTTACATCTCAGATTTATTTATTTTTTTATCTTTAAAACTTATTTCTCCCATAAATTTTAGCGCATAACCTTTTATTATTTTTAAATCCATAAAACTATAAATTAAATTAATTAGGCTCCCTATTTTAGTAATCAGCTAAACCTCCAAAATATATCTAATGGGTGGAGTTGTGGCTATGGTTTTGTTCCAAGTTCCACGTGTCTTCCTCGTGAATTTGGACTAATAGTAGTCCCTAGGGCCCAATGCCCCTACTATTGGGCCGTCGAATTCAATTTTTGATTTCGATATCTCATAACTGATATTTAGTTGCTTCACCAAACAGCCCATTGTCTCTTCCACTCCCATCGATTTCCAAAGTAAGTTCCTGTATGCAATTTTTTTAATTAATTAAAAACTGCAAAGAAGATTTATAGCATTAATTAATTAAAACTTACTACGTGACTTCTTTTATTTTAACAAAAATCGCTTTAAAGATAAATTCTATTCATATGAAAATATAAAAAAAAATTCAAAACAGTAAACATTGTAAGGCCCCATTTCTTTTCTGACCTAAAATTAGTGGGCTGCCCCTAAGTGGGCCTAAGGGTTGGCCCAGTGTATATAAGCCCTGCTACGTTGCCCTAATGGAAGGTCTGTGCTTTCCTTTCAGAACCAGCCGCCGTAGCCGCACTCTCCCCGTTAGGGTTCCACCGTGTTGATAGTCCGCCTCCCGTTTGGCCATTCCTAGCTCACGTAAGTGCCTCGGACTCGTAGTCTCCTTCCCTTGGTCTGTTTTTCGTGAACTGTTGTTGGGGTTCCGAACTGACCCATTCTTGCACTGTTTTCCAGCTTCGAGTTCGCTCCTAGAAGCAGTTCGTCCTCCACAGTTTGGGTGTCGAGGTTTTCAGCTAGCTTGTCCAGGTACGGGAAGCTAGAGTTTCTAGTTTTGAGTCATCCTTTGATCTGTGTATGAGTTTACTGTTGGTTGTACGGTTTGATCCTTTGTTTTGATGCGTGTGAATAGCTTGCATGTGTTGTTTGGCCGGAAAACATGGCGGTACAGCGAAGAACAGTGGCGAGACCTGTTAATCTCGCCCAAGC